>Ga0316204_10002377_pt1 | contig 43065 bp, 38 predicted proteins | sample 6monrhotite_MG_2_FD_205661 | JGI IMG/M metagenome (GOLD analysis project Ga0316204, IMG submission 205661) | Microbial mat bacterial communities from mineral coupon in-situ incubated in ocean water Damariscotta River, Maine, United States -... | ecosystem: Environmental > Aquatic > Marine >... | reverse complement strand
CCGCCTCCTGTTCCTTCAAAATCCCGATAATTTGTTCTTCTGTAAATCGACTGCGCTTCATAAATCCGTCTCCTGATTGGTGGACGGACTCTACATTAAACTGGAGGGAATTATGGGGAACACGTCACAACGCTTATAATTATGGACGTAGGCTAAAGACGCTAAAAGGCCTCACGCCATATGAATTTATCTGTAAATGCTGGACAAAAGAACCAGAAAGATTCAACCTCAACCCGATCCATCAAATGCCGGGACTAAACACCTAGAGCGGTGGTGCGGGAATTTTTTCTGACGACGATGTCTTCGAATTATGAGGTACGAAAGGGTGAGTGTCTCATCAGTTCGGTCGTTTCAAGCGTGACCCCGCGGCGTTCGTGCTGCAGAAAGTCAGCGACCGCGTCGCGCAATCCGGGATCGGATATCCAGTGGGCGGAATAGGTTGGTGACGGCAAGTAACCGCGTTGAATCTTGTGCGGGCCCTGCGCGCCAGCCTCAACCCATCGCAGGCCATTTTTAATGGCATAATCGATTGCCTGGTAATAACAGGCTTCAAAATGTAGAAATTTGTGTGTTTCTTCGCAGCCCCAGTTGCGGCCGTAGAGAGTTGAGTCGCCACGCAGGTTCAGGGCGCCCGCGACCATTCTGCCATCGTCCTCAACCGAAATCAGGACAACTTTCTCCCCCAGGTAATTACCGAGCAGGGAAAAAAAGGTACGGTTCAGATAACTTTGCCCCCACTTCCTGTCCGATGTGGACAGATAAAAACGATAGAATGCATCCCAGTGCAATTCGGTGATGTCGGATCCGCTCAGCGTCCGGATCGACAGATTCTGATCAGCGACCGATTTGCGTTCCTTACGAATGGCTTTTCGTTTTCGCGAATTCAGATCTCCGAGGAAATCATCGAAACACTGGTAATCCCTGTTTTCCCAATGAAACTGAACCCCGGTTCGTTGCAGTAGTCCCAGCTTGCCCAGTTCGGTCCATTCGACTTCGGTCGGGAAGGTGATGTGAGCTGAGGAAACTTTCAATTGTCTGGCGAGCTGTATCATCCCGGAACCCAGGTGCTGACGCAGTTCCCTCTGACGCTCGGCGGGCAGGTCGGTCCGAACCAGCATGCGGGCACCGGTCGCTGGTGTAAATGGTACGGCACATTGCAGTTTAGGGTAATATCTCCCGCCAGCCCGTTCGTACGCGTCAGCCCAACCCCAGTCAAAAACGTATTCGCCGTATGAGTGATTTTTCAGATAAAGCGGAGCGGCGGCCAGCAGGCCGGGCCCGGTCGGGTCTTCAATAATCAGATGTTGCGCCATCCAGCCTGATTCAGAATTGGCGGAGCCACTGTCTTCAAGTGCACTGAGAAAGGCGTGCGAGGTAAACGGATGACCCTCACCGACGCAAGCATCCCAATCTGTCGCCGATACATCGTGCAACGTGCGTATGACCTTGATAACCAGTGCGTCACTTCCATCCGGCATTTGCTATATGTGAGGCGTGACAGGGCAGAAAGCAACGATATCGCGCCGTAAATTTGTCATTCACTGATCACGTCAGGAAATTTCAAATACGCCGTCGATTTCAACCGAAACGCCGAGCGGCAAGGCTGGTGCGCCGACGGCGAAGCGCGCATGTGATCCGACATCCGGACCAAACACCTCTACCATCAGGTCGGACGCGCCATTGATAACTTTCGGTTGATCAGTGAAAGTCGCAGTTGAATTGACAAATCCGCCCAGTTTGACAACCCGCGTGACCTTTTCGAGATTACCATCACAGGCCGACCGGAGCTGCGCCAGCAAGTTCATTCCGCAAATCCGTGCTGCCTTGTACCCGGCATCCACATCGAGCGTCTCCCCAAGTCTTCCGACAAATTTCAACTCACCGTTCCAGGACGTTACCTGCCCGGAAATGAACACCAGATTCCCGGACTTTACAAAAGGAATATAGTTTGCCGCGGGTGCAGACGGAGTCGGCAGGTCAATGCCCAATTCCGCGAGCCGCGTATCGATCTTGTTTGCCATCAGGTTCCTCCAGGCGGGACGTTTCTTGTGTCGGAAGAGATAGGTTATACTTTAATCCGTTGCCCTTCGCGGGGCGCCAGGACTTCGGTACCGGAATTCAATTTTGATAGCTGATTAACAGCGGTTTCCAGTTTGGCATCAATATCGTCATCAGACTGGTCCGGGTCATGGTGAAACAGATAGAGTTTTTTGACGTTGGCAGAATGGGCCAGATTGACAACCTGGCTGATGCAGGAGTGGCCCCACCCTTCCTTGGATTTGTATTCGTCGTCGGTATAGGTTGAATCGGTGATGAGGACATCAGCTCCCTCACAGAACTCTGCCAGTTTGTTTTCGTAGTGCGGCGCGTGAAATTCGCTGTCCTGCAGGAACATTTCGTTGTCAGTGATATAGCAGATGGACCGGCCGTTATAGTTGACCCGATACCCGAGACATTTTCCGGGATGACTGAGAAGTTTGGTTCGAACCTCGATATCATCAGTGACGATGGTCTCTTCTTCCAGATCGCCAAAATAAACACGGGCGGCAAATTCCACCAGCGTGATCGGAAAATAGACGCCGTCCATCTGGGCGGAAATCAATTCACGCATCGTCGTGTCGCCCTGATTGGGTCCCAGAATTTCAAGCTCGTTTCCCTGGACGTATAGTGGGGCAAAAAACGGAATCGCGTTGATATGGTCCCAGTGCGGGTGGGAGATAAAAATTTTCGCGCTGATACGTCGACGGTGCTGGGCCATCAGATAGTCGCCGAGCGCCTTGATGCCGCTACCGCCGTCAAAGATGAAAAATTGCTGGCGTGGAAATTCCAGCGACACGCATGACGTGTTGCCACCATATTTCAGAAATTTTTCACCCGATGCGGGCAGTGTTCCCCGCACTCCCCAAAACGTCATGTCAATGTGGTCATCGAGGATTCTGCCAACCTGATCGGGGAAAGTCTCGGTATTGAGCGGTTTTCGAATATAACCATCGGCACCGAACGAAAACGATCGTTTCTGGTCAAATTCATAGGCTTTTGCAGACACCATGATGAATTTCAAATGTTCGAGTCCGGGCAGACCTTTGATCCGTTTGCAGAGCTGTAATCCGTCGACCTCCGGCATCATCAGATCACAGATTACACAGTCAGGGTTGCGGTCCACGATCTGGTCAAGCGCCGTAGAACTGTCGGTTGTCGCCGTGACGGTATGGCCGACACCTTCCAGAATAGCGGTCATCACCTTAAGAGCGAGCGGGTCATCATCGACCAGAAAAATGTCGTATGTGTTTGCTGCCATATACTCTGACCCACCTTGCGGGCCGCTCGCTTTCACCAATTATACAGGATTGAGGTTACGCTTGCGCGCGTCATCCGAACCATTCTCGTTTTGCACGTCCCCATGCCTGACGGCACATTATAAGGAGTATTCACCAGAGTCGATAGTCGTTTCGCGCATAATCTCTGTGTGAGACCATTATACAAAAAAAAGGGGGTGTCCGATGAACCGTCACCGTTCGACACCCCAAGTTTCCCAGGGAGGATCTTAGTTATTTCGACTGATCCCGTCCCTCATGAACATCCGCTGGTGCCACCGCACGTATTACACTTCAGGCAGGTGCCATTTCGCACCAGAGTGAAATTGCCGCATTCACCGCACGGATCTCCTTCGTATCCCTTCATTCGCGCTTCCCGGGCATAACTGACCTGAACATCCGCGCCGCTTCCGGAGCCAGCGACAAATCCAACCGATTCCACCTCATGACCATGCGGCGTTGAATGGGAATCCGTTGCAACGGGGCCGTCAGTTCCAGTCGCCGTCTGGCGAACCTGGTCCTTGGTTCCCTGAATGACCATCAGGTTTCTCATGTACCCGCGACTGGCGACCTTTCGGACGACGGCCATTGTATTGCGGGACGCGGCGTTGAAGTCACCTTCATCTGAGCCGCTTCCGATGGCGTCCGGAGCCAGATCCTTGGGTTCCACATGTGCCAGATCATTACGTCCCAGATAAGATACTGCCAGTTCGCGGAATATGTAATCCAGAATGGATGTTGACATTTTTATGGTGTCATTGCCGGTAACCTGACCGGATGGTTCGAAACGTGTAAATGTGAAGGCTTCAACAAATTCTTCAAGCGGCACCCCGTATTGCAACCCGATGGAGATGGCGATCGCAAAATTATTCATCAACGAACGGAACGCAGCCCCTTCCTTATGCATGTCGACGAATATTTCAGACAATCGCCCGTCCTCGTATTCACCGGTCCGGAGATAGACCTTATGGCCGCCGACCGTTGCTTTCTGGGTATATCCCTTGCGTCGGTGGGGTGGGCGTACCCGTTCGGCGATATAACGTTCAACGATCCGTTCGGCGACAATTTCCGCCCGAAGGGGGATTGGAGAGGCGTCAGTCGCGTCGGCAGTGTCGTGTTCGTCATCGAGATCATCAATCAGCAGAGATTGTAGCGGCTGTGACAACTTTGAACCGTCACGATACAGCGCATTGGCTTTCAGCCCCAGTCGCCAGGACAGCATGTAGGCGTTCTTGCAGTCTTCAACTGTTGCCGCATTCGGCATGTTGATGGTTTTCGAGATGGCACCGGAGATAAACGGCTGGGAGGCGGCCAGCATGTGGATATGACTGTTGACCGACAGACTGCGTTTGCCAATCCGTCCACACGGATTGGCGCAGTCAAACACCGGTAGATGTTTGTCATTCAGGTGCGGTCCGCCTTCCAGCGTCATCGCGCCGCAAACAAACAGGTTAGCCGCTTCAATCTCGGTTTTCGTGAAGCCGAGATGTTCCAGCATATTGAAGCTGACATCGTCCAGCAACTTTGACTCAATTCCCAGAGTCTCCGTACAAAATGCTTCACCAAGAGCCCATTTGTTGAACACGAATTTGATGTCAAATGCCTCACCCAGCGTCTTTTCAACGCCAGCCAGAGCTGACTTCGTAAATCCCTTCTGAAGCAGGGTTTGATGATTGATGGACGGCGCATCTTTCAGGGTTCCCCGACCGACCGCGTATTCGACCAGTTCCTGCGTTTGCTGTTCGGTGTAACCGAGTTTGCGCAATGCAACCGGCACCATGCCGTTGATGATCTTGAAATACCCACCCCCGGCCAGTTTTTTGAATTTGACAAGGGCAAAATCCGGTTCGATTCCGGTCGTATCACAATCCATCACCAGACCAATCGTTCCGGTCGGCGCGACAACGGATACCTGCGCATTCCGGAACCCTACATCGGAACCGCGGGCTAACGCCCGGTCCCACGCATTTCTGGCGGCCGAAACGATATGGGCGTCGGGACATTCATCGGCGCGAAGCGGCTGCGGGCTGATGGCCAGGTTTTCATAGCCGGTATCGTTTCCATGCGCCGCATGGCGGTGGTTACGGATCACCCGCAGCATCGATTTGCTGTTTTTGCCATAACCGGGGAAAGCTCCGAGTTCTCCCGCCATGTCAGCAGACGTTTCGTAGGATACCCCGGTCATCAGTGCCGAAATGGCTGCACAAATGGCGCGGCCTTCGGTCGAGTCATACGGAATGCCGGATGCCATCAGGTACCCACCAATATTGGCAAACCCCAAGCCGAGTGTTCTGAATTCGTATGACAACTCGGCAATCCGAGCGGACGGAAACTGAGCCATCAGGACGGAAATTTCCAGCGTGACTGTCCACAGTCGCACCGCATTCTCGAACGCCGGCACGTCAAACGAGCCATCGGCCGTGCGAAACTTCATCAGGTTGAGCGACGCAAGGTTGCACGCGGTATCGTCCAGGAACATATATTCCGAGCAGGGGTTCGACGCATTGATCCGGCCACTTTCCGGGCAGGTGTGCCAGTCGTTGATAGTGGTATCAAATTGTAGTCCCGGATCGGCGCAGGCCCATGCGGAGTGTCCGATATCTTCCCAGAGGTCGCGCGCTTTCAACGTTTCGCTAACCGTGCCGTCTTTACGTCGAACGAGATTCCAGTCACCTCCCCGCAGGACCTGCTCCAGGAACTCGTTGGTCACGCGCACCGAATTGTTGGAATTCTGTCCGGCAACTGACAGATAGGCGTCCGAATCCCAATCGGTGTCATAGGTTGGAAAATCGATTTCGGTGTACCCCTGCCGGGCAAACTGGATGACCCGTTGTACATAGTTCTCCGGGATCATCGCACGTCGGGTTGCCAGAATCGCCTTTTTGAGCCCCGGATTGGCTTGTGGGGAATATTTGTCTTCGCCATCCAGGGCATTGTCGTTGCACGCGGCCATCACTTCGTTGAGATGTTTGCTGGCCAGTTTTGATCCGGCAACCAGCGCGGCGACTTTCTGTTCTTCAATTGTTTTCCACCGGATAAATTGACCAACGTCAGGATGATCAATATCGACAACCACCATTTTTGCCGCCCGCCGCGTCGTGCCGCCAGACTTGATCGCGCCCGCCGCGCGGTCGCCGATTTTCAGGAAACTCATCAGTCCGGATGATTTGCCACCACCGGACAGCGGTTCTCCGTCACCTCGAATTTGTGAAAAATTCGACCCTGTCCCTGAGCCGTATTTAAACAGGCGCGCTTCGCGAACCCACAGGTCCATAATCCCGCCTTCGTTGACCAGGTCGTCATCGACCGACTGAATGAAACAGGCGTGGGGCTGCGGGTGTTCGTAGGACGATGTGGACTTTGTCAGTGTGCCGGTTTTGAAGTCAACGTAATGATGGCCCTGTGCCGGGCCGTCAATGCCATAGGCCCAATGCAAACCGGTATTGAACCATTGAGGGGAATTGGGGGCTCCGGATTGTGCGCACAATATGTACCGCATTTCGTCATGGTAGGCGCGAGCATCTTCTTCCCCGTCAAAATACCCACCCTTCCAACCCCAGTAGGCCCATGTGCCCGCCAGACGGTCAAATACGTTCTTTGCGCTGGTCTCACCGACATAACGTTTGTCTTCAGGCAGTTCCGCCATCGCCTCTTCATCCGGGACGCTGCGCCATAAAAAGGACGGCACAGCGTTCTCCTCGAATTTTTTCAGGCGGGCCGGGATGCCCGCCTTGCGGAAATATTTTTGCGCCAGAACGTCGCTTGCGACTTGCGACCATCCATCCGGAATCTCAAAATCTTTCAGGCCGAAAACGATCGAACCGTCAGGGTTCTTGATTTCGCTGGAGGTCTTCCGAAAGTTGAAATCGGCATAGGCTGAGTTAGAGTTTTTTGTAAAATACCGCGAAATGCGCATCGTTTCCCCACGTATCTAAGGTCTCGGGCTTATCCCCAAACTGGACCGGATGGTCCCCCAAATGCAGCCTTAGGAACGGTTATCCCGCCTGTACACGTTTCTCATACAAGATATCGTGTCTGCCCAGGTGCAACAGCTGCAAAATGTAGACTAATCGGTTGTGTATCGCAACAGCAAAAAACCATATATCGTGGGTCACTATCGCATAAAATACTTTATATAGTGTAAATGTCGCAGGTGAACGAATCGGAGGGTTCCCCGGAATACAGCCACCGAATCGGTGGTTCATGATGGTCCGTCCGGCGGTGCCCGTAGCGGTACAATGTACCACTCCGACCGTGAACATGGGCAGCCGGATGCCTGCCGTTCAGAATTTTCCAGATTGGCTGACCCATGGATTTCCGGCATTTTTGCTGAAACGAAGATATTGACGGACTGGGTGGTCAATTTGCGATTCGGTCGGGTGAATCTGAGGCCTGCGATATATGGCAGGCGGGTCTGGACGGGAGAGAAGAGGGGTGCCATATTGGACCTGAACGGACGCGGCGTGTCGCAAGGAATAGGGGTAACGGGCCAAGGCCATGCATTTAGGAACATTGTTTACGACCTGGTTATACGGCAAGCTGGTTGGCACGGATGAATTTGGCAACCGCTACTATTTCCGGAAAGGGCACAAGCTTCAGGGGCGTGAACGGCGCTGGGTTCTTTACAAGGGCAAGGTTGAGGCGTCGCGCGTTCCACCGGAGTGGCACGCCTGGCTGCACCACACAACTGCTGAACCACTGACGGAACAATCCACCCGTCAGAAAGACTGGCAGCAGGAGCATGTCCCGAACCTGACTGGTACAGCCACTGCCTATCGGCCGCGAGGGCACGCTTACCGGGGCGGGCACCGGGCGGCTGCCACTGGAGATTATGAAGCCTGGACACCAAAATGATTTGGCGCGCCCTGACCTGACGGTTATGATCCGCCAAAAGGGAAGGTATGAATTCAGGTGAATAGAGAAAATCGCGAGATTTGGATCGGCGCCGCAACGGTTGCCTCGTTCGTCATGATACTCGGCTTCATGAATCAGGGACTGCAGGCGGTCAGCAAAGCCGAAACCTCCCGCACCAGCGTGATCGGAAAATTCAACAAGGTTGATGGGCTGGTTGCCGGCAGTGACGTCAGAATGTCGGGTATCAAAGTCGGGCGGGTCGCCGCCATGCAACTTGATGATCGATTTCGTGCAGTTGTGACGATGGACCTTGATCCCGAATTCAGATTTCCCAGGGATACGTCGGCGGCCATTCATACGGATGGACTGTTTGGCGGAAAATTTGTCGTTCTGGAGCCAGGTGCCGAGGAAAAGTCGATGCGGACAGGAGACGAGTTTGTTCTGACACAGGATGCGGTGATTGTATCTGACCTGCTTGATCTGATCATATCGGAAGGCAAAGTGGCGCAGGCCAGACGATCCGGTAGCGCAAATTAGGATGGCGGGATAATTCAGATGAGACGGAATGCAGTTGAGACAGTTTTGGGGGCCGTTGTGCTGGGCGTTGCCGGCATGTTTTTGTTTTTCGCCTATTCGACTGCCCAGGTGAGGGGCGTTTCCGGCTATGTCGTTCGCGCCAACTTCCTGAAAATCGGCGGATTGACGACGGGCAGCGACGTTCGGATTAACGGTATCAAGGTCGGTACCGTGAAATCCAGCCTGCTGGACCCCAAGACATTTTATGCCGTCATCAGCATGTCGATCAGCCCGGATGTGAAACTGCCGACCGACACAGTTGCCGCAATTGGCAGTGAAGGAATTATCGGCGGTAAGTATGTTCGTATCGAGCCTGGAACAGCGAAAGACTTTATTCCGGTCGGCGGCATCATAACGAAGACCAAGGACTTCCGGTCGCTGGAAGATCAAGTGGGAGAAATTATATTCCTGGCGACGGGCGGCAACAACAAGGGCGGAAATTGACATTCTCGCGAAAATTGCGATTGTGCCTGTGGCTGCTTTCGGGCTTCGTTTTTACCCCGGTATCTGCGTATGCGATCGCCTATGATACGGCTGTGCTGCAGGCGTTGGACAAGGTAACTGCGCGGGTCTATACAATCAAGGCGCCGGTCGGTCGGGTCGTACGATTTGGTACTTTGGAGATCATTGCCCGGCATTGCGACAAGCGCCCGCCGGAAGAAACACCGGAAAGCACCGCATTTCTGGATATCTGGGAAGTTCGCCGTGGCGAACCGACAATCAGCCTGTTCCGAGGGTGGATGTTCGCGTCGTCACCCGCGTTGTCGGCCCTGGAACACCCGGTATATGATGTGTGGGTGGTTGACTGCGCAGGAAACATCACGGATTCTCCACCTGTCGAAAACGAAACACCGCCTGCAACAGAACTCAAGCCATAAGCCGGAGCCGTCAGGTTGAGAACGGCGTGGCCCGCTCCATAATTTGAACCAGTCGACGTGATTTGCGCTCAACCCGGCTCACGTCCACGCCCTTCAGAGTGTGCTGATAAAGGACCAGTGATTCCAGCAACACCTCCATCTCGCGGCCCAGTAACTCGGTTGTATCGCGTAATTCCAGAACCGTCATGTTTTGCGTTTCCAGCGCCTCGGTAATTTCCGCCAACGCGACCTGCAGTCGGTTTTTGTCTGGTCCAGAGTGACGATCGAGCGATGGATAATTTACTGATCCCATTGTGTCATAATTCCAGTCATGGCCAGGGTTTTAATCTTATGGTGGATACTCACCATGAGAAATAACGCCAAAGAGATGCGTTGAGAAAATTGAATCCCGTAATAGTCGTGCAGTATAACCGGGTTTTGTAATTTAGCAAATTACTAGGGTATTCGGGCTGTTGAATAGCTGTATTGTCGTCAAAAATCGCCAGTTGAATGTTTCTGGTTGAATTTTGCTTGAATAATTCCACATCTTATTTGACGTGTCACGTGCTCCTGCGTGCATATGGTTATGAAATTAACCATTTAAAATACTCAGGTATATGAAAATATTTCATATTTCCGGGCTAGACCCGTTTGATCGAAGGGAGGTTTGAAAAATGAAAGATGATGATATCGGGCGGGTGGTATTGGCCGAACATTCTCGCTGGGTCCCGGTTGCCAGAATTCGCGAACTCCGGGAAAAGGACCGGATGGTTGTCAAAATTGAAAAACGTCAAATCGCACTATTTTATAGAAATGATAAAATTTATGCCTGCAACAATCGTTGTCCGCACGAGGGATATCCTCTGACCGAGGGGAAGCTTGGCGGAGACTGTATCCTGACATGCAACTGGCATAACTGGAAATTTGACCTGTCGTCGGGGAAAACTGTTGTCGGTGGTGACGAATTGACAATCTATGAAACCCGGACGGAAGAAGGCGAGATTTTCGTCAGAATTGTGCCGCCCGATCCCGTTGGTGTCATCAACAAAGCCCTGCGCGGCTTGAATCAGTCATTTGATCAACATGAATATGACAGGATGGCGCGTGAAATTGCCCGGGTCATCCAGGCCGGTGGTGATCCACTGGACGCGGTCCGCCAGGCCATCGCTTCGACTTACCAGCATTTCGAATTCGGAACCACACATGCCGTTGCAGCGACGGCGGACTGGCTGGCGCTGGTGTCGGATAGTGCCACCTCGCTGTCGCGGCGGCTGGTTGCACTTGTTGAGTCAATTGGTCACTTTGCCTGGGATGCCCGACGCGAAGGTTGCCATTCCTATGCAGACGGTGAACTGGACTATGATCAAAGCGCATTGATCGCAGCAATTGAAGCGGAAGATGAAGATCGGGCGGTGTGTCTGGTGCGCGGTGCGTACGCGGGCGGACGGTGCTACAGGGATATCGAGCCAGCACTTGCCGCATCGGCGCTGGCCCACTATCAGGGATTTGGTCATTCGCTGATCTACGTTTACAAAACCGGCCAGTTGATTGAACGGTTACGGGATCAGGCGACCGCCGTTTACCTCACGTTGATGTTGGTGCGGTCTCTGATCTACGCTTCCCGTGAAGACCTGATCCCGGAATTCCAAGCCTATCACCCCACATTGCGGGCATGGAATGGCAAAGGGTCAAACGTGCCGACATTGGCTGATTTGACGACCGGCAGACTGGCCAGGGTCCTGGATGCCATATCGGACGGTGGCGGAGAGGTCGCTCGGACTTTTGAGCAGATCATGCGGGCGGCAGGTTGGCAAATCCTGCACTACGATATGACGTGCCAGGACCGAACGGACGGGCCGGTGTCACAGAATACAGGCTGGCTCGATTTCACCCATACCCTGACATTTGGCAATGCCGTACGCAAACTGTGTGGCCGGTATCCGGATTTGTGGCCTCAGGGATTGTTGCAACTGGGTTGTTTTCTCGGACGTAATTCTTCCCACGTCGATGTGACAATAGACGAAAAGGACTGGGCGGTTGATGACGGCGCTGTATTCCTGCACCGTCAGTTGGAAAGCCTGTTTGATCACGGGCAGCCGGAATATATCGTGTCTTGCCATTTATTGAAGGTCCTGACTGCTCTTTCAGAGGATGTGCGGGAAGGCGACCCGTCTTCCGCCCTGCCGCTCATGCTCGGCGGGGTCAATCGGTTTCTTCATTCTCCGCTGAAACGCAAGCACGCCCTGCGGACCGCCCGTCAGGCGTTGGCACTGGTTGCATCAGAAGTTTGATGAACCGGCCCCGGAACCGAACCGGCAAATACCTGTTCGACGGCCTGCGAGAGTTGCTTGGGCGATATGTCATGATGAAAGAGCGACTGGTATCTAAGGGCGGATTGCAATCGTTCGAGATATTCCGGTGCCGGAATTTCGATGGCGCCGAAGCGGGCCAGGTGGGAGGTGATGAATTGGGAATCGAGCAAATGGTAGTGCCCTAACTGGAGGAGTGCCAGAAGGTATACCAGGGCTACCTTGCTGGCATCCCGATGACGGGAAAACATGCTTTCACCAAAAAAGGCGGCACCGAGTGATATGCCGTACAATCCTCCCACCAGTTCACCATCAACCCAGCATTCGACGGAATGGGCAAATCCCATGTCGAACAGGTGGTTGACGGCCTGACGGATGGGCCGATTGATCCAGGTGTTTTCCCGGCCGGCGGCCGGAGCAGCACACAATTCAATTACGCGGTCAAATGATGTATCGAAGGTGACCCGGAAAATTCCCTTGCGGACCGTTTTTTTCAGGCTGCGCGGAATATGATAGGTGTCAAGCGGTAGAATTCCGCGATTTTCGGGGTCTACCCAGAAAACCTGATCATTGTTTCGCGATTCGGACATCGGGAATATTCCGGCCGCATAGGCGCGCAACAACAGGTCTGGCGAGAGGTCGGATGGATCGCCCGACCGGCTCATTTTCCCTCGCCGAAGACCAGATGTTCCAGCCAATGGATATCATAATTTCCATTGATGAAATCTGCTTCGGCGATCAACCGTTGATGGAGCGGAATTGATGTATGGATTCCGTCAATGACATATTCGCCCAATGCTCGCCGCAACCGCATCAGGCATTCGTTCCGGTTGTTACCATGGACAATCAGTTTGGATATCATGGAATCATAGTACGATGGCACCGTGTATCCCGCGTACAGCCCTGAATCAACGCGAACGCCCAATCCGCCCGGTGCGTGATACTGACTGATGTACCCCGGTGACGGCATGAACGTTTCCGGGTTTTCGGCATTGATCCGGCACTCGATGGCATGGCCTGAAAAAGATATATCGGACTGCTCAAACCCCAGCGGCGCGCCGCCCGCGACCCGAATCATCTCACGTACGAGGTCAATACCGCAAATCATCTCTGTCACCGGGTGTTCGACCTGTAATCGGGTATTCATTTCGATGAAATAAAATTCACCATCTTCAAACAGGAACTCGATTGTACCGACTGAGCGATAGCCGATTTTCTCGATCGCCCTGGCGACGGTTGCACCGATCTCAATTCTCTGCAGGGCATTGAGGGCGGGTGAAGGGGCTTCTTCCAGAACCTTTTGATGGCGTCGTTGCAATGAACAGTCACGTTCACCGAGATGGACAACGTTACCATGGTGATCGGCCAGAATCTGGACTTCTATATGCCTGGGGTGACTGAGAAATTTCTCGATGTAGACTTCTCCGTTTCCGAAAGCTGCCAGTGCCTCGGCGCGAGCCGTCTCAAATGCCTCTTTCAGGTCGCCGGCCGACTTGGCAACCTTCATGCCGCGCCCCCCCCCGCCGGCAGATGCTTTGATGATGACCGGGAATCCGATGTCGTGCGCGATCCGCAAAGCCGCATCCGAATCCCCGACACCGCCATCAGAGCCCGGAACAACTGGTATGCCCGCCGCCATCACGGCATTCTTGGCCGCGATCTTGTCACCCATGAGCCGGACATGGTCGGGGCTCGGCCCAATGAAAATGAATCCATGCGCTTCTACCATTTCCGCGAAATCGGCATTTTCAGACAAAAACCCATATCCCGGGTGGATGGCGTCCGCGCCGGAAATGGTGGCAGCGGACAGAATCGATGGAATGCTCAGATAACTGTCCTTTGCCGGCGCCGGGCCGATGCAGACACTTTCGTCTGCCAGTCGCACATGCATGGCATCTGTATCCGCCTCGGAATGCACGGCGACAGTTTCAATTCCCATCTCCCGGCAGGCACGTAGAATGCGAAGTGCAATTTCTCCGCGATTGGCAATCAGGACCTTTTCGATCATTTGCCGTTACTCGATAATCATCAATGGTGCGCCAAACTCGACCGGCGCGCCATTTTCAATCAATATTTTGGCGACCTTGCCGGTTTTCGTCGCGGTAATCGGGTTAAAGACCTTCATCGCCTCGATCAGCAACAGGGTCTGGCCCGGACTGACCTGATCGCCAACTTTCACAAACGACGGCGAGTCCGGGTCGGACGTCAGATACGCTACCCCGACCATGGGCGAGGTGACGGCACCGGGGTGTGTCGACAGATCATCGTCAACGACCACTGGCGCGAGAGTAGCCATGGATTGAGATGGGGTGACGGTCGGCAAAGGGGCGCTCGCAGAAACCGTGAGGGTCTTGGCGACCCGGATACTCAGCCCGTCGCGGCCGTATTCGATCTCGCTCAACCCGGTTTCATCCAGTAATCCTGCAAGTGTACGGATCAGGTCCTCGTCAATATCTGTTTGTTTTGCCATTAATATTCTATGCCTCTCGCGTCGTGTTCAGTTTTTTTGCCAGAGCCTCTAGGGCCAGTTCATATCCGTGAGCTCCCAGACCGCAGATGACCCCGATGGCGGCCTGCGATACATAGGAATGGTGTCGAAATAAATCGCGCTGAAAAATGTTGGACAGATGAACTTCCAATACCGGCCGGCCGGCCGCCAACAGGGCATCCAGAATCGCAACGGAGGTATGGGAATAGGCACCGGCATTGAGAATGATCGCATCCGATTCGCGTCCGGCTGACTGAATCCAAGTTACGAGTTCGCCTTCCGAATTGGATTGGCGAAAATCCACCGTCAAACCAAGCTGCTGGCCCCGCAGGATGCAGATGGACTCAATGTCAGCCAATGTTTCAGACCCGTAGATGGCAGGTTCGCGGGTGCCAAGCATATTCAGGTTTGGTCCATTCAGGACCATCACGGTCGTACTCATTCTGTCCTCGGTCCATCCAGTTCGAGTCGCCTGCTTATATCATGACTTGTCGGTCAGGGAACATCCAGTTTTCCCTTAACCTGGGTATTGACCCCTCCCGGCCCGAACGCCCATAATTGCAGTTCATGGTCCGCACGGATCAGTATATCAGGTGTCTGGGTGGAATAACGCTGATGCAGTTAATAATCAATGGCGAACAGCAGAATTTTGAGTCTCCGTTGACGGTTGAGAGTCTTCTGTCCCGTATCGGTCTGGATACAAAGAAAGTGGCGGTTGAACGCAATCTGGAAATTGTTCCCAAATCGCAGTTTGGAGAAACCGGACTTGATGACGGGGACCGGCTGGAAATTGTCCACTTTATCGGTGGCGGTGCGCCAGACGGGGTCAGCGACAAAACCCCCGGCGATACAAGCGTGGCCACTGATGACCCGTTGATTGTTGCCGGGATGACGTTTGGTTCGCGCCTGATTATTGGCACGGGAAAGTATGAAAACTACGAAATCAACCGGCAGGTCTGCGAGGCAGCCGGTGTTGATATTGTCACGGTGGCCGTTCGTCGGGTCAATCTGACCGACCCTGATCAGCCGATGCTGATGGATTCGATCGACCCGAAAAAGTATACTTATCTGCCGAATACCGCAGGATGTTTTACCACCGGGGATGCCGTTCGGACGCTACGTCTGGCACGGGAGGCCGGTGGTTGGGATCTCGTCAAACTGGAAATACTGGGAGACCAGAAAACTCTTTATCCTCAAATGATCGAGACACTGGACGCAACCCGGACCCTGACGAAGGAGGGGTTCAAGGTTATGGTCTATTGTTCAGATGACCCGATCATGTGCCAGCGCCTTGAAGACGCCGGTGCCGTCGCCATTATGCCGCTGGGAGCTCCCATCGGGTCAGGGTTAGGCATTCAGAACCGGGTCAATATCCGCCTGATTGTCGAACAATCGCGTGTGCCGGTGATTGTAGACGCCGGAGTTGGTACAGCATCTGACGCGACCATTGCCATGGAGCTGGGAGCGGATGGCGTCTTGATGAACAGCGCAATTGCCGAGGCAAAAGACCCGATTCGCATGGCGAGGGCGATGCGTGCCGCCGTTGATTCAGGTCGGAATGCCTACCTGGCCGGGCGCATGCCCAAACGCATGTATGCCGATCCTTCGTCGCCGCTTGCCGGTTTGATCTGACGACATTTTTCAGTTGCCACAATCATGGGTGTGGCACATCGGCAGGATACGCCAGGATTGACATCTGAAGATCTGTAATTCTCGCGTGTCGGGTTTCATATGCGGTTAACCGTCATGTTGTCCCCCGTACACAAAAATGGTGGACACTCGATCCTTATCCGGGCGCGGCCATGAACGGGGGGAGGAGTATCCATGATGGAAAATTTTGAGGAGCAGATCAAACGGCGGTTTGCTGAAACGTTCGGGTTGGAGCGACTGCCAGCGTTCTCTCGGGATATTCGTAAACTGGAAGAAGACGGACTACTTGACGAGGCGACGGCTCTGCGATCTTTAATGAAAAAACAGACGCTAAAAAATATTCCCACAAAAGACTGACGCGCCTCAACAGCCGATTACGCGGCTGGATACTTTTTTCGGCTGCTCTCCGCGACGTTCGGCAATTTTGTTCAACCCGAACATCAGTTCATCTGCTGAAACGGGTGTTCCGACGGGCAGCGCAGGATCGATGCTTTTCAAAGGGACAAGGACGTTCTGCGGACCACTCAGCCACAACGCCGAAAAATATAAAATTGGAATCTCGAGATAGCGAGCTTCATAGTCTTCGCCCGAATCATCGAGCGTTGATAACAGTGTCTGGATTTCCATGCCTGAATACGCCGGCACCGGCTCCAGCCGCACACCCTGTATTTCCAATTTCCCTTCGTCTTCATAAAAGCGGACATCAACCGTGCAATCAGCAGTTATCTGGAACTCGCACCGCCAGTCCTGTTCGACCGCTGATGACAGGTCATCACCTTCGACGATATCATCGACCTCCAGGCGATAAACGCGGTGTAGTCCGGTCGCGGGAATGTCGGGCGTTTCACTCGGGCTAACACCGGGGTTCAGGGTTTCTTCGTCAGGGTCAAAAGATGTGCAAAACGATGCCGGGTCATCAATTGCACCAAAAAGAATCTGCTGGATGAACGCCTTCTGCGCGTTGCCCTGTTCGGGTTCCTCAGGAAAATGAATGGTCATATTGATCTGTCCCCCTATCTACTTTGTCAGGCAGTAGCCGACCTTGCCGGTCGAGCCGATTTCGGTTTCAAATTTGTCCCAGATTGCTGATTTGACCTGTTGTGCCGTCGGGTAAAAGGGGTCCTTGTAGACGACGATACGGCCCGCCGGGTTTTTTACATGATCGGGTTTGAGGCGGTATTCATCGATCAGGATGGCATGGCCCGTCGTTGTTCCTGGCCGGGCGTAGCCAACGAGAATCGGACATCCATTGCGGATTTCTGACATTACCGTATCGAAGCTTGGCTTGCTATTGCTGTTGGATTTAAAATTCCCGAATTTCTGCAATGCGTCGGCTGGAGCGCCCCCTTTGTCGCAAGGATGAGGCGACAGATGAAGGTTGCAACAATCGGTTCTTTTCAAACCGTAATTGGCAACCTCACATTGGGTAATTCTGGTGTACGGAGACGCATGGTTATGAGTGGCGGCAACACAGGCGCACCAGCACCAGTTGTCCAGTTCCTGTTCTTCAACATCAATGTTGAGAGTCCATCCGGGCAAACCGCTCGACGTATTTGATGTGGGTGGAGCGGAATTGAAGTTCCATTTGATCTTGTTATGTGGCGCTGCCACCAGGCTTGGCGCCCACGCCGGATGATTGTTAACAAAGGGCGTGATCCCCTTTGGCAGACCCTGCCCGATCAAGCTGTTGTTATTGGTCAGGCCCGCCATATTATACCCGCCATACCCGCCATACAAAGGCATGCGTTCCTCCTGTTTTTGTGATGCTTTGGTTGCACCTGACGTAACAAATACATTGAATTTTAAGTCAGAACAACTTTTCACTGGCGCAGGAGAGCCGGACAATGAAATGCGACACGCTCCCGTTCCCGGGGCTTACGCCGCGTCGGTGACTTTGGCATAGCGGTCGGTTGCATGCGGTATTGCACCGATACGTTCACAGGCCGCGGTCAAAATCATGTTGAGCAGATCGGTATATCCGTGACCGGCAAACCCGGCCATCAGATTGAGTTTGCCATCCCAGCACCACCCCGGATTCGGGTTAACTTCCAATAGCTTGATGGTGCCGTCTGCATCAGCACGGAAATCGAACCGGGCATAGTCACGACATCCAAGGCGTTCAAACAGATTGCTTGATTGTTCTACCAGAAGTCGGGATTTTTCGCCGTCAAGTTCGGCCTGACGATAGTGAATTTGGGACCAGTAGGGTGAATCCGGATGCCATTTCGATTCATACCCCAGAATATGCGGTAAGCCCGTGTCAAGTTGACTGAAGTCGACTTCCAGAATTGGCAGGGCTTCCAGATTCATGGACGGATTGCCAATCAGTCCGACACTGAATTCAGCACCTTGCAGAAATTCCTGAACCAGAACCGGGCGCCCGGGAAGTTCGCCCTGCAGGTAACTCAGGTATTCCATCAGTTCCTTTGCTGAATGGACAACAGCCTTCTGGGTAATGCCGATGCTACTGTCGCCCCAGGCCGGCTTGAGGAGTGCCGGGAAGACGGAGGGCAAGGTAGCCGACACGTCGGAAACATTGACATAGGTTTCCAGCGGCACCGGAATATCCATTTGTGCCGCAATCGCACGGACAAGAGCCTTGTCATAACAGGCACTCAGGCAGCCCGGACCGGCCCCGGAATAGGGTATGTCCAGCATTTCAAGGACCGCCGGAACGTGCAGTTCAAGTTGCGCGTTGTTGTTATATCCTTCATCACACAGGTTCAGCACCAGATCGGTATCAAGCTTCTGAAGGTCGGCCAACAAGGTGGAATGGTTGTCCAGATACTCAAATGTATAGCCGTTCTGACGATCCAGTGCCGACATCAAGCGCTGGATGGTATCCATGTCTTCTGCATTGAAGACGCCATCTTTTTTGACCGGGTCCGGCAGGGACGGATCACCCATGATGACGGTAACCTTGCGGCTTTTTACGGTTCCTCCGGTCGCGCGTGGTGCCTTGCGTGGTGCCGTTGCGGAAATCAACAGCCGTTGTGCCATCATACCGAGGTCCTGCCCGCGATCAGAGTCAGCAGTCATTTCGCCGTGAAGTCGCAAATTCTGGAACCCGGACTCCGTCAGCAATGCCGATATTTCGTCAAATGAATACAGGCGCTCGGCGTAAAACTGATCTGCGATCACACCGCGCTCTGCATGGGTCACGACTTCCCGGGAAATCAATCGGTGGCCATCGTCCGAGATACTGCGTTCACGGCAGACAAAGTGGGTCTGATCAATCCATTCCCACGATCGCGGTTCAAAATTCGATCGCATCCACCTGCCATCGGTGATATCGAGAACCAGAGTGCCACGTGAGTGGAGCGCATTTCGCACGGTCATCAAGACCTGCAAATCATCTTCCTGACGATCGAAATATCCGAATGAATTTCCCATCATAATGACGGTATCGAACTGGGTGCGGGGGTGGAATTTCCGTGCATCCGCTTCCCGGAAGGTAACCTTCAGATTTTTATCCCTTGCACGACGACGCGCAAGGCGTACCAGATAACGGGACCTGTCCACGCCTGTCACGTCGCGATAACCGCGTTTCGCGAGTTCCATCGTGTGACGGCCCTGACCGCAGCACAGATCAAGAATCCTGTCGCCTGTATCAATGCCAGTAATCTGAATCAGGGAATCAATTTCGTGAACCGTGTTGGCATCGTTTTCGACCACATCGCCGTCGGTTTTCAGATACAGTGAACCGAACAACTCGCGCCACCACTCGGTCGGCAAGTGACTTTCCAGATCGGCAAGTGGTCCCAGGGTTCCGCACGTTTTCGGCTTGCTCGCCGCTGCTTTTGATGAAGGTGGTTTTGACAAGGTCGGCTTCCTTACTGGAAATGGTGGGGTCGCAGGAGCCGCAGTTAACGTATGCCGGTGACCTGTGACCTACGCGGTTTCGGAAAAAAAACGCATGGGTGACGGGGTGAAATCCACTGGTAGGTCGTCCAGATACAAGAATGTTTTAAGTAATTTTTGAGTGCAGTCAAACGAATTTAATAAATGCAATGATGCAATATTTTCGATATTATACTCGTACTGAGACCCTTCCGGGAGAACCCGTTTGCATATGGCCAAATGTTCGCGACAGCAAGGGGGGCAGGATGGCAGACCGGTTCAGTCCGACGGCATTTGGACGGCGGCTCTGCTCGCTGATCGGTCGGTTGTGGATGTTGATGATCGGTAGCGTGAAATCTTACAAGGGAATCTTGAGAAAAGCGGGCACGTGATCTCCAAGGCCCTTGAACGTCTTTTCAGGTTCTTCCGATTTAACCTCTGATTTGGTCCGGCGTCTTGGTTGTTTGGGTTTTGCTGGTTCCTGGGCGGACGCCGGTTTTTCTGACCGTTCCGGCGGGCTGGAATCGCTCGTTTTTTTCGGTCGACTGTTATTGCTGCGACGGCGGGGTTTTTCTTCCGCCGGCGCACGGCTGGCAGGTTCGATTCCGTCCAGTGTGATTTCAGGGATCGCCTGTTTGATGACCTTTTCGATCGCCTGCAGGTATTTTGTGTCTTCAGGTGTCGCCAGCGTATAGGCGTGTCCTTTGTGCCCGGCCCGACCGGTTCGTCCGATACGGTGGACATAGTCGTCGGCATGCGTGGGGACATCAAAATTGAATACGTGGCTCATCTCCGGAATGTCCAGCCCGCGCGCCGCGACATCTGAACACACCATATACTTCACCAGACCGTTCTTGAACTTGTCCAGTGTTTCCATGCGGGTGCTCTGGTCCATATCGCCATGCAGGCGTTCTGAAACAAATCCGTGGCGGTTCAGGGACCGCCACACAACATCCACATCGCGTTTGCGATTGCAGAAGATCAGGGCATTCTTCGGGTCATCCCGCCGGATCAGAATACGAAGGGCGTCGCGTTTCTCTTTCTGACCGCCACCGGGTCGCCGACCATCATTGTGCGTAACCATCAACAATCCCTGGGTAATCGTGTCCGCAGTTGTTGCCGGTCGGGATACGGTGATTTCCTTCGGGTTGCTGAGAAATTTGTCTGCCAGTTTTTTAATTTCCGGAGGCATGGTTGCGGAAAAAAACAGGGTCGTCCGCATGGGCGACAGAAGCGAAACGATTTTTTCGACGTCGGGAATAAATCCCATATCGAGCATGCGATCCGCTTCATCAATGACAAGCGTCCGCACATCGTTCATCAGCAGATGTCCGCGTTCAAACACATCGAGCAGTCGTCCGGGCGTGGCGATCAGAACATCAACGCCACGGTCGAGCACCTTGAGTTGTTCGGCCATGCTTTCACCGCCGATCAGCAGTGCCTTTGTCAGCTTGTGGTATTTGCCGTAAGTGACAAAATTGTCGGCAACCTGAGCCGCCAGTTCACGGGTCGGTTCAAGGATCAACGACCGGGGCATACGTGCCTTGGCCCGGCCGGATGCCAGAATTTCGATCATGGGTAATGTGAAGGAAGCGGTTTTACCGGTTCCCGTCTGGGCGCATCCCAAAACATCTCGCCCCATCAGCACAACCGGAATTGCCTGCGCCTGAATTGGGGTGGGTACCGTGTAGCCGGCGTCTGCAACTGCACGAAGGAGATCTTCGCTTAATCCGAGATCGGAAAAATTCATAGGGTGATTTTTTTCTTTCGACAGCGGCCTGATCCCGCGATCAATTCGGTTAAAATTTCTGCCGCGAAACGGCAAATTCCGCGAAATATTAGGCGCAATGCTCGACAAGTCAATGACTGTGGTCAGTATATGGGATAGGGTAACGCTGTCACGTTCGAATTCACACTCAATCCGAAGGACCAAAATGCTTATCAAACCGGAAGACTGCTGCCTGATTGTCATCGATATGCAGGATCGTTTGGTGCCAGCCATGCAAGCGCCCGCGAGGACCATAAAAAATGCTGGTATTCTTGTTAAAGCGGCGAAAAGACTGGGCATTCCGGCACTTTTGACAGAACAGTATCCCAAAGGACTCGGCTCGACCGTGGCTGATGTGGCGAAAATGGCTGAGGGTGTTCCGGTGCTGAAAAAGATGCATTTTTCCTGCATGAAAGATGAAAATTTTGCCAGGACTTTCCGGGCGTTGAATCGTCGGCAGGCCGTGATTGCCGGTATGGAAGCTCATATTTGTGTTTTGCAGACGGCTGTCAATCTGATGGAAGAAGGATACGAGATATTCGTTGTGACAGATGCGACTTCTTCTCGCTCGGCAGAAAGCGAAAAGGCCTGCCTGGATCGTCTGGGGGCCGCCGGGGCAGGCATTGTGACGACAGAAATGGTTGTATTCGAATGGCTTGGCAAGGCGGGCACACCAGAATTCAAGGAACTGATCACATTGGTCAAATAGTTGACGGGCGGTCATCTCCACACACGGTATTCAACTGATAGGGGCATTCAGGTTGGACAATAATATTCTGACCATTCGAGGCAGGGTTCCGCGAATATCGCCGGACGCATTTGTCGCACATACGGCCGTCGTGATCGGGGACGTGGAAATCGGAGCGGGCAGTAGTCTGTGGTATAACTGCGTTGTCCGCGGCGATATGAATGAGGTTCGTATCGGACGCAACGTCAATATTCAGGATGGAACGGTAATCCATGTCGATAGCCGAACCTACGGGACCTATATCCATGATAATGTGACCATTGGCCACATGGCGTTGATCCATGCCTGCGTTCTGCAAAAGGGCTCGATGGTTGGTATGCGGGCAACGGTGATGGATGGTGCCGTCGTTGAGGAGGGCGCGCTTGTTGCGGCAGGCGCGTTGGTTCCTCCCGGCAAACGCATTGGCGCGGGGGAAGTTTGGGCGGGGGCACCGGCCCGGAAACTGCGCAGGATCGCCGATCGGGATCGCGACATGCTGGAATATATCTGGCCGTCTTATCGTGATCTCGGGGAAGAGTACCGGGGAGCCGGGTTTGACTTGCGTGATCTGACGATGGTACGGAAATGAACGTCGTGCCGGATTTCGATGATTTGTTAGGCGGCGTTCTGGCCGGTGAACAGCGGGCGATTGCGCGCATGATGTCGATGGCGGAATCCCGGTTGGCAGTGGGCCGCCGGGCCATTGCCGGCGTGTATCCGCACGCCGGCAAGGCACATATTGTCGGTCTGACCGGCGTTCCGGGCAGTGGAAAATCGACGCTGGTCCGCGCATTGACCCAGGAATTTCGCAAGACGGGGAAGCGGATCGGGATTGTTGCGGTCGATCCCTCCAGCCCGTTTTCTGGCGGTGCAATACTCGGTGATCGGGTTAGAATGGGTGACCTTACTACTGATGATGGTGTATTTATACGATCTCTGGCGACCCGTGGTGCGTTGGGAGGGCTGGCGCGGGCCTGTCTGGATATGGTCGACGTTCTGGACGCTGCGGGATATGACCTCGTGTTGATAGAGACCGTTGGCGTCGGTCAGGATGAAGTGGATATTGCCGGTGCGGCTCACAGTGTGGTCGTCGTTTCCGCACCCGGTCTGGGAGACGGCGTCCAGGCGATCAAGGCCGGGGTTCTGGAGATTGCGGATATTCATGCCGTATCTAAATGTGACCGTCCCGATGCCGGGCAAACAGTTAGCGATCTGAATGCCATGCTGCACCTCGGGTTGCACGGACGGGAACGGTTTGGCTGGACGGTACCGGTTGTATCAACCAGTGCCGACACGGGGTCCGGCCTGGCTGATCTGGCGGCGGCGGTCATGCAGCACCGGACGCATCTTCAACAGTCCGGGGAGTGGCAACATCGGCAGAGCAAGATTGCCGAGATGCGGATCATCAAAGCGGCGGAAGATTTGTTGCGTGACACGCTTGCTCAGGGTCAGGAACGACATTTGCAGAAATTGATTGACCTGACACGGGATCGAAAACTCGATCCCGCATCGGCGGCACGGCGATTGATCGAGCACGTCACATTCGACTTGTGAAGACGTACGATCATACCGGATGACTGATAAACCCTGCTACCCGGGCAACATCTCGCCAGCCATCCGTTCGATGGCCTTCGGGTCGTCCAGCAGGCCCGCGTGCATCTCGCTGGACGTCGGATCAGGATAAATATCTTCCGTGCCGGCTGCCAGTCCATCAAGGACGGACCGGACAACTTCTTCAGGCGAGGTCTTGTCCATCTCGATCCCGGCGGCCATGTCGGTGTCAACCGGGCCGGGATAAACGCCAACGACCCGTGTCCCCTGGGCGTTCAACTCCGCCCGGATACCTTGTGTGAGAGAATGGACAGCGGCTTTCGAGGCACTGTAGGAACCGAGCGCCGGGAAGTTCACATATGATGCAATCGACGCGAGGTTGATAATTGCACCGCCACCATTGCCAGCGAGAATCGGGGCAAAGGCACGGATCATGTTCAGTGTACCGAAATAGTTGGTTTCCATTTCCGCCCGTGCCGGATTGATATCGGACGCGGCAATGAAACCGGCAAATGCAGCGATACCGGCATTATTAATCAATAAGGTAACGTCCTTGTGGGCCTCCGCCACCCGTTTGATCTGACCGGCATCATTGATGTCGAGCGTGACGGCAATTACGCGTTCGTCCATTGTGAGGTCCGACAGTCTGGAGGGGTCACGCGCCGCTGCATAAATACGGGCCGCACCAGCCTGCAACAACGCCTTTATAAATGCCCGCCCAATGCCGCGATTGGCACCGGTAACAAACCCAATTGAATTGCTGAGCTGCATTTCTCTCTCCTGTCCAACGTTATTTGAATGATCGTTCAAATTACATTAGACAGTATTGAACAATCATTCAATACTGTCTTCGTTGGTTTGAATCTTTCTTTTCAGGAAAGCAGGCGATCGGCCTGTTCCAGATAATCCGAGAGGGCAGCATCATCGAGATGGCTGCGTCCGAGTACTCGTCCTCCGACCACAAGACCGAGCAGAATGCGGGCCGTTTTCCGGGAGTCGACCGCCGGATTGATATCTCCCTGTTGTTGTCCTGCCGTAATCATTCGACGGAAATATCCTTCGAAAGCGGTTAGAGCGGCTTCGGCGGCACGTGCTATTTTGTCATCCTTTGGTGCAATTTCGATAACGGAATTAATCAGGAAACAGGCCCCTCGCGCCGGATCGTTTCGCACGTCCGATATCATTCGATGAAAGACCTCGAGGATCGCCTCTCGTGGTGAAAGGCGGTTTTCATAATCGGCCAGAACGATACGATTGAGCGATTCGTAACGCTCAAGCGCCAGACAGAAGAGATTTTTCTTGTCTCCAAAGGTGGCGTAAATGCTGCCAGGATTCAGACCTGTGCAGTTTATCAGGTCTTTCATGGACGTGCCATCGTAGCCCTGCTGCCAGAACGCAAGCATCGCCTTGTCCAGAACCACGTCTCGGTCAAACTGCTTTTCCCACGGCATGTCTCAGACATATCAAGTTTTGAATATCTGTTCAAGATTGCCATCGGTGTAGAGCAACGGCAGGAGCCCCTTTTCATTTACATGCAACATACTAGATAATGTAAACCGGAATGCCTCACCACTTTCGCAGCAGAGAAGAAGAGCCAAACACTTGGAAAATTTACGCACTGTCAGACAAAAGCTGAAATCCCAACTTACATCGGACGGGGCGGGTGTAACCCTGCGCCGCTCTATCGGTTTGCAAATATTGCCCGATCTGGATCCGTTCCTGCTGCTGGACAATTTTGGTACGGAGAACCCGGACGACTATATTGCGGGTTTTCCGGATCACCCGCACCGGGGATTCGAAACCGTCACCTACATGATCAAGGGGTTGATGCGGCACCGCGACAACACCGGTGCGGAAGGGTTGCTGGGGCCGGGTGCGATCCAGTGGATGACGGCCGGACGTGGTATCGTTCATTCCGAAATGCCGGAACAGCGAGAGGGTGAAATGAGCGGTTTTCAGCTCTGGGTCAATTTGCCGGCCTCCCGGAAAATGTGTGATCCACGCTATCAGGACATCGACCCGGATCAGGTGCCGGTGGTGATTACAGATGAGGGAGCGGAAATACGGGTGCTGGCCGGGTCGGTCAACGGGGTTGATGGACCGGTCAGTGGCATTGCCGTTGATCCGACTTATCTGGATATCCGGCTGGTTGCGGGCGGGTCCCATCAGCAGGACCTGCCGGAAGGCCACACTGCGTTCGTGTATGTGTTTGACGGATCAGCCGAGGTCGCCGGAACCGACGTAACAACCCATGAACTGGCCGTTCTGACAGATGGCGGAGCAATCAGCCTCAAAAGCGCTGCGGGTGGACGCGCCATTCTGGTCGCCGGTCGGCCGTTTGGTGAACCGGTTGCCCGCTACGGCCCGTTTGTCATGAACACAGAGGCTGAAATCCGCCAGGCCATCAGTGATTTTCAAAGTGGTAAATTCTGAGCACTGAACTGCGGTGATAAACCTGTCGGAAACAGGGGATGGAGCGAGCAGGCTGGCGCGTTATTCCTGACGCGGGTCATCTGCGGCTGAGTGGTCGGTCGGATACGGTGTCACGGTCAACACAGTGACGCCGTTGGGCGCATGAAAACGGTGCCACAGACCCTGGGGTACAACCGTCAGCATGCCCGCCGATAATTCAAGCTCGGTTTCACCGGATTCGTGCAATATTGTGACGACTGCGCGTCCCTTGAGGATATGAACCAGTTCGTCGCCCTGCCGGTGGCGTTCCCACGGGCTGTCGCCGACGAAGCTGCCGACCGAGACACCGCCAGACCCGAATTCTGCCAGTGTGGCAAAGGCATTGTTTTGCGCCTCCGGAGGTGTGTCACGGGACCGACCGTCGAGGACCGACAGATTGGCGAGTTCAGCCTCGATATCAACTGCACGAACCATGACGCCTCCCCAAAATAATTCTACCCCGCTTGCGCCGATACCTCGACACGGGTGTCATTGTAACAGGCGCCATCACAAATGTCAGCCTTGCTGCCGGGAACCAGGGCCGCCACGGTCTGTCCGGTGTCGCTGGTCCGGAACCATGCGCCTTTCGGAGAGTAGACAGTGCCGCATCGCACCGCGTCGGTGATTTCGAGTTTCAGATGAACCCGACCGAGGGAATTCCGGACCTCGACCGTCATGCCCTCTGTCAGTCCGCGCGCTTTTGCGTCATCAGGGTGCATTTCCAGTTCCTGCAGACCGTCGTTCATGGTCAGACCGCCGAACGTGGCGTTGATGCGCTTGTCCGACGACGGGCTGATCAGGTACAGCGGCAAATCGGCATCCAGTTCTTTGTATGATGGCAACCCTTCGCCGTACCTTTGCTGCAGATCATCTGACAGGATTTCCACTTTGCCACTCGGGGTTGCCGGATGGGTATTGACGAATGGAAGGACGTCTTCGCCATCAATCTGCATGTATAGGGCCTGGTCCAGCGGTAGCTGACTGGAACGATGGCCCTGCATGCGCGGGTCGGTATTATCCAGTGCATCATCCATGAGTTCCGCGTCATTGGCCCGGAAGACTGGATCGTCATAACCCATCCGGGCGGCCAGCCGTCTGAAGATTTCCGTATTGGGCAGGCAGTCGCCCACCGGCGGAATAACCGGGTCGGCCCGCTGCAGGTACTGTTGTCCGTAGGCCCCGTATACATCGGCAAATTCAAAGTGGCTGGCGGCCGGCAGGATGATATCGGCATAAGCCATGCTGTCTGTCATGGCGACATCGCATCCGACGATGAACAGGTCCTCCCGTGTCAGTGCGCGCTTCATCCGGTTCTGATCCGGGTGCACCGACATCGGATTGTGATTATAGATAAACAGTGCTTTCAGCGGTGGATCGAGATGGTCATCGAGAATGTGCGTTGCGACATCAATGATATTGAGTGTGCGCGTGCTGGCGGGTGCCAGGTCTGGTCTTTTAAGTCGGACATCGGTTTGCGGAAATGCATAGCCGGCTTTCATGATCAGGCCGCCACCGGTGACGCCGAATTTTCCGGCCAGCACAGGCAATACCGCAGCGGCGCGGATCGAACTGCCGCCGTTTCGACTGCGTTCCAAACCGTTGGAAATGGACAAAGCCGCAGGCGACAGATCCCGATAGAGACGGGCAAAGTGGCGGATATCGTCTGCCGCCAGACCGCAGGTATGTGCCGCCTGATCGATGGAAATATTACGGCACCGGTCCATGTAGTCGTCAAATCCGTGCAGCCAGCGCTTGACGAAGGGTTGGTCGATGCCACCGATACGTTCCAGTTCGGCGGCAAGGGCCATTGCCAGAACCACATCAGTGCCGGGGATCGGAGCCAGATGCAGATCGGCCTGTTCGGCGATTTTAATGCGTTTCGGGTCAATCACGACCAGCTTGGCACCTTGCTTGCGTGCATCTTTGATGATGCCTGCAAAATGCAGGTTTGATACCGTCACATTGTTGCCCCAGACAACGATCAGCTTTGACTGACGCGCCTGCTCAAGCGGCGTGCCCGGCATCGCACCATACAGGCTGCTGTATGCCAGACTGCGGACTCCGCCACACAAGGGCCCCCGATCAAGCTTGCTGGCACCCATTTTGTGGAACAGGCGGGCGTCCATCGATGAGCCGGAAATCATCCCGTGTGGTCCGGCGTAGTTGAGCGGCAGAATGGCCTGCGGACCGAACGCACGGATGATGGACCGGAATTGTTCGGTCACGGTATCCAACGCCTGATCCCAGGAAACCGGTGTGAATTTTCCGCTTCCCCGTGGTCCGCTACGTTTCAGCGGTGTCGTCAGGCGATTTGGACCGTGGACAAATTCCGGATACCCACGCGCGATTTTGTTGCAGATGACACCGGCGGTGAGCGGATTGGCGGTCGAACCACGAACCTTGACGATTTGGTCGTTTTCGACGGTCACCAGCAGGGAGCAGGTATCGGGGCAATCCATAGGACAGACGCTGGGTTGTTCGGTCCGCATGACAGTATCCTTGTTCTTGCAATCAGTTGCCGCGACGGTAAGGGAAAAGTGGCTTTTCTAACAGGTCCATTTATGTATTTTTGATAGGGCCGTTTTTTTCCAGACCGACAGGACCGGATACATGCGAACAGCCCGTTCACCCCTGCTTTCGATTGTCGTTGACCGTAACCGCACGGTGTCTCTGCAGGAACAGATTTTCGACCAGGTGCGGTCTGCAATTCTCGGTGGCCGTTTGGCCCCCGGAACATTGCTGCCGGCAACCCGGGTCCTGGCACAGGAATTGGCTGTGTCGCGAAACACCATTCTGGCGGCGTTTGAACGATTGTATGGGGAAGGATACATTGAAGGTCGGTCCGGGTCCGGAACCCGGGTTTCCCGCAATTTGCCGGAAGATTTACTGTCCTCCAGGCACCGGTCGCCCGTTCGTCCTGCGGGTCCGGAACTGGCAGGTAAACGGTCCCGGTTGTCAGGCCGTTTATCCGGTTTACGCAGCCGCCACGCCACAAGCGGAACGCGTGCCTTTCGTCCGGGTATGCCGGACCTGGAACATTTTCCCTTTCAACTTTGGAGTCGATCCGCCGCACGGTTCTGGCGTCATCCGCCGAAAGATCTTCTGATTTCCGGCGAGCTTGCCGGATACCGACCGCTTCGGAATGCCATTGCGGCCTATCTTGGTGCCGTTCGGTGCCTTAACTGTTCCGGTGAACAGGTGATGATTACCTCAGGCGGACAACAGGCACTTGATCTGGTGGTCCGCACCGTGATTGATTCGGGGGATGATGTCTGGGTCGAAAACCCCGGATATGCCGGGTTACATGCAACCCTGCTGGCCGCCGGCGCAAATATCCATGCCGTCCCGGTCGATGATGGCGGACTGTCTGTGACGGCAGGCCGCCGGCTGTCACCGAATGCCGTTCTGGCAGCGGTGACGCCGTCTCATCAGTACCCGCTGGGAATCACCATGAGTCTGTCGCGCCGTCTGGAGCTGCTGGACTGGGCGGAGCAGGCGGGGGCGTGGATTCTGGAGGACGACTACGACAGTGAGTTCCACTACGGCGGGAAACCTCATTCTGCCCTGCAGGGGCTCGATGGAAGCGGCCGCGTGATCTATGTTGGCACTTTTTCCAAAGTGCTGTTCCCATCATTGCGGCTCGGTTATGTGGTGGTGCCAGAGGCACTTCTGGAAAGTTTTCTCACCGTCCGTGCCGGCATTGACGATCAGCCAGCGTTGGCGCTGCAACCTGCCCTTCACACCTTCATTGAAGATGGGCATTTTGCGGCGCACGTGCGTCGGTTGCGCCGATTGTATAGCGAGCGGCAAGCGCTTCTGATCGATGCGTTGTCGCGGTATGCGAGCGGATTATTGCATGCATCACCGCATGAGGCCGGAATGCACCTGGTCGCCCGCCTGTCTCCGGATATTGGGATGACAGATGTGGATATCGCAGATCGGGCAAAGGCCGATGGATTAATCACTCCGGCTTTGTCCGGATTTTATGATGGTCCGGCAAAGGGGCAGGGGCTGGTTCTGGGATATGCAGGCCTGACCTCAGACGAGATTGATCGTGACGTTGGACGCCTGTGCCGTGCCATCACCGATAGCTGATAGGGGATCAGTGATTTTTTGTATGACGCCCATGTTCTTGCGATAACGTGCCTCTCAGTAGGCAATAAGCAGGCCACTGGAGACGATAATGGCTGATCCTGCGAATGTAATCTGGTCAGGGGGCAGGCCGAACAGGAACAAGTCGAGCAGTACAGCCCACACCAGGGCGGTATATTCGAACGGTGCGACAAGGGATACCGGAGCCCGGCGGTAGGCATGGCTGAGTGCCAATTGCCAAGCAGCGCTAACACCGACATCATAGCAATTCCAATTCGAATAGCTCAGACTTGCCCCGACGGGAAATAACGCAGCAATTTGGAAGGTGCCTGCGGGTCGGGTAACAATAACGACTCCCGCAAAACCAACGGCGATGGCTGTCCATCGTAGCCACCCGACCCGTTCTCCAAGAAATATCGCAGATAGCGCGGTCATGATGAAAGATGATGCGAAAAACAGCGTGACAGATTCCGCCAGAGAAAGACTTCGCAGGCCCTCCAAAACAGAATGGGGGGTCAGGTTGCCGCCAGTGCGATCGTAAAGAATAAACGACGTGTGCATCTCAATTCTTGTGATGAGGACACAGTCCCAATGCATTGCGGGCGCTGGCCGTGGAAGGGCTGGGAACTGCCTGGCTACCAGAACCTCCGCTGTCAGCGACATCCTGGACGGGCGTCTGGTGCGGTCCGGCGACGCCGCGTGGGACTCCGGCTTGATATCCGTTTGTATCGGGCGCGCTCCCGACGCGGCCGAGCGGTTGTGGTCCAAAGCCATAACCTACGCAAAAGAGGTTACCGCCCTACGATGACCCGCAGTGCGCTGACACATGAGCCTGCGTCTTCAATCGGTTGCCCTGAGGAAAACGTATTCCCCGGGCGCATCGCAGATCGGCGTCAGTTGCCCATCACCGGGTTTTCGGGACGGAACCATTTTTTTAGGGCTGTGTTTTTGTAACCATTGATGCCAGTCCAGCCACCAGGAGCCGTCGTGTCGTGTCGCCCGTTCCAGCCATTTTTCCGGTGATTTCGATAATTCTGGATTGGTCCAGTATCCGTATTTACGGGCTTCAGGCGGATTGATGATGCCGGCGATATGACCTGATCCCGACAGGACAAACTTGACGGGTCCCTGATAGATTCCTGTCGCAGCGTAGGTTGATTCCCAGGGGGCGATGTGGTCTTCCAGCGTGGATACAAGGTAGGTCGGAACCGAGACCTTGCGAAGATCGAGCGGCACGCCACAGAGCACGATCCCACCCGGTTCGACCAGTTTGTTTTCCATATACATCTGACGCAGGTAGAAGCTGTGCATGGCGGCCGGCATCCGCGTCGAATCGCTGTTCCAGTAAAGAATATCAAACGGGAAGGGGGCTTTACCCAACAGATAGTTATTGATGACGAATGACCAGATCAGATCGTTTGCCCGCATCATATTGAAGGTTGTTGCCATTTCACGACCTTCGAGATAACCGCGTTCATTCATGGCTTTTTCCAGTTTTTGCACTTGGCTTTCATCGATGAAAACGGACAAATCGCCAGCCTCGCGGAAATCCACCATCGACGTTAAAAAAGTTGCAGATTTTACCCGGATGTCATCGGTCGCCGCCAGATAGGCCAGCGCGGCAGCCAGCAAGGTGCCGCCGATGCAATACCCCACCATATTGACCTGATCATTGCCTGTTGCTGCCAGCACTGCGCCAACGGCGGCCACCGGGCCTTCTACGAGATAATTCTCAAAGGTTTTGTGGGCGAGTTTCCGGTCCGGATTAACCCAGGAAACGACGAACACCGTATGACCCTGCTGAACAGTCCATCGGATGAAGGAGTTTTTCTCCCGGAGATCAAGAATATAGTATTTATTGATCCAGGGCGGGATGATCAGGACAGGCGTTTTGAAGACGGATTCAGTTGCCGGGTCAAACTGAATGAGTTCTATAAGGTCATTCCGGAAAATTACCTTTCCGGGCGTCGTAGCGATGCTGTCGCCCAACGCGAAATCGTCGGGATCGGTCTTCGTGATGTCGAGCTTGCCTTTGCCGCGCTCGAGATCTGCCAGCAAATTTTCCAGACCATGCAAAAGATTCTCGCCTCCAGTCGCCAGGGTCTCCCGAATCACCTCCGGGTTGGTCATGGCAAAGTTGGTCGGGGAGAGGGCGTCAACGAACTGGCGAATGTAAAAATCGACCTTTCGGGCGGATTCCGAGTCCAGTCCGCCGACCTGGTCGACCGTTGACTGCAGCCATCTTGAAGTCAACAGATAGGATTGTTTAATGAAATCAAATACGCCATTTTCGGACCATGCCTGATCACGGAACCGTCGGTCGCCCTCTTCCGGTTTGAACGCGGTATCGACATCCTGCCCCATCATCCGTGAGGCGGTATTCTGCCACAGACCGAGGTAGTCCTGCCACAGGGTCAGGCTTGAGCGGGCCATCAATTCCGGGTCTGCCATCATCTTCGCGGTCATATCCATAAACGCGTTGCCGACGTTCAGCGGATCGGGGTCTTGAGACACGCCGCTGGTCGCCTGTCGGGTGAGGAATTCGGTGACCAGTCGCTGGCTTCGTTGGACGATAGTCGACAATGAACGAGACAATTCCTCCGGGTCTGCAATGGTCGGTGTGTATGGTGGTTGATCGTTCATGGTCCAATCCTCTATGATCGCTTGCAGATTTTGCCGGGGCGCGATACACCGGTAGGCAAAGCAGTTCGGGAAACGGCTATCGACATGATGAAACCGGTAAGTGCTGCGGCGAAAATATTTGCGGCTCGTTAACGATTGTACTGCATCATGTTAATCATACGTTTGTTAATCAAGCGTGAATACGCAATTTTCGACTTATGTCGTCAGGGGATGGTCAGGGAATGAATGGCATGAAAAAATCGGCGAAAAATAGGTTCATGGGCCACCGGACAGGTGTGATATTGACGACCCTGCTGACAGGCGGATTGCTGACCGGGTGTTCTCAGGTGCCCGATGCGGTCAATCCGGTCGAATGGTATAACAGTTCGGTCCGGTTTTTTGCCGGTGAAGAAGCCCGGAAGGATCAAGCCCAGAATGACGGACAGCCGGTGAAGCAGGCCGTTCCAGACACCGATCAACAGTTTCCGAATCTGGCGTCGGTAGATCAGCAAAAACAGCGCGATGATGTGCGAACAAAAGGCCTGGTCGCTGACGTTGAGGGACGGAAGTATACGCCGCCGATCGCCCGCCAGGGTGATGCCATCAACGCCCTCAATGCCCCGCCTGCCAAACCGCCGGTTCCTGTGGCCATGGCGACCAGGACAGGGACCCAGCCTGCACCGCCAGCCATGCCGGCGGCACCGGTGATGTCGAATCCGATCGGGTCTGCGACAGCAGCGCCGATGCCCGAGATGGCGGCCACTGACTCGCTGGCGACGACCGGTGAGCAGAAGGATTTTCAGGCCCAGATGGTCAAACGACTGGCTGAAATTCGGGCGCGGGCGGCACAGGGCACTGATTTACCGCAATACAGCAGCACGGACAGTGGTGCCGATATCGGAGAGACAGTAGTTATTTCATCAGATGGCATTCAGTCAGGGTACAGCGCGTCCGGGTCGACCGCGACACGACAGCTCGCCAGCACCGGAACAGGTCAATGGTCACTGGCCCAGGTGAGCCCGTCCCGGGCAGTCGTCCCGGGCGGTGTTCGGGTGGCGACCATCATGTTTGAGAACGGGTCGTATAAGCTGAATGCGCGGGACCGGTCGATTCTGGCCAGTGTTCGAAGAATTCAGCAGGAACGCGGTGGTCGACTGAGAGTGGTCGGACACGCGTCCAGCCGGACCCGAAATATGGACCCGGTTCGTCACAAAATGATCAATTTCAATGTGTCGGCATCACGCGCCAATGCGATCGTCAATGAACTGATCAAACAGGGACTGGACAAGTCGTCCGTTGACGCGGATGCGGTGTCCGACAGTTCTCCTGTGTACTTTGAATTCATGCCGTCCGGCGAAGCCGGCAACCGGCGGGCGGAAATTTATCTGGAGAGTTAAACACCCGCGTCAATCAGGCGGGATATTGCTGGCGGATCGGCGGTAAATTCGCTTGAGAGTTGGCTGACGATCTGGCATTGCATAATCATGGAACCGGAATTTCACAAAATCAGGCGTTTGCCGCCGTACGTGTTCGCCGAAGTGAATGCGATGAAGGCCAGCGCACGGGCGGCCGGCGAAGACATCATCGATTTCGGAATGGGTAATCCCGACCAGCCACCTCCCGCCCATATCATCGAGAAAATGCGGGAAACCCTGCTCAACCCGAAGGTTCATCGCTATTCCAATTCGCGCGGCATTCCCGGGCTTCGGAAGGCGCTGTCGGCCTACTATGAACGGCGGTTCAACGTCAGTATCGATCCGGAACGGGAAACCATCGTGACGTTGGGGTCCAAAGAAGGGCTCGCCAATCTGTCGTCGGCCATCACCACCCCGGGCGACGTCATATTGGTACCGAACCCGAGTTATCCCATTCACCCGTTCGGTTTCATCATTGCCGGTGCGGCTGTCCGCAATATCCCGGTGACACCGGACGGCGATTTTTTTGCGGCTCTCAAACGCGCGGTGCAGCACAGCGTTCCGAAACCGACCGCACTGGTGATCAATTTTCCGAATAACCCGACCGCCGACGTGGTCGATCTGGCCTTTTACGAGGAGGTCGTTGATTTTTGCCGCCATCAGGGCATTTACGTGCTGTCGGACCTTGCCTATGCGGAAGTCTACTTTGACGGGAACCCGCCGCCGTCAATCCTGCAAGTGGCGGGTGCTCGGGAAGTCGCCGTCGAATTCACGTCGCTGAGCAAGACCTATTCCATGCCTGGCTGGCGGATCGGATTTGCCACGGGTAACCAGCGTCTGGTGGCAGCATTGGCGCGGGTAAAGTCCTATCTGGATTACGGCGCATTTACCCCGATTCAGGTGGCTGCTACGGCAGCCTTGAACGGAGACCAGAGCTGTGTCGACGAGATGCGGGCGCTGTACCGGGAACGTCGCGATGTGCTGATAGACGGGTTGCAAAGCGCAGGCTGGCAGGTTCCGTCACCTCCGGCGACGATGTTTGCCTGGGCGCCCATTCCCCCGGCATTCGCCCATCTCGGATCCATCGGGTTTTCCAAGCTGTTGCTAAGCGAGGCAAAGGTCGCGGTTGCGCCGGGGATCGGATTTGGAGAACACGGAGACGGGCATGTCCGGATTGGACTGGTTGAAAATGTACATCGCACCCGTCAGGCCGTTCGTAATATCCGGACGTTCCTCTCGTCAGAACGGGTCTCAAACAAATAATGAAGGACGACAGGCTGATGTCATCTGCGTTGAGAATCGGTGTCGCTGGTCTGGGTACCGTCGGTGCCGGAGTGGTGAATATCCTTGATCGCAACCAGGCTGTTCTGTCGGCACGGGCCGGTCGGCCGCTGGTTCTCAGTGCCGTATCGGCGCGGGATGCCAACAAGGATCGCGGTGTGTCACTGACGGGCGTCACCTGGTACAACGATGCCGCTGATATGGCGAACGCGGATGACATCGATGTTGTGGTCGAACTGATCGGCGGATCAGATGGCATTGCCCGAAAACTGGTCGAAACCGCCCTAACCAATGGCAAACATGTCGTGACGGCCAACAAGGCGCTGGTTGCCCACCATGGTTTGTCATTGGCTTTGGCAGCTGAACAAAAGCAGGTATCTGTCAATTACGAGGCGGCAGTGGCGGGCGGCATTCCCATTATCAAAGCGCTGCGCGAGGGACTGACGGCCAACTCTATTCAAGGCGTTCATGGTATTCTGAATGGCACCTGCAATTACATTTTGACCAATATGACGGAGTCAGGCCGGGCATTTGAAGAGGTCCTGGCGGAAGCGACGGCGATGGGTTATGCCGAAGTCGACCCCAGTTTTGATGTGGATGGAATTGATACGGCCCACAAGCTGGCCATCCTGGCCAGCGTCGCCTTTGGCTCGGTGATTGATTTTGATTCCGTGTATATCGAGGGCATTCGCCACGTTTCGCCTGTTGATATCCATTTCGCCCGTCAACTCGGATACGGCATCAAATTGCTGGGGGTCGCCAAACGCAGGGGTGATGGCATTGAACAACGGGTGCATCCGTGCATGGTGCCGATTGATTCGCCCATCAACCATGTTGCCGACGCCTTCAACGGCGTTGTCATCGATGGTGATTTCGTTGATACCACCATATATGAGGGTCGCGGTGCCGGTGCCGGGCCAACTGCTTCCGCCGTTGTCGCCGATATCATTGATATTGCCCGCGGATGCCGGATTCCGACGTTCGGCATTGCCGCAAACCACCTGACGGCGACGAAAACCGTCCCCATGACAGATCACGTCGGGCCCTATTACATTCGCCTGATGGTGGTCGATGAGCCGGGGGTTTTCGCCAGCGTCGCCGGTTGTCTGAAAAATAATAATGTATCCATGGAGTCCGTCCTGCAGCAGTCGCGCGATCCGGGCGAGCCGGTTCCGGTCGTCATGACGGTTCATGAGACCCGCGAACAGGAAATGGTCAGGACGCTGGATGAAATTGCGTTGCTGACGTCGATCGTTGAGCAGCCTATCATGATCCGCATCGAAAATTTCGCCAACTGAGCCCGGCCAAGCGAAAAGGTTGGCAAGGGCCCTTATTCGGGTCTACATAGCCTATGAACGCAAAATCAATCGTTGATCGAAATTTGGCAATGGAAGCGGTTCGGGTGACCGAAGCAGCCGCCATCGCGGCGGCGCATCTGATGGGGGGCGGCGATGAAAAATCCGCAGATCAGGCTGCCGTCAAGGCCATGCACAATGCCCTGAATAATATGGTGATCAACGGCACCGTTCGAATCGGCGAAGGCCGGGAAGGTGAGGTTGACCGGTTGTATTCCGGCGAGAAGGTTGGTTCTGGTGATGGTCCGAGCGTTGATGTCGCGGTTGTTCCACTGGAAGGAAAGAGTATTCTGGCACGCGGCGGCCCCAATGCGTTGTCGGTGGTCGCTATGGCGGAAGACGGCGGGTTTCTCAGCGTGCCCGATATATATATGGAAAAAATTGCGGTCGGCAGTGATTTGCCGGACGGTATTATTGATCTGGATCTTCCGCCGGAGGAAAATCTTCGAAATGTGGCGATCGCCAAGAACTGCACGATTGGCGATCTGGTCGTCTGTCTGCTCGATCGGCCCCGGCATGCTCCGTTAATCGGCAAAATCCGGGCAGCCGGTGCACGAATTCGCCTGATTCTGGATGGCGATGTCAGCGGTGTCATTCAGGCCGCCGAGCGTGACAGCGGTGTTGATATCTATATGGGAATTGGTGGTGCCCAGCAGGGGGTGCTCGCAGCGGCGGCCTTGCGCGGTGTGCTGGGCCAGATGCAAGGGCGCCTCGTGGTTCGCAATGCCGATGAACGGGCTGCTATTGCCGATGTCGGAATTGATGACCCGGATCGCAAGTATTCGGTGGCCGACATGGCCGCCGGAAACGTCACCTTTGCCGCCACCGGCGTCACCTATGGACCGATGCTGGATGGTGTGAAACTGACCTCGCGCGGCGCGGTCACGCGGTCGCTTGTCATGCGTTCTCTGAGTGGTACTATCCGGTACATTGAAGGTCGACACCATTTCGGTCGGCGTACCTAATGACTGACGATGACCTTACCGGATCGCCTGACCTGACCTGCCACGGGGTACAGTCCTCGCTTGCCGGTAAACGCTGGGTCCAGCGCCCGGTTGATGAACGCGCGGCACTGATGCTGTCGCAACGGCTGGGCCTTTCTGAAATCGTCGGCCGGATCATCTCGTCACGTGGAATCACACTTGAGCAGGCGACCGCCTATCTGGCGCCGACGTTGCGCCAACACCTGCCCGACCCCAGTCGTCTGGCTGACATGGACATTGCTGCCGAACGGCTGGCCAGTGCCATCATGCAAGGCGAACAGATCGGGATATTCGGGGACTATGATGTTGATGGTGCGACGTCTTCGGCATTGCTACAGCGTTTTTTGAGGGCGGTGGGCGGGCGGCCCAGTGTCTACATCCCGGACCGCCTGCGGGAAGGTTACGGGCCGAACAGTCCGGCATTGCTGGCCATGAAGGACGCCGGAATGTCTGTTGTGATCACGGTCGATTGCGGGACGATGGCCCATGAACCACTGGAGGTGGCGCGAGGCGCCGGACTCGATGTTATCGTCGTTGATCATCACGCCGCCGAATCGCATTTGCCGGCGGCGGTGGCCATCGTCAATCCCAACCGGATCGATGATACCAGCGGGCAAAATCATCTGGCGGCGGTGGGGGTGTCCTTTCTCGTTGCCGTTGCGGTCAATCGGGAACTGCGCGGCGCGGGCTGGTACCAGTCACGTCCGGAACCGGACCTGACCCAATGGCTGGATATTGTCGCACTGGGGACTGTCTGCGATGTGGTACCGCTTGTCGGAGTCAACCGGGCGTTTGTGACGCAGGGATTGAAAGTCATGGCCGGACGGCAAAACCCCGGTCTGCGGGCGCTGGCTGATGTGGCGGGCCTGGATGAGGTGCCGGGAGCCTTCCATCTGGGGTTCGTGCTGGGCCCGCGGGTCAATGCGGGTGGTCGGGTTGGTGCATCGGAACTTGGCAGCCGCCTTCTGTCGACCGACGATCATGCCGAGGCAATGGAAATCGCCCATCGGCTTGATGGATTTAACAAGGAACGCAAGATGATCGAGGATACGGTCTTGCAGGGCGCGATCGACCAGCTTGAATCATCGGCATTCGGGGATACCGGTGACGCTGTGGTTGTGGTCGCCGGGGAGGGCTGGCATCCGGGGGTCGTCGGTATCGTCGCCAGCCGTCTGAAAGAGCGTTACAACCGTCCCGCCTGTGTTATATCGATGACCGGAAACAGTGGTACAGGGTCTGGCCGCTCCGTGACCGGCGTTGACCTCGGGGCCTGCATCATCGCGGCCCGTCAGACCGGCCTGCTGCTCAAGGGGGGCGGGCACCAGATGGCCGCCGGGTTTACCGTCGAACGTGACAGGCTCGGGGATTTTCAGGCGTTTTTGAATGAGCGCATTGGCAATCGGGTAACACAGGCTGGCATTGTTCCGACCCTGTCGATTGACGGTGCGATCAGTCCCGGTGGCGTAACCCTGAAGGTCATTGAAGAACTGGCACGGGTATCGCCGTTCGGGTCGGGTAATCCGGAACCCCGATTTGTCCTGCCATCCGTGCGTATTTCACATGCCGCCATTGTCGGTAACGACCATCTGCGACTGGACCTGGAAAATCCCGGTGGCAGCCGAACCCGCGCGATTGCCTTTCGCTGCATGGATCAACCGATGGGAAAGTCCCTGCTTGAACATGCCGGCAAGCCGTTTCATCTGGTGGGGCGGTTACGTGTCAATCACTGGCAGGGGCGCAGCTATCCGCAGGTGCAGGTCGAGGATGCGGCGCCGGCCTGGTAAATGTCAATAAATCCGGTTGGCCATTGTTGGTCCGTGCCGGCATATGGCCGACCGGCCGGAATACAGGAGGTGACAAATGCACGACAAGTGGGACAAGCGTTTTTATGACCTCGCCGGTTACATTGCTGACTGGTCGAAAGATCCGTCGACCAAGGTGGGCGCGGTGGTTGTTGATCCATCCAATAAACGTATTGTTTCGACAGGGTTTAACGGCTTCCCGTTTGGTGTCGAGGACACCGCGTCGCGCCTGGAAAACCGGGAGATCAAATATGAAATGGTGGTCCATGCAGAAATGAATGCGTTGGTATTTGCCGGGCCGCAGGCCAGCGGGTGTACCTTGTATGTGACGCCACTGCCGCCCTGCGCCCGTTGCGCGGTGGTCATCATTCAGGCCGGCATCAGGCGGGTGGTGTCGCCGCGACCGGATATGTCGAAAGAACCCTGGGCGACGCAAAGCCGGATTTCCGAACAGATGTTCACCGAGGCCGGTGTCGAGATCGACTATGTTGATCAGGAATTGAGCAGCAGATAAACCGCATAGGTGCCGCCGAACAGAAGCGGCTGATGGATCAGATAAATGAACAGGCTATGGCGACCCGCCAGTCGCAGCAGGCGGGTCACGATACCTGTCGGTTGCCAGGCGACCAGACCGGGCCAGCCGGGCAGGGAGGTGCCGGCGAAACAATATCTGCCGACCACGACGCCGACCAGCGAAAGTCCCAGCCAGGGCAGCAACGGCACGTAGTCCACACTCAGCGGCGCGACCGGCGTCAGCCCCACCCACCAGAGCCCTTTCGCAAAGAAAATTTCGTGGCGCAACAGGGTCGGAGCCAGCAGACTGATCACCGCCAGCCCCGCCAACGTGCCGGATGGTAATCTGATCAGAAAAATCATCAGGATACTGACCAGGGCAATATGGTGGAGGATGCCAAAAAACACGAACGTTTGCGGGTCCATGGCGTAGGTGCCAATGGATACGGTCAGGGCCGCCGAGGTAACGATCAACAGTCTCCTGAGAAACAGGTGCCGGTTAAACGGGCGGGTGGCAACGATTGCCTGCGAAATTCCCATAACCAGCAGGATGGTTCCGGCGATAAACCGGGCATACCATATCCAGTACTGATCCGTTGTGACGCGAAAGTCCGCGAACCCGAAATAACTGAGGTCCCAGGAAAAATGATAACTGATCATCAGAACAATTGCGGCACCACGCAGGACGTCAACACTGGCGTAACGGGTTGCGGTCGGGGACATTCCGATCGCCCTATCTGGCCAGAATCTTGCGAACCGGGGGAGCCTGCAAACGATAGGCCGCCGGCATGTCCGATCCCAGCAACGGCTTCAGGTAGGCCATGAAAGCGTCGCTGACATCGTGGCCGGAGGGTGCAATCATGTGATCAGGCATAATCTTCGTTTTGCCGGCAATCGCGTCCAGTGCATCAAGGCGGTATTCAACCGCATAGTCGCCAACCCGGTTGATGGTGACCGATCCATCCCGCTCCTGACTGGCGGCGAACTGGACGCCCCGGGTACCGACCTCGCGGGCTTCGCGCTGATCAACATCCGACACACACCCGAGGAAAGATCGTTGCAGGTACCCGAAGGTATCGCCGCGCACCCGGCTGATGCCGGTTTGCTGTTTGATGGCATCGGTCAGCAGGTCCGCCAGCGCCCCGGTACCCGATAGCTGGACGTTGCCGTGCGCGTCTTTCTCCACCGTGCGGGACAGTTTGCTGACGATCGCGGTGCCGTCCTCGTCGTGGATGCCTTCCGACACGGCGATGACACACCGCCCCAAGCGGTCATAAACGCGTTTCACGTCGCTGATGAAGGAGTCCATGGAAAACACCCGTTCCGGCAGGTAGATCAGGTGCGGCCCATCATCGTCATATCGCCGGGCGCCCGCTGCCGCGGCCGTCAGAAATCCTGCGTGCCGACCCATTACCACGCCCACATAGACCCCCGTCAGGGCGCGATTGTCCTGATTGGCGCCGGCGAAGGCACAGGCGACAAACCGGGCGGCGGATGGAAAGCCGGGCGTGTGATCATTGACCATCAGGTCGTTGTCGATGGTTTTCGGGATATGGATGCAGCGCAGGGCATAGTTGGCCCGCGCCGCCTCGTCGGCAAGAATACGCAAGGCATCCGACGAATCATTGCCGCCAATATAAAAAAAGGTGCCGATGTCATGTGCCCGGAGCACCTTGAAAATTTTCTGGCAATATGCCTGATCCGGTTTGTCACGGGTTGACCCCAATGCTGAACAGGGCGTGCCTGCCACCAGTTCGAGGTTGCTTTCGGTTTCCTGTGTGAGATCGACAAAGTTTTCCCGGAGGATGCCGCTGACCCCGTGCAGGGCACCATAAATGCCGCTGACGGCGGCGTGGCGGCGGGCTTCCAGTACGACCCCGACCATCGACTGGTTGATCACGGCGGTCGGCCCGCCTCCCTGCGCGACCAGTATTTTCCCCTGCAACATTGCTGTTCTGTCCCCCTGCATCGATTTTCGCTGACTGATCCGTCGATGCGATTTTATGGGCGTGACGCAGCGAAAGAAAGGGCGGATTTCGGCAGCCGGTCACAACGGGTTTGCGGCATTCGGGAAATGCGGTCTGGCGGTACAGGGCGCCGCATCACCGACGGGAAATGAACTGCTGCCGGTGGAACGAATAAATATCAAAACAAATACTGTCGAACGCATCAAAAGGGTTGATTTTCTCTCTGAGGACAGGTACCTAACGCTCGCTTCTACCGACCCCTTCGTCTAGAGGCCTAGGACACCGCCCTTTCACGGCGGCAACACGGGTTCGAATCCCGTAGGGGTCGCCAGTTATTTCTAAGTGGCTGATATTTCAGAAAATCGTTAGTTTTCATAGACTTTATGTTCCCTCTAATACACTTTTGTTCCCTCTAATACACTTTTGTTCCCTCTAATACACTGAGGCATGGACAAGATGACAAGTTACCTGCGCTTGCAGCGTCGGAATGCTTGCTGCAACTCGACAAGTTTGAGAGTTGGCAACTAGAGTCCTTTCGGAATAGCTTGAATCATTCTTAACTTTTCTGTGATTCAAGATAGAGACTGGATAAGGAGGCCAGTCTCTATGCCGAAAGCTATTGATCAAGATTTACGAGATCGGGTGATTGA
>Ga0316204_10002376_pt1 | contig 43107 bp, 38 predicted proteins | sample 6monrhotite_MG_2_FD_205661 | JGI IMG/M metagenome (GOLD analysis project Ga0316204, IMG submission 205661) | Microbial mat bacterial communities from mineral coupon in-situ incubated in ocean water Damariscotta River, Maine, United States -... | ecosystem: Environmental > Aquatic > Marine >... | reverse complement strand
CCGTTAATTCGACTCGCCAGCACGATCGGCAAAGGCAGGCGACAGAACGATCCGATGAGTGGCGATAACGCGACAATCACCGGCGCAGCCGGACGGTATGCCAGCGCCTTGTTTGAGCTGGCTTCGGAAGCCAAGCTGGCTGCCAAGATCGAAGCCGATATGGCGGGTCTGAGCGAGCTGCTGGCCGGAAGTGATGAGCTGTCCGCTGCGCTGAAGAGCCCGCTGGTTGATGCCGGCGCGAAGAGCGGCGTCATCGCAGCTCTCGCTGACAAGGCAGGATTTCAGGAAATGACGAAAAACGCACTCATGGTCGCGGCTGAAAATGGCCGCGCCGGAGAATTTGCGTTCATCGCTTCTGCCTATGCGCAGATGGCGGCCGAATCGCGCGGAGTGGTATCTGCTGATGTCACGACCGCGACGAAGCTGGCGGCAAAAGAAATTGATGCTTTGAAAGCGTCTTTGAAACGCGCCCTCGGGCGTGATATTGACGTCCGGACTCATGAGAATCCGGACATTCTCGGTGGGCTGATCGTTCAGGTCGGTTCGCGTATGTATGATTCCTCCCTTCGGACCAAGCTTGACGGGCTCCGGACAGCGATGAAAGAGGCTTAGAAGCGCCATGGACATCCGTGCTGCGGAAATTTCCGCAATCCTCAAAGATCAAATCAAGAATTACGGCGCCGACGCGAAAGTCTCGGACGTTGGCAAAATCCTGTCCGTTGGTGACGGTATTGCTCGCGTCTATGGCCTCGACGAGGTTCGTGCCGGTGAGCTCGTAGAGTTCCCGGGCGGCGTAAAGGGCATGGCCCTGAACCTGGAGCGCGACAACGTAGGTTGCGTGATCTTCGGCGAAGACCGCGGCCTTAAAGAAGGCGATACGGTCAAGCGTCTGGGTTCCATCGTGGATACCGGCGTGGGCAAGGGTTTCCTTGGCCGCGTCGTGGACGCTCTTGGCGAACCGATCGACGGCAAAGGCCCGATCGAGGCAACCGAGCGCCGCCGCGTGGACGTGAAAGCCCCGGGCATTATCCCGCGGAAATCAGTTCATGAGCCAATGGCAACCGGCATCAAGTCCGTTGATGCCATGATCCCGATTGGTCGTGGTCAGCGCGAGCTGATCATTGGCGACCGTCAGACGGGCAAGACTGCCATCGCGATTGATGCCATTCTGAACCAGAAGCAAATCAACGAAGGCGATGACGAGAGCAAAAAGCTCTACTGTGTCTATGTCGCCATTGGTCAGAAACGTTCCACCGTTGCCCAGATCGTGAAAACGCTCGAGGAAAACGGTGCCATGGAATACACGACCGTGGTTGCGGCCACGGCGTCTGATCCGGCACCGATGCAATATCTCGCACCGTTCACTGCCTGTACGATTGGTGAGTATTTCCGTGATAACGGCATGCACGCCCTCATCGTTTATGATGATCTTTCCAAGCAAGCCGTGTCCTATCGTCAGATGTCCCTATTGCTGCGTCGTCCGCCCGGCCGCGAAGCCTATCCGGGTGACGTTTTCTATCTGCACTCCCGTCTTCTGGAGCGTGCGGCGAAGATGAATGATGATTTGGGTGCAGGTTCGCTGACGGCTCTGCCGATCATTGAAACTCAGGCAAATGACGTGTCTGCCTATATTCCGACCAATGTGATTTCGATCACTGATGGCCAGATTTTCCTGGAAACCGATCTTTTCTTCCAGGGGATTCGTCCTGCTGTGAACGTTGGTTTGTCCGTGTCCCGCGTGGGTTCGGCCGCTCAAACCAAAGCGATGAAGCAGGTGGCTGGCAAGATGAAGGGCGAGCTCGCCCAGTATCGAGAAATGGCTGCTTTTGCGCAGTTCGGTTCCGATCTGGACGCAGCAACGCAGCGTCTTCTTAACCGGGGTCAGCGTTTGACCGAGCTTCTCAAGCAGCCGCAATTCTCGCCGCTGTCGATGGAAGAGCAGGTTTGTGTGATCTTTGCAGGTACACGCGGTTATCTGGATGCAATTCCGGTGACCAGCGTTCGCGCTTATGAAGCAGAGCTTCTGCGCCATCTGCATGCGGATCACGCCGATCTTCTGGCCGCGATCCGCGACGAGAAGAAGCTGAGTGATGACAGTGACGGTAAGCTGACCTCTGTTGTCGAAACCTTCACCAAGAACTTCGCGTAAGGTCAGGGGTTAGGAGAGCCGCATGGCTTCACTAAAAGAGCTTCGCAGTCGCATTGCCAGCGTGAAATCCACGCAGAAGATCACCAAGGCGATGCAGATGGTGGCAGCTGCCAAACTGCGCCGTGCACAGGACGCAGCCGAAGCGGCTGGTCCCTATGCCGAGCGTATGGCGTCCGTCATGGCGAACCTGTCGACTTCGATGAAAGCGTCGCCCGGCGCTTCGACGCTTCTGGTGGGAACCGGAAAGTCTGAAGTCGTTCTTCTCCTGGTCTTGACAGCTGATCGCGGCCTTTGCGGTGGTTTCAACACCAATATCGTGCGCAAGACCCGCGAGCGCATCACAGACCTGCAAGCCAATGGCAAGACGGTTAAGATCGTAACTGTCGGCAAAAAGGGCGCGGATCAGCTGAAGCGCCTTTATAAAAGTCTGATCGTCAAACAATACGATCTTGGCGGCGGCAAAAGTGTTGGCCGCGATGCGGCGTCTGAATTCGGCCTGATGGTCCGTGAAATGTTTGAGGCCGGTGAGTTCGATGTATGCGAACTGATCTCTTCGGAATTCGTCTCGGTCATCTCTCAAAAGCCTCGTTCACAGACATTGGTCCCTGCCGTTGATGCGATTGATGAAAACGTCAAACGCCCCGACCTTCAGGGCGCTGTCTACGAATATGAGCCCGATGAGGAGGAAATCCTCAACGTGCTCTTGCCGCGATATGTCGACACAGTGATCCTGTCTGCCCTGCTGGAAAACTCCGCTGGCGAGATGGGTGCACGCATGGCCGCGATGGATAATGCCACGCGCAATGCTGGCGACCTGATCGACAAGCTTAACCTCGTTTATAACCGTACACGCCAGGCCAAGATCACGACGGAGTTGACCGAAATCATCTCCGGCGCCGAAGCCTTGTAAGAATTACGTCCGCAAAAGGAATTATGCAGATGGCACAACTCAAAGGACGCGTCGTTCAGATTACCGGCGCTGTTGTTGACGTCGAATTTGATGGCGGCCTGCCGGATATTCTGAACGCCGTTGAAACCAAGAATGGTGAACAGAGACTGGTTCTGGAAGTCGCTCAGCACCTGGGTGAGAACACGGTTCGCACCATCGCCATGGATGCAACTGAAGGCCTGCAACGCGGCGCCGTCGTTGTTGACATGGGTGGCCCGATTACCGTGCCAGTTGGCCCGGGCGTTCTCGGTCGTATTCTGAATGTGACCGGCGAACCGATCGATGAGGCTGGCGAGGTTTCCTATGAGCAGCGCGCCCCGATCCACCGTCCGGCCCCTGCGTTTGACGAACAGGCTACGGAAGCTGAAATCTTGCCGACAGGCATCAAGGTCATCGACCTGATTTGCCCGTATGCAAAAGGCGGCAAGATTGGCCTCTTCGGCGGTGCCGGCGTGGGCAAGACAGTTCTTATTCAGGAATTGATCAACAACATCGCCAAGATGTTTGGTGGTTACTCGGTCTTCGCTGGCGTTGGCGAGCGGACGCGCGAAGGTAATGACCTTTACTGGGAAATGATCGAATCCGGCGTGAACCAGGATCCGGCCAAGGGATCCACAGAAGGCTCTCGCTGCGCGCTGGTCTTTGGGCAGATGAATGAGCCTCCGGGAGCTCGCGCACGTGTTGCTCTCGCTGGTCTCGCGCAAGCTGAATATTTCCGCGATGTTGAAGGCAAGGACGTACTCTTCTTCGTCGACAATATCTTCCGCTTCACACAAGCCGGTTCCGAAGTGTCCGCGCTTCTCGGTCGTATCCCGTCCGCTGTGGGCTATCAGCCAACACTGGCCACCGATATGGGTGCGCTGCAGGAACGGATTACCTCGACCAAAAAAGGATCGATCACGTCAGTGCAGGCCGTTTACGTGCCGGCCGATGACTTGACCGACCCGGCCCCGGCCACGACCTTCTCGCACCTCGATGCAACAACCGTGTTGAACCGTGCGATTTCGGAAAAAGGCATCTACCCGGCTGTGGATCCACTCGATTCCACTTCGCGTATCCTCGACCCGCGCATTGTGGGTGAAGAGCATTATGAAACGGCCCGCGCCGTGCAGGAAATCCTGCAGCGTTATAAAGCCCTTCAGGACATCATCGCCATTCTCGGCATGGATGAGCTGTCGGAAGAAGATAAGCTGACCGTGTCGCGTGCCCGGAAAGTGGAACGCTTCCTGTCGCAGCCTTTCTCCGTGGCTCAGATCTTCACCGGCTTCCCCGGCATTCAGGTGCCAGTTGCCGATACCGTTAAAGCGTTCAAAGCGATTGTGGCTGGTGAATATGATCACCTGCCAGAGCCAGCCTTCTACATGGTCGGTACAATCGAAGATGCCGTGAAAAAAGCCGAAGCACTGGCTGCTGAAGCCGCGTAAAAACTGATTTCATATGAATTGGAAAAGGCCGGTCATCGCGACTGGCCTTTTCTTTTTTCCGGCACTCGGCCAAAGTCTGCGTCAAATCGGGGGACGCCAATGACAAGACTGCAATCAATTCTGACTGCCTGTACCGTATTTCTGTCCTGCAGCTTCACCGATGCGAGCGTGCCACCCCCGCCCCCGCCACCTCCGGCTGATCTCCCCGAGGCGTATGACGGGTATGCCACCGAATCGCTGTGGTATGCTTATCTTTTTTGGGTGCGCGGTGAGACCATTACCCGCCGCGAAGCGGCTTTCGAGGCGCTCCGCCTTCCCGGATACAGCGATGACGAGACCGCCTGGCGCACCGAGCTGGAGGGGCCGTCCTATTCCGCGATCAGCTGGTGGATTCCCAATGGCATACTTTTCGCCTTCGACGAGGTTTGCCCGGTCAGCGCTGGCTATACCAACCCGCGCGGTTGTCTCTGGCGATATCGCTCGGCAGTCTTCGAGGCACGCGAGCGCGACATTCATGCCATCGTTTACGACACGTTTGACGGGGAAACCTTTGCGGCACATCTGGCAGAACAAGGCGTACCGCCAGACGCGGTGACGCGCGACTACAGCAGCGATTTCGGGCAGGCGGCTGAAGTGCATGCCCGTCTCGACGTCATGATCGTCACTCAGGATGTCCGCGCAGATACCTGCCCGGGCGTACGCGACGGAATTGAGGCTTTAGCTAGGATATCGCTGCCATTATCGCCCTATGGGCCACCAGATGACATGCCGCCTCCGCCGCCGCCCGCTCCGCCTTCGGGTGATAGCCAGACCCTGACGATTCCAGCGGGCTATTTCCCCGATATGGATGTCACCATTACGATCGAAAGCAACGGAGCCGGCTCCATGCGCAGTCTTATGGACGCTCTGGTCGGACCGGTTCGCGCCTGTATCGATTCGCCGCCGGATTGACTTGCACAATGGGGTTTCACATTCGCGGTTTAAACTGTTAAAGAGCGCCGCAAACGCATAAAGGATTCTTCGTCATGGCTGACAAGCTGCACTTTGATCTCGTCTCTCCCGAACGCCGCCTGTTTCAGGGTGATGTCGATATGGTCGTTGTGCCGGGCGAAGAGGGCGATTTCGGTGTCCTGCCGGGCCATGCGCCTGTGATGAGCGCCATCCGCTCCGGCGCGATCTCCGTGCATGATGGAACCGATGTGCGCCGCACCTTCATCCATGGCGGATTTGCAGAAGTGACGCCGGACGGCCTGACCGTTCTGGCCGAGGAAGCCATTGATCTCGCGACTGTAAACCGCGAGCAAGTTGCCCAGGACCTGACCGAAGCAAAAGAAGACATCGGCCTCGCCCGTGATGATCACGAGCGCGCGCTTGCTGAAGCAAAACTCGCCAAGTTCGAAGCCCTGTCCGAAGCGTTGAACGGCTGATCGACTTTTTCACATCTCTTGGTTTGACTGACTATATCGGTTTCGCCGGTGTCGCCTGTGTGCTGTTTGCCTATTACTGGCAACAGACAAAGGGCGTGCGCGATGATGACTGGCGCCATCCCGTTATCAATGGCGTTGGTGCCGTGCTCTTGCTGGTCTCTTTGATCTACAAGCCCAACCCGGCATCTGTGTTGATCGAGTTTGCATGGTTTGGCATTAGCCTGATCGGCTTGGTCAGAGCGCTAAGAAATCGTCAGCGCGCGAAAGCCGAGAACGACTCGACGACTTCTTCATAGACGTGCCGTTTCCAATCTATGATCAATGGCGGAACGTTCGCCAGTGTCTCCCATCGCCATTCGGAAAATTCCTGCGGCGGGACGGCGGTCAGGTCAAAATCTGAATCCTGGCCTGTGTAACGAAACGCAAACCAGCGTTGTTTCTGACCTTTCCAGTTTTTGCCTTTCTGGTCGGCGCGTTCGGGAATGTCGGATGGGAAATCATAGGTAATCCAGTGGTCGATCTCGCCGAGGAGCTCCAACTGCTCGGACCGAGCACCGGTCTCTTCATAGGCCTCCCGGAGAGCGGCGGTTTCGGCGTCTTCGCCTTTATCCATGCCGCCTTGCGGAAATTGCCAGATGTGAGGTCCGTTGACGTCGGCACGGCGGCCAAGCCAGACTAGGCCGTCTGCATTGAACATCACCACGCCGGCATTGGGTCGATGCTGCGGGTAGGGATCGTCCATCAATGATCGTTGGCGACTGGTGTTCGCGATCCGCCGCGTTCAGCCTGCTGACGCGCCATAACGGCCGAAGGTGGTGCCAGCGCATAGCCGCGCGCCTCGAGGCCCTCAGCCCATCTCGCAACCTGATCCACGGTCGACCGGTAAGCAAAGCCCGCTCCGACCGAGCTTCCATTTTGAAGTGAGAGCGCTTCCAGTGTCAGCAAGCGATCATCGACAGCAGATGGTGACGGATCTTCATCCAGCACACGATCCGCGATGCCCCATTGAGCCCCGGCATTACCGCCAGCAGCCTCAATGGTGGAACGACGGCCTGTGCCGTCATGCAGAAAGGATACGCCGCGTTCTTCCAGCGTGGCCATCATGTGACCCAAAGCTGGTTCGGACGTTGAGAATCGTGCGCCGAGATAATTTGTCATCGCGAAATAACCCGTCGTCTGGCTCATCAGCCAGTAAAGCCGCCGTGAGTTTTCCGAGTTGGGCGCATCGGCGAGCAGGGTGTGCGGCCCGGGGTCATTATTGGGATAGTCAAACGGCTCCATCGGCACTTCAACAAGAACCTCATGGCCTGCGGCGCGAGCGCGGTCGATCCAGCTTTGAAGGTCACGGGAATAGGGTGCAAAGCTGAGCGCGATTTCCGGCGGTAAATCCGTGATGGCGGCTTCCGTCACGGCGCGGTTCAGGCCCATGCCCCCGATCACAACGGCAATCATCGGCATGTTGGGGTCACCATGCCAGGGCCGCGCATAGGCCTGATCAGGGCGCGTGCCGTCCGGACCGATGGCTGGCAGCGGCCCCGATGGGCCGGGTGTCGTCAGGCCTGTGAGCGGGGCAATGACCAGTGCATCCGGATTTGTTTGTGCGGCATGCTGGGCTTCGGCATGGGCCGGATCAGACCCCAGCTCCGAAGGCGTCGCTTCAAAGGTCTCTGATACCCCGGAAAGTAAGGGCTCGACATCTGTATCCGGCGTTGTGAATTCTACCGGGCGACGAATTTCAGCGGTCTCGATCTCGGCAGGTGGCGGTGTTGGTGCCGGTGCAAGCGCCTGTCGTGCGAGCGGCGGGCGACCTGCTGGGTCCCCTAAAAACGCAATCATTAGCGCGCCAATGCCAAACAATAGCGCGGCGCCGAGCCCTGCGAGGGCCGGTGCCTTGAAGGCATGTGTTGTGTTCAGTGTCGTACCGCTCATCTTAACCCGGCTATCAGCCTGTCAGTCCGACCGAATCATATCGGTCGGACCTCTGGCTGATTGCTGCCCGCTTGCGGGTAAGAAAGAGTTAAAATGAGCGCTTGAAATCCAGTGCTATTGCAGCGCTGCCTGCTCGCTGGTCGAAATACTGGCCAGAACTTCGAGTGCGCGTTCCAACTGGAAATCACCTTCATGGTCTTCTGATGGCATCTCGATGGCGGCCAGATTTTCATCTTCACGGCTATTGCCCGTGTCATTCTGGAGAGCACCATCCAGCGAGGCTTCACTATACCGGTCTTCATCGGCCTCGATAATCCGATGGGAAACAAGCCAATCGGGAATGATGCCGGTGGCCTGAATGGAGCGGCCAGACGGTGTGTAATAACGACCCGTCGTCAGGCGCAGCGCACCATCGCGCCCACCGCGAAGTGGAATGATGGTCTGGACAGAACCCTTGCCGAAGCTGGTCATGCCAACAAGCGTTGCACGTTCTCGATCCTGCAGGGCGCCGGCCACGATTTCCGAAGCACTGGCTGAGCCTTCATTGACCAGAATGACAATCGGCGCGCCATTGATCATGTCGCCAGTACGCGCATTGTAGCGCTGGTTCTCACCGGGATTGCGATAGCGGGTTGTAACGATTTCGCCGCCATCGAGGAATGTATCGGTCACACCAATTGCTTGATCCAGCAAACCGCCCGGATTGTAGCGCAGGTCAATAATCACACCTGGAATATCGCCCCCAAATGCCTCGTTCATTTCCGCAACGGCTTCGTGAAGGGTCTCGGTGGTGTGCTCATTGAATCCGGCAATGCGAAGATAACCAAAGCCACCTTCTTCACGCCAGGCAACCGTGCGCAGCGGAATAATATCGCGCACCAGATCTAGGTCAAAATTCTCCTCGCCTTCGCGCAAAATCGTAATGGTCACGGGCTCACCCACCGGACCACGCATCAGCTCAACGGCCTGATCGGTCGAAAATCCGACGATGGATTCGCCGTCAACAGCGACAATTGCGTCACCGGGTTGAATCCCGGCACGTCCTGCCGGTGTGTCTTCATAAGGTGAGACCACAGTCACGAGATCGTTTCGCAGCGTGATTTCCATGCCCAAGCCGCCATATTCGCCGCGTGTAGAAACCTGCATGTCCTGGAAATTATCAGGCGAGAGATAGGATGAGTGTGGATCCAGACTTTCCAACATCCCTTCGATGGCAGCTTCAATCAGCGCCGCATCGTCGATGTCAGTGACATAGTCTGCTTCAATTCGAGACAACACATCGCCGAACAATTCCAGCTGGCGATACGTATCCTCGCGTGAATTGTCGAAACCCTCCGCGGAAACCGCAAGGGCGCCTGCACCAAGGGCGAAGGCAATAGCTGCAGCAATGAAATTCAAACGCATAATCTAACGAGTCCTTTTTTTGCCCGCACTATCCAGATTGCGATCTGACCCTTAACCAGGGCTCCGGGTCAACCGCTGTTTCTCCACGACGTATCTCCAGATACAAATCTGGTGCCGTTTCTCCGTCATCCGGCATTTCACCAACAGGTTCTCCGGCAAGCACTGATTGGCCCGGCTCCGCATAAATGGCAGCCAATCCCGCCAGCACAATATAGTAATCATCCCCGGCGCTCAGGATCAAGAGTCCGTTATATGTATTAAATGCTCCGGCGTATTCAACGCGGGCGTCAAAGGGAGCCACGACCTGCCCACCGGCCCGCGTCCGGATACGAATGCCTTCCAGAGGCTCATTATTTTCGTCGTCCTGGCGAAAGTGGAGCACGATCGCGCCTTCCACAGGCGGGCGAAGCTGGCCACGACGATCTGCGAAGCGAAGCGTTTCGATCGGTGCCATGGCGGCTCGGGCAACGACCAGACCGTCCTCGGGACGCAGGGCAGGGGCAGGAATGTCATCACTTCGGATCAATCGCCTGGGATTAAAGCGGGGTGAAATTTCCGTCATGCCACGCAGGGTTTCCAACAATTGGCGCAAACTGCGCGCCTGTTCGCCCGCAGTTGCAGCAACATCCGCCAGACGTTCGGCTTCGCCTCGTCGGCGAGCTTCCAACCGGCGGCGCTCGGCCAATAGCTGACGAATGCCCGCCTGCCGCGTATCCAGCTCTTCCTCATTTGAGGCAAGATCTATGCGTTCGGCCTCAACTGTCGCTCGCACGATGCGCAGGTTTTCCAATTCGATAGCCAATGCTGCGGCGCGTGCCTGCAATTCGGGGGTGATACTGGCGAGTAGGCTGGCAGCACGAGCGGCTTCCTCGGCCTCGCCTGGTGCTGTGGCAAGAGCCGGGGGTGTGCCTCGTTCAATGCGTTGCAGGGCCGCCAGGACGTCAATCAAGGCCTCCCGATCCGCGAAAAGGCGTTCGAGAATAGCGGTTTCCTGTGCCGTTAGCTCGCCAATGCGGCCTTCGATTTCCAGGGCCGTTTGCTCGCTATCGGTCACTCGATTTGCGGCGTTCACGAGCCGGGTCTGCAAATTCACGATTTCGGCGGCCAAAGCGACAGCTTCCTGCCGCGCGGTTTCGGCCTGCTCTTCGGCATCCAGTTCTTCTTGTTCCAGGCGTTCAATTTCCACCGGATCAGGCGGCGGCAAATCTCCAACCGTTTGAAAAGCAAGAATGAGGATCGCATGCCACATAAAGTCAGTCCCTGTGATAGGGCGAGCCAGACAGAATAGAGACCGCTCGATAAAGCTGTTCGGCCAACATGGCTCTTACGAGCATGTGAGGCCAGACCGCTTTCCCAAACGACAACATCATATCCGGATTGGTAAAGACTTTACGATCCAGACCGTCCGCTCCGCCAATCACGAAACAGGTCTCGCGAATGCCGTCATCGCGCCATCGGGCGAGGGCGTTTGCCAGTTCACGAGAGGAGAACGGCTTGCCGCGCTCATCCATCAGGCAAACCGCAGCGCCATCGGGAATTTGGGCTGCCAACACCGTCGACTCCGCCGTTCGCGATTTGAAGGGTTTGGGGTCGATTTCAGTCTCTGCCAAAGGTCCAAGTGCGATTTGCGGGCCGCTGGCACGGATTCGCTCGGCATATCGCTGGATCAGATCGCGCTCCGGGCCGGACTTTAGCCGTCCGGATGCGATGATCCGCAATTGCATGCCTGATCAGCCTTCCAAATTTGCGGGAGGCTCAACCGACCACATGCGTTCAAGATTGTAGAAGGTACGCACTTCCGGACGGAAGAGATGCACCACCACATCACCGGCATCAATCAGCACCCAATCCCCGGTGGCCAGACCCTCTGCGCGGGCTTGACCGTGCTCGGACGCCTTGAGCGCGCGGGTGACGTGATCCGCAATCGCACCAACATGTCGATGCGAACGTCCTGATGCGATAACCATGAAGTCAGTGACCGATGATTTTCCACGCAGGTCGATGGAAATGATGTCTTCCGCCTTGTTATCCTCCAGAAGGCCTGTGATCAGGCTTTCTAGGGCTTCACTTGTGGCATCGCCGCCTTTGGCGATAACCGGGGCGGTTTCGGCGGACTTTTCCGCCCGATCAGTTTGCGTGGTCAGTGGTCTGCTCCTGCTTGAAGGTCAATAATGACAGCCTAGCACAGACTTCACGCGCATTCGAGCCAGTAGAGTGTGAAATAGCCGTCTGCATCACTCCAGTTCTGTTTCACCGTCAGGCCCGCACTCTCTGCAAGTTCGGAAAAGCGCTGGATTGTGAATTTATGGGAGTTTTCGGTATGAATGGTTTCGGCAGCTTTCATCTTGAAATTTCGACCGGAAACGGAAAATTCAGTGTCATGCTTGGCCACGAGATGCATTTCCACGCGTGCCGCCTCTGCATTCCAAATAGCCTCATGGTCAAAGGCATCGGTATCAATTGTGCCGTCTAGTTCCCGATTAATGCGGGCAAGGAGATTGAGGTTGAACGCTGCGGTCACGCCGTTTGCGTCGTCATAGGCATTTTTTAGCACGGCGGATGATTTGACCCGGTCTGCGCCGATCAGCAAAGCATCGCCGGGACGCAGCCAGTCCCGGATGGTCTCCAACAACAATTTTGCGCCACCGGGTTCGAAATTTCCAATGGTTGAGCCGGGAAAGAACACAAGTCGGCGCCCGTCAGGAATTGGCAGGTCATTCAGTCGCACGGGTTGGGTAAAATCGGCACAGATCGCACCAACAGACAATCCGCTAAACCGCCCCGCCAGGTCTTCGCACGCGGTAATGAGATGCTCTTTTGAAATATCCAAACCAACATAACCCGCCGGATGATCCAAAGCGTTGAGAAGTTTGTCGATTTTTACGCTGGAGCCCGATCCCGGTTCAATCACCACGGCATGGCTACCGGCTTTCGCAGCGATCTCATCTGCGATCGAATCCAGGATGCCCAATTCTGTGCGCGTAACGTAATAATCCTCGGTATCTGTGATGTCGTCAAACAGCGCCGAGCCCCGGGCATCGTAGAAATGTTTCGGCGGAATGGATTTCTGCTCTCTGGCCAGGCCGTCCAGCACATCCTCTTGAAATCTGGATTTGGGCGGGTGGAGATCTTCGAAAAAAGAAAGGGCGCCAACTGGGTTCGGCATCGACATGAATACAAGCTCGATTATTGACGGGCAGAAAAGGTCTATTTTTCGCGCAGTTGAGAAGACGCCTCTCTATGTAGAGGTTCTGTTAGATAGGTCCACCCCGGAGCCCCCCGTTTTGCGATCATTTTAGCGTGAATTTCGGATACTCGGTGGGGCGCCATCTGCCGTGCTGCAGGCGAAAGTCGTGCTCTGACCGGATCTTGCGGCCGAGCGATGATAGCAATCGGAATGGAGGCGGCTATTTCGCGCCAGCGGTGCCAGCGGTGAAACTGGCCCAGATTATCTGCACCCATAATCCAGACAAAACGAACGAGAGGATGTCGCGTCTGCAAGACTGACACAAGCTCTGCCGTCGTAAGTATGCCGGTGCGGCGCTCGATATCGCTGACCACCATTCGTGGTCCGGGTGCAGCGTCTTTTACGCTATTAAATCGACGCAAAAATTGTCCGGCGCGTCGTGATTTCAGCGGATTTTGCGGCGAAACGATCCACCAGACCCGATCAAGCCCCAGCTGCTTTAGAGCGGTTCGGGCAACGTGCAGATGGCCGGCATGGACAGGGTCAAAACTGCCCCCGAAAAGACCGACGGTCATGCCGGGCTTCAGCGCCTCGTTTCTAAGCGGCGCAGAACAGCGACCACGCCGAATGGCCCCCGCAAAATGGACAGGACGCGATCGCCGGATCACGGCGTCCAGCTCTCCTCGGGCTCGTCCGGAGATTCTGCCGCGATCTTGGCGGCTTTCTCGTCGGCCCGCGCCTTTTTGATCTGCTCCCACAATGCAAATTGAGCTTCGCGCATCCCTTTATTGCTGGCGGCAGACAATAGCATGACGGGTTTGCCGCATTCGGCTTCAAGGGCCGCGGCTTTCTCAACGATATCGTCCTCGCTCATCGCATCTATCTTCGACAGGGCGACGATTTCTGCCTTTTCGACCAAACCGCCGCCATACGCATCAAGCTCGGTCCGGACAGTGCGATAGGCATCGGCAACATCGCCTTGCGTGCCATCCACCAGATGGAGAATCGTCGCGCATCGTTCAATATGGCCAAGAAAGCGATCGCCAATGCCGGCCCCTTCATGCGCGCCTTCAATCAACCCCGGAATATCGGCTATGATGAAGCGAGCATCGGCGGCCAGATCCACGACGCCCAGATGCGGGTGAAGCGTGGTGAAGGGATAGGCAGCGATTTTCGGATGCGCGCGGCTAACCGCCGACAGAAACGTGGATTTGCCAGCATTCGGAAGGCCGACAAGACCCGCATCGGCGATCAGTTTTAGGCGCAGCCAGATCCAACGCTCGACGCCAGGTTCGCCATTTTGGGCATGGCGCGGAGCTTGATTGGTGGAAGACTTAAAGAATGCATTTCCCTTGCCGCCACGCCCGCCTTCCATCAACAGGACCCGCTCTTCCGGTTTTGTCAGGTCGAGCAGCACCGTCTCTCGGTCTTCATCCATGATTTGCGTGCCGACTGGCAGTCTTAGAATCACGTCTTCGCCGGCACCGCCCGTACGGTTCGCACCAGAGCCGCCATCGCCTTTGGCAGCCTTGAAATGTTGCTGGTAGCGATAGTCGATGAGGGTATTCAACCCTTCAACGGTTTCCGCCCAGACATTGCCGCCTGTGCCACCATCACCGCCATCGGGACCGCCAAATTCGACATACTTCTCGCGTCGGAAGCCAACGGCTCCGTTTCCGCCATCGCCGGATTTGATAAATATTTTGGCCTGATCAAGAAATTTCATAACGGTGATCTATCTGACGGCGAGCGCCATGTCCAAACTTGTCGCATAAGCGAGCCGCCCCATGCAAAAGAGGCGTGTTGTGTCGCCGGTATAGGCAAAGCCCAGTTTCTCCAGCACGCGGCCCGATGCCGGATTATCCTCAAAATGCCCCGCGATGATGCGTTGAGGTGCCAGATTTGTTGAAGCGGCTCTGATCAGGCCAGTAGCAGCTTCGGTCGCAATTCCCCGCCCCTTGGCGTCAGGACCGATCCAGTATCCGATTTCCCAGTCCGTGGCGTTGGCATTGCGTTTGAAGACACCGCTGGCGCCGATCAAGTCTCCACTCTGCCGGTCTGTGATGGCATATACAAAACTGGAGCGATTTCCGGCCCCGGCTCGAACGCTCAGAATGAAAAGCTCAACTGCCAATAAGGGGTATGGATCGGGAATGCGCGCCGTATTGCGGGCAACACTGCCATCGCGGCAGTGGTACTCAATAGCCGTAGCGTCAGTCGTTTCCAGCGGTCTGAGGACCAGCCTGTCGGTTTCGATCCTGTTTCTCATGGGTCGATCTCCGGTGAGAAAAGAAAAAGGGGAGGCGAAAACCGCCTCCCCTGAATTTTTCCAGTCACCGTTTCCGCCCTTGCGTGGGCGGTCCGGGTCTGTCCGTCCGCCTTATTTGGCTGCTTCCGCCATGACGACCGAACAGAACATCTTGCCGCCGGTTTTCTTGGCAAATGCCACGCGGCCTTCGGTGAGCGCGAACAATGTATGATCCTTGCCCATGCCGACATTTTCACCTGGATAGAATTTGGTGCCGCGCTGACGCACGATAATGTTGCCCGGAATGACTGCTTGGCCACCGGATTTCTTTACACCAAGGCGCCGACCAGCTGAGTCGCGTCCGTTACGGGATGAACCGCCTGCTTTTTTATGTGCCATGGATTAGTCCTCCGTCTTCTTCGCGGGCTTCTTGGCCGCGGTGGATTTCTTCGGAGCTGCCGTCTTGGCAGCTGGCTTCTTCGCTGCAGCAGCCTTTTTAGGCGCGGCCTTCGCAGCGGGTTTTGCATCCGCTTTCACAGCCGCTTTTTTCGGCGCTGCTTTTTTGGCTGCTGGCTTGGTGTCGGCAATTTCTGCTTTGGGAGCAGCGGCCTTCTTGGCGCCCGGTACCAGAATCTCGGCGATGCGCAGCTTGGAGAACCACTGGCGATGACCGGCCTTGCGGCGGTAATTCTTACGGCGGCGCTTCTTGAAGACGATGATTTTCTTGCCGCGACCGTTTTCGACCAGCTCGGCCACAACAGAAGCACCAGAGATGAGCGGTGCACCAACAGTGACACCTTTGTCACCGCCGAGCATCAGCACGTTCTCGAGAACGATGCTATCGCCCGCTTCACCTTCAATTTTTTCGACAGAGATCTCGTCGCCAGGAGCAACGGTGTACTGCTTGCCGCCAGTCTGAATGACTGCGAACATGTTATTTCCTTTCTACAACAGGACTTTATGCCTGTTCTTTTTCTTCCCCACCTGTCCCGGCGAGCGTTGTGATATGGCGGAAAGCCAAATAGAGCGCGGGACATACCCCTCAAAGACGCCGGATGTCAACGCTGAACGCGCATGGCGACGGCACATTTTGGACCATTCAGGGAGGTTGGTTTTCGCCGTGGTGATGCCAAACTTCTCATCGAAATGGGCTGGCGTCAGCCTTTCGATCATTCTACGGTTTAATTCATAGGAAGTGGATCAATCATTCCGTAGGAGAAATTGCCATGAAGCTCATAGTCGCAGGATTGTTTTCGTTTGGACTTCTGATTGGCGCGCCCGGCTATGCCGACCATCATGCTGATGACGAAAACTGGACCCCGACACAGCAAGAGTGCGAGGCGCTCGCGCAAGCTCAGGCCGATTCTATGGAAACCGGCGAAGAGTTGACCGACGAACAACGCCGTCGTCTCGAAATCTGCGAACGCGGTATCGAAATCGAGATGAACGATGATGGTGATAACGATCACTAATCGCAATGAGGAGTGAGCGCGCAGTCTTTTGCCAGCGCGCTCCTCTTGATTTTGATTGATCACTGGGCTTTAACGCCTGTCCCTGCGGAGAGGTGCCAGAGTGGTCGATCGGGGCGGTCTCGAAAACCGTTGAGCGCGCGAGCGTTCCGAGGGTTCGAATCCCTCTCTCTCCGCCATAAAATACTGAAAATAATAATGAATTAACCCACGTTGGGAAATTTACCACGAACGGGGCATTTAGCGTGCAGGGAAAATCCTGAGACTCAGTGATCGAAGACTTATGGCGTTGAAATCACCCGTGGTCTCTGCACGGCCTATTTGTCGGATCACGTTGGGTGTTTTTACAGGGTTTTTACAGGGAAATTTGGTTGATTTCGGGGGGGCTGGGGCACCAATCCGCCCAACTTGCCCACTTGCATTGAGATGTTGAGACTAGCGGCCTGAAAATAACAGGTGCCGTCCACACATGACCGCAACCGTGAGTATAATGCATCTAAGCCCGTCGGTATTCTGAATTTTGAAACGAAGGTGGGATGCTTTCACCCGGCCTTTGCAAGCGTCCACGGCCAGCTCGAAATCATCACGTCAATCGTCATTACAAAAAATTCATGAGTTGAATATTTCCCCATGTATTTAACTACCAACGCGAGCCGTATGGCATAAATGGGGACGTCCAGATGTATCAAATTATTCGACTTTGCCTGATTGTTTGCTCCGGCAGTCTTTTTTCATTTGTTTCACCTCGGGCTTTGGCGGATGACCTCTTCATTCCCAACGATGCCCAAGGGGAAGCATCATTTTCGCTCTCGGCGATAGCCTTCAAACTGGCCCCTGGGGACCGGTTGGTTTTACCGGAAATGGCGGGTCAGTTATTCGAGGCAGAGTTTGAACGTGCAGATGTGACCCAGCCGGGCGGGCGATCCTGGATAGGCCAGATCGTTGACGGTGAGGATTATCACCGCGTCATTCTCACTGAGGGCGGCGGCACAGTTTTCGGTATGTTTGTTACGCCGAGTGGTGTTTGGACAATTGGCCCTGAATATTCTGGCGGACCATTGGTGATTAGATCGGACTCGGTTTTGACCGAGGAACCCGGTCAAACCGATATGAACGGGCTGTTGTCTCCCGAAATGTCGGATGCCATCAGCCAGCTTGATGTGCCGCACGGCGAATATGAAGATTTGACCGAGCAACAACAAACGGAGGTCATAGCGGGTGCTGTACCTGTCGGTTCAAACGGCACAGTTGATGTCGGTTTTGTCTATACTCCGGAAATCGCCTCGCTTTATGGCGTCGCAACACTGACCCGCTTGCAATACCTCGTAAATCTATATGATACGGCTTTGGTCGATAGCGATACGGGCATGCGTGCACGCTTGGCCTATGCGGGACCAGTACCTGTTCCGTGGAATGAACTGACATCCACCTCACAGACTCTCGATGACCTTTTTGCCGGGGCCAGCTTCGGCAATGCAGGCACTTCAGAAGATGCGACCGGCACCTGCATTCTGGCAGACAATAACGAAGCATGTGTCAATGATGGTGATCTTTCCAGCTTGCTGGGAATTAGAAATAGCCGTGCGATTGATACCTTTGTCTTCGTTCGCCGTTATCGCCGGATCAATTCCGGTGGCTGCGGCGTTGCGCGTATTGGTGGCCAAGGGAATACCGGAATCATGGACCCGGCCGTCGAGCATGTTAATGGAGTCGTTGTGTTGAGCGACGGTATTGATTTTGACGGCACTGGTACAGCCTGTGCCGATGTTATTATGGCCCACGAAATCGGCCACAATATGGGCCTGTTGCACAATATCGAATTTTCCGGCGGTAAGCTCGGCGTCCATGATTATGGCTATGGCTATCAGGCCACATGCCAATTCAAGACAATCCAGTCCTATGATTCCGGCGGCAGTGTTGTTTGCGACGACAACAATCCGCCAACACGGGCCAATGAGTTGCGACTGGTTCGTTATTCCAATCCGGACCAGTCTGACTGCCAGGGTCAGGCCTGCGGCACAGAGTTGGCCGACGGTGTTGTCGTCGACCCGATCAACGGACCTGTTTCCACCGATGCGGCCCGATCACTGCGGGAAGCCGGGCGCAATATCAGCTTATTCCGTCACCCCGAAGCGCCGGCAATTCGCAGCGCCATTCTTCCATACTCCAGGGCGGTACGCGTTGGGCAAACGGCCACTGCTTTTGCCAGCATTGTAAACCCAGCCTCATCAGGCGATACGGCAACAGAGTGCCAATTGATCATACACGGCGCGTTGCCCGGAGAGTTTTCTTATCAGACGACTGATCCGGCGACGAATGCCCCAATTGGAACGGCGAACACGCCTGTCGATATCGCTCCGGGAGCAACGCAGAGTTTCGTTTTTTCCTTTACTCGCAGCGCTGTATTTTCGCAGGCAGATATTCCGATCGATGCGCAATGTGCCAATCGCCGCAACGCCATATCCATAGCTGGAGTGAACACTTTTCGGTTCACATCGACCTTCTTCAGCGTTGCTGATGTGGTGGCGTTGGCGGCGACGGCGGGAAATTCAGGCTTTGTCGATTTGTCGGGACCAAATCAGGCGGGTGCGTTCGCCGTGGCGACCTCCAATGTTGGTTCCGCATCCACAGTGGTTGTGTCGGCAAACTCGACAGTTCCGACCGATCAGGCCGACCTGACAGTTGAGATATGCCAGACAAATGCCGTTACAGGTGTTTGCGAGACCGCCCGCGCGTCCTCGTTTAATCAATTGATGCGGGCGGGTCAGACCCTCACATTTGCGGTATTTGTTCGTGCCAGTGCCGCGATTACGTCAAATCCGGCGACAAATCGCGTTGTCGTAAATTTCCAGACAGCTGGTGGCTTGAGCCTTGGCGCGACCACAGTGGCGGTCAGGTCGGTGCCGTAGATTTCGGTTTTGAATTTGCTCTCAGCGCGCAGGCTTTGCTAATCGATTTTGTTCCCTTAGCGTCGGCCCCCAGAATTAGGGGGACAGGTGAATGACAAATTGGGCATTGGAAATCGACAAGGCGAATATTCGCGATGCGGCATTGATCGAAACAACATCTCGCGATCTTTCTATCGGCGAGGCGCGCCTGCGAATTGACCGTTTTGCGTTGACAGCCAACAACATAACTTATGCCGCATTCGGCGAAGTTATGCGCTATTGGGATTTCTTCCCTGCAAATGGCGAGAGTAAAGGGCGATTGCCGGTCTGGGGTTTCGCCGACATTGTTGAAAGTCGAGCTGATAACCTGCCCGTTGGCGGCAGAGTATACGGTTACTTTCCGGCCGCCTCCGAGCTGATTGTTCTGCCATCAAGAATTTCGGACGCAGGATTTGTCGATGCCAGCGAACACCGCGCACAACTGCCGCCAGCGTATAATCGCTATATCCGATGCAGCGGCGATACCGGTTATGATCCGACGCGTGAAGAGGAACAGATGGTGTTGCAACCGCTTTACCTCACCGGTTGGCTTCTCGCCCGTTTTCTACACGATGAAGGCGGGTTCGGCGCTGAGCGAATTTTCCTGACCAGCGCATCCAGCAAAACAGCTATCGGTATGGCCAAATGCCTGAAAGACAATCCCGTCTCAGGCACAAAAATCTGTGCGCTAACATCGGAGAATTCTCGCGAATTTGTCGAAGGTTTGGAGCTTTATGATGATGTGCAACTCTATTCAGATATTGGAAACATGGACGTTTCCGCATCAGCGGTAATCATTGATTTCGCGGGCGATGCCAACGTGAATTTGGATATGCACACCTGTTTCGGTGATCAATTGAAGGCAAATATTCGAGTGGGTGGCGCGCATTGGCAGGAAAGCGCGCCGGCACGCGGTCTCCCAGGTCCGAAGCCCGTTTTCTTTTTTGCGCCCGAGCATCTTGAAAAAGCGCGAGCAGCATTGGGTGTGGGAGGCTTTCATTCTGCCTATGGCTTGGATTGGGTGGCTTTCGCTGGCACAGCTCGAACCTGGCTGACATTCCGGGAATTTCAGGGAGCTGAAGCGTGCCTGGATATCTACAGCAAGCTGGTTGCGGGCGATGCATCGGCGCGCGATGGCTTGTCCATTCGGATCTAGCGGCGACGCCGAGCTCCATTTAAGCAAGAAAAAAGCCGCCGGTAGAACCGGCGGCTTTCCTTGACTACATTCCGGTGGATTAGCCACCAAAGCCTTGATCGGGTGAACTTTCCCGAACATTACCACGATCCAGTTGATCATGAGCATCTTGGGCTTCGTTTTGAATGTCTTCCCATTCCTCCTCAGTGCGGCAAACACGATTTCCAAGACGGGAACCGGTTTGACGAATGGTGCGGCAACGCAAGCCAGCTTCTTCAGCGGCTTGGGTTTCGCCTGTGCGCTGGGCAACAGCCGCAGCGTGTTCTTCGGAGGTCATCGTCTCGCAAGCAGAGAGTGACAACGGTAAAACAGCGAAAAGCAAAATACTACGATACATGGATGACCCCTTTAATTGATGGTCGCGGAAGCTAGCTCACTTTCTCGCCATGTCCATTCCCGGTATGTGAAACTTCCGTAACAGTGTGGCCAAGGTGCCGCTCAAACAAAAGCGCCCGCCGGTGAGGGCGGGCGCGATCTCAGTTTTTTTGAGCGGGTTAGTGGTCGCCCTGGATAATCAGCGTGACGTTACCGCTACCGCGTTGGCGAAGCGTTCCGCTATTGCCGTTTCCAACTTGAATGATGGCCCCGGCATTATTATTGCCTGCCTGATCGGTTACAGCGGAGTTATTGGAACCCATCTGATAAATGCCGGATAGATTGTTATTGCCGGTTTGGACGGCTGCTGCGCCATTATTATAGCCCTGTTGCCCGATGACGGCGTCGTTGCGTCGGCCATATTGATCGACATAGGCATCATTATAGCGGCCTTCCTGTGATACGGTTGTACCATTGCCGGCGCCATCCTGCATGATCAGGATGTGTTGGCGATAACCGTCCTGATTGAGCACGGCGCGGTTGCGCGTTCCATATTGCCGGCCCGCGACTTCATTCTGGACGCCATACTGGTTGACGTCCACATGGTTGCGGCGTGACTGGGCCTCGGCTGCGCCAGCAATGCTGACAATGGAAGCTGCTGCAATTGCGCTGGCGATCAAAGTGCGAAGTTTCATTTTAAGTCTCCTGTCAAACGGCCGGGGCGGTATTGCTTGACCGGCTATGTCGTCTGTCTATCGAACCCTGTGTGAGGCAATGCTGAGCGATATGTTCATAATCAATTCAGCAACTTAAGGCTTTCGACAAAGAAAACGCCCGGCAATTGCCGGGCGCGAGGCACTCAGAGGGAAAGAGTGGATCAGTAGTTGAAGCGGCTGAACGACAGGCGCTGCGGATTCAAGGGCAGAAAGGCAGTCCGGCGCGGTGGTGTTTGAGGCATGGCGTGCGCATTGACGGCATCGCTACAGACCAGTCGACCGCGACTATCATAGACCAGCAATTCGGCTGCGATCGTCACATCGACGCCATAGCGACCATTGTTCAGGCTTTCATTTTGAGGGCGAACACCAAACGGCGCTTCGGGACCATAGGCAGCCGGACCACGATACATCGTGGTCAGATAGCTGCGCGTCAGAGTCGACCAGTTCCCATTATAAGAACGCAGCGGTCCGGACTGTGACATATCAAGGTCGCCATTCGGCAAGATCTGATAGGCCGTCATTTCATAATGACCGGGCCGGTCTGCGGCGGCACTTGCGGTCAGAAAACCACTACCGTCACCGGAATCTCGGACGTCCAGAGCGCAATCGGTGGCGCTGGCGACGCTTGATGTGATCGCGGCCAGAGCAGCGGCGGAGGCCAGAAGTTTCATCGTAAAGCGTGACATGACAGGCTCCTTTCGTGTTGGCGTGATCAAGTCGAGTACCAACATGCCAGTCTGTGTCTGAGCGGAATGTGAGCTCCGCATTCAGTTTCAATTCAGACACCGAAAGCTGTGGCGAATAGCGCCCTGCGGTCTGGAAATGAACGCTGTTTACTCTATTGTAAGCGATAGGAAAAATTCATCGGGGGAGTGAGTGTTGAGCAAAATTGATCAGCTTTATCAGGCAAAGTCATGGGGCGACCGGGCCGCAAATCTCGGAATTCTCGCAGACCTGCGGGCTAACGATCCGATCTACTTCAACAAGAAGGAAGGTTATGTCGATCTCTGGCATCTGACGCGTCATGATGACATTTTCGAGATTGAGAAGAACAGCGATATCTTCATCAACGGACCCCGCATGGTGTTGATGCCGATCGAGCGCGAAGAAACTCTCAAGGGCTTCACGGGCGGCTCGGTTCACATCATCAAGAGCCTCGTTTCCATCGACAAGCCCGAACACCCACCACTGCGTATGCTGACGCAAGGCTGGTTCATGCCGAAGAATCTCGCGCGGCTTCAGGGCGCGATTGATCAGTCAGCCGAAACCGCTTTGGCCCGCCTTTCAGACGCCGGCGGAGTGTGTGACTTTGCGCAGGACATCGCGCTTGAATACCCGCTTCGTGTCATCATGGCGGCAATGGGGATACCCTCTGACGACTATCCGAAAATGCTTCAGCTGACGCAGGAATTATTTTCGCCAGAAGACCCCGATGTCGCCGCCGAGGAGAAATCCCAGGAGGAAGTCACCGCCGGCATCATCAACACCTTCATGGAGTTCTACGCCTATTTCACCGCGCTGACGGCAGACCGACGTGCCAATCCAAGAGATGATCTGGCCAGCGTCATCGCCAATGCAGAAATCGACGGACAGCCCATCGGTGAGGCCGAGCAGCTGGGCTATTACATCATTGTCGCGACCGCCGGCCATGACACCACCAGCTTCTCGCTGTCCGAAGCCGTTTATCATCTGGCCCGCAATCCGACGCTGTTCGCCGAACTGAAAGCCAATCCGGAAGAGATGTCGAAAAAAATGGTCGAAGAGGCCATTCGTCTGGCGTCTCCGGTGCGTCATTTCCTGCGCACGGCGACAGAAGACTTCAAACTGCGTGATCACCAGTTCCACAAAGGCGATACGTTGATGCTCTGGTATCCCTCAGGCAGCCGCGATGAAAATGTCTTCGAAAATCCTGACACATTTAACCCGCATCGCGATATGTCGACCCGCCATGCCTCATTCGGACATGGCGCGCATATCTGTCTGGGCATGCATCTCGCCCGTCAGGAAAATGCCTCGTTTCTGATGCGCATGGCTGAACGGGTGAAATCCATCGAGCTGACCGGCGAACCGGAATTCAACCATTCCCACTTTGTCGGCGGCATCAAGCATTTGCCCGTGAAGATGGAGCTGGAATAGGTATTTCTGCTGGCCTCACCCGGGCGCGCCAGCCAGCACACCATCCAGCCAATTGCTGGCCCGGCGATTGGCCGTTCGACCTTCCGGCACCAGAGGTTGGAATATCGGGAAGACATGCCACAGTCCGGTCCAGACCTCGCAGGCGACATCGACATTGGCCGCATCGAGGCGATCAAACAGCCGCTTTGTGTCGTCCAGCAAGACCTCGTCAGTTCCGGTCTGGATCAAAGTCGGAGGGAAACCGTCAAAGTCCCCGAAGAGCGGTGAGACGCGCGAGTCGGCCAAATCCATCTCTCCGCCATAAAGCGGTGCCGCCTCTTGCAGCCATTCTGCCTGCAGCAGCGGATCGCTGGGGTTTTTGGCGAAAGCATTTTCACCACTGACGGTCAGATCGCACCAGGGCGAATAGAGGATCAAGGCATCGGGCAGGGCTTCGCCCAGCTCTTTCAGTCTATGTGTCAGGGCGAGCGCCAGACCCCCGCCAGCTGAATCGCCCGCCACCACCAGTGGTCCGTCCATGCCCTTGCGCATATCCAGATAGGCGGCGAGGCAATCATCCACCGCTGCCGGGCAGGGGTGTTCGGGGGCGAGCCGATAATCAGGCGCGCGGGTCTTCATGTTGAGAGCCGCGGCGAGGCGCGAAATAAATGGACGGTGGCTGTAGGCGGATCCGCGGCAATAGCCGCCACCATGAAGATAGAGCAGTTGGCCGTCTCGAGGCGCTTTCGGTCCAAAGACCAGCGTGCGAAGGCCCGCCAGCTGCACATCGGCATAAACAACCGACCTGTCCATCGGGATACGCTTGCCAGCGGAATTCATGATCTTGCGCCCGACCTCCATATCCACCTCCGGGCTCAAGCCCTTTGAGGCCCGGCGCGCCATACGGCGACCCAGGGCGGTGCGAATTTTAAAGCCAAAACGCGGCGGAATCGTTTCGATCATGGTTGGTCCTCCCTCAGACAAATTGAAGCCATGGACGGAAAGGTCAATGTTGAAGCAACATCTCGGTGTGGCACTTCGTGCCGTCACTGATTATATCGGCAGGCCTTGCTTGCCTGCACTCGCGAAGAGTGGGATCAAGTCACCTTCTCTGGACCCTTGAATCGGTAACGCCATGACACAGAAATTTCCCTCGCTCCCGTCGCCCATGTCCATCCCGGCGATTGATAAGGAAATTCTGGGCTTCTGGGACGGCGATAAAACCTTCGAAGCCTCGGTTGAGAGCCGCCCGGAAGACGATCAGTTTGTCTTTTATGATGGTCCGCCCTTCGCGAACGGCTTGCCGCATTATGGCCACCTCCTGACCGGTTTCGTGAAGGATGTGATCCCGCGCTATCAGACCATGAAGGGCAAGCGCGTCGAGCGCCGCTTTGGTTGGGATACACACGGGCTTCCAGCCGAGTTGGCCGCTGAAAAAGAAATTGGTGTTTCCGGTCGCAAAGAGGTGCTCGACCTTGGCATCGATAAATTCAACGATGCCTGCCGGACCGCCGTCCTGCGCTATACCGAGGACTGGGAAGAATATATCCGTCGCTCAGCCCGCTGGGTCGACATGGAGAATGACTACAAGACGCTGGATGTCTCCTTCATGGAAAGCTGCATCTGGGCGTTCAAACAGCTCTACGACAAGGGACTGGTCTATAAGAGCTATCGCGTCGTGCCATATAGCTGGGCGGTGGAATCGCCGCTCTCGAATTTCGAAACCCGGCTGGACAATTCCTATCGCATGCGCACGGACCCGGCGGTCACAGTGGCTTTCCCGCTGACTGATGGGTCAGGCCTGCTCGAAAACGCCCGCATCCTGATCTGGACGACAACGCCGTGGACTTTGCCATCCAACCTCGCGGTCGCTGTTGGCGAAGACATCACCTACGCGGTTATGTCCAATGGCTCAGACAAGCTTGTCCTGTCGGCCAATGGTCTGGAAAAATACAAGAAAGAGCTCGAGGGCTATGAAAACCTCGGTGAGGTCAAAGGCACCGAGCTGAAAGGCCTGCACTACACGCCGCCGTTCGATTATTTCATCAATCAGGAAAACGCTTTTCAGGTTCTCACCGGCGATTTCGTCGTTGACGAAGACGGCACCGCTATCGTCCACATGGCTCCCGGCTTTGGTGAGGACGATTTGCGTGCCTGTAGAGAAGCCAACATCGGTGTTGTCGTGCCGGTTGATCATACTGGCAAATATACCAGCGCCGTTGCTGATTATGAAGGCATGCTGGTGTTCGATGCCAACAAGCCGATCACGCAGCGCCTGAAGGATGAAGGCAAGCTCATCCGTCACGATACAATTGACCACAATTATCCGCATTGCTGGCGCACCGACGAGCCGCTCATCTATAAAGCGGTTGAAAGCTGGTATCTGGAAGTCTCGAAATTCCGCGAACGCATGGTTGAGCTGAACCAGCAGATCGACTGGACGCCCTCGCACGTCAAGGACGGCCTGTTCGGCAATTGGCTCGCCAATGCGCAGGATTGGAATATTTCGCGCTCGCGCTTCTGGGGCACACCGATCCCGGTCTGGGTGTCCGATGATGCCAATTACCCGCGCGTCGATGTTTATGGCTCGATCGAGGAATTACAGGCGGATTTCGGCACCGAAGTGACCGACCTTCACCGGCCCTATGTCGATGATCTGGTACGTCCGAATCCCGATGACCCGACCGGCAAATCCATGATGCGCCGCGTTGAGGACGTCTTCGATTGCTGGTTTGAATCCGGCTCCATGCCCTATGCTGCCGTCCATTACCCGTTCGAAAATAAAGAATGGTTCGAGGGCAATTTCCCGGCTGATTTCATCGTTGAATATGTCGCCCAAACGCGTGGCTGGTTCTATACGCTGATGGTGCTGGGCACGATGTTGTTTGATAGCCCGCCGTTCAAATCGGCGATTTGCCACGGCGTCGTTCTCGACGAAAACCGCCAGAAACTATCCAAACGTCTGCGCAATTATCCCGATCCGCTCGAATTTTTTGACGAGTTTGGCTCCGACGTCATGCGTTGGTTCCTGATCTCGTCTCCGGTTCTGACCGGCGGTGATTTGCTGGTTCCAAAAGAAGGCAGAGAAGTTGCCGCCGTTCAACGCGAAGCCATTTCGCCACTCTTGAACGCTTATTCTTTCTTTTCGCTTTATGCGAATCTGGAAGAACGCACCCCGCAACTGGTCACCAAAGCCGATGATCCGCTCGACAAATACATCCTCACCAAGGTCGGTGAACTGTCGGCGGTCGTGGCTCAAAGCCTGGATACCTATGATGTGCCGGGCGCGTGCCGTGAGACCAAGGCCTTCACCGATGCGCTGACCAATTGGTATATCCGCCGCTCGCGGGCTCGCTTCTGGGGTAGTGATAATCCCGACGCGCAAGCTGCGGCTTTCGACACGCTCTATACTGTGCTGGTTCGGGTGTCGCAGATTGTCGCCCCGCTCATGCCGATCATTGCCGAGAAGCTCTATAAGAGCCTGACGGGTGAGCGTTCCGTGCACCTGACGACGTGGCCAACCGCAGACCTCTTCCCGCAAGACCACGATATGGTCGCCGCGATGGACCGGGTTCGTGAAGCTTGTTCCGCGACGCTGGCCGTGCGTGAACGTTTCCGTCTGCGCGTCCGCTTACCGCTGAAATCCTTGGTGATCGCACACCCTGAAGCGATGAGCCTCAAACCCTATACCGGCCTGATTGCGGACGAAGTGAATGTTCGCGACGTTATTTTCGCCGAAGACCTGTCGAAATATGGCGAGCTTCAATTGAAGGTAAATCCCGTTATCGGCCGTCGTCTGGGCAAGAAGATGAAAGACGTCATGACGGCGTCGCGTCAGGGTGAGTTCACGCTCAATGATGATGGTACGGCTGTTGTGGCTGGTGAAACGCTGGGCGTAGATGATTTTGAAATGCGCCTAGAAAGCGCCGAAGGCACCGCCGCTGAGCCCTTCGACAAGATCGGGGCTGCCGTGCTCGATGTTTCGGTGGATGCCGATCAGGAAAGCGAAGGCCTGGCCCGCGATCTGATCCGTGCCGTTCAGACCGCGCGCAAGGAAGCTGATCTTGATGTCTCCGACCGGATTGTTCTGGGCGTAGAAGGCGATGCGGACGTCGCCGCCGCCATTAAAACCCATGGCGACATGATCAAATCCGAAACCCTGACAGTGGAACTGAACGCCACGCTGGGCGACGGCTTCACCACCGAAGCCAAGCTGACCGGCAAGACCGCGAATCTGTCGGTGAAGAAGGCGGGTTAGTTTGGAAGAGGACGACTCAACCGGTCCATATCTCGTGCCCGGAACACGGGTTCGAACCAACACGCCGGATGTCGAGCGCGCCGAGTTCGGATTCGTGACCCATTGCTGGCTTGAGGACGGCGCCTATGACTGCCACGTCGCCCTGTATGAAAATGGATTTCCGGAGGGCATCCCGGACCAAAAACCGGCAATCGTGCGGCTTTGGTCAACGTCGCTAGTAAACATCGACTAAGTGCAAATTCGGCGGCTCACTTAGGTGTCGTCATTTCCCGGATCGCCAGCAAGCCGTCCACAAACGCCTCGCCCTTCTCGGCGGCCAGATCAGCCGTGGCACGTGCCAGAGCCGCATAGAGTGCAGTCAGATCGGGATCGACCGCCTCCAGGCTTTCCAGATGTCGCGAAATCGTTTCTGCATCCCCGCGTGCGACGGGGCCGGTGAGCGCCGCCGCCGGGCCGTGCTCCAGCACTGCTTCCAGCGTATCGCGCAGGATCGGTCCCGCGATGGAAAGGCCATCGTCACGTGAAATCCCCAAATGCTCGAAAGTCTCCAGCCCGGCAGCTACCAGTGTTGGCAAATGGTTGGCCATGAACACAATCGCGGCGTGATAGAGCGTCCGGTCGGTCTCTTCTGCCAGAACCAGCGTCTTGCCGCCAATGGCAACAAACGCGATCCCCATTTCATCGCAAGCCGAACTTTCGCCCTGCAGCGTGATCATCGTGCCGGCAAAGGTTTCCGCTGATCGGGCCGCATCAGAAAACGCCTTGACCGGGTGGGCGCATACACACCGGACCGGCAATCCGGCCAGCGAAGAAAAAGCCTCCAGCCCGCGCGCGCCAGACGTATGGGCGATAATGGCGCCGGATTGAAGGTCACAAAGAGCGAGGCGCGCCAGAGCGCTTTCCAGCTCCGGGTCGGGTACGGAAACCAGAATGACGTCAGCCTCAGCCGGGTCGCCATTCGCTTTGCCCGCACCAATAAAGTCTGCGGCAGATTGTGCCGTCTCAAGGCTTTGCGAAACCAACACACCAATCTCGAAAGCACCAGCTTCATGGAATAATCTCGCCAGTGTCCGTCCGACGTTTCCGGGACCGATGATGGCGAGCTTTTTCATCAGCTTTTCAGACGCGCCGGTAGCCAGCTCGCCGGGTCGGCCTCTGCTTGTTCACCCGCGCCAAGGTCTTTGACCTCATGGGCGTCACCGGTGAACCAGATGTAAGGAATGGCTTTGCGTTCAGCATAGCGGAACTGGTTTTTCAGCTTCGCAGCCTCATGGTAAACTTCAACATTGATACCGCGTGCGCGTAGGGCGTTCGCGACCGCATCCAGTTCCAGAACGTCATTTTCTGCAAACCGAGCAATCAGGACATCGGTGGGCGATGCGCGTTCCGCTGTGATTTTCCCTTCCTTCACCAGCTTGGCAAAGAGCCGCGTCAGCCCGATGGAAATGCCGACGCCCGGCAGGTCGCGCTTGATATAGGCCCCGACCAGATCGGCATAGCGGCCACCCGCGCAGATCGTGGAATATTCAGGATAATCAATCAACTGCACTTCGTAGACGACGCCGGTATAGTAATCGAGCCCGCGCGCAATCGCGAGATTGGCCTCCACCACGCTCTCACCGATATCAGCCGCATTGAGGCGATCCATGACCGTCGTCAGCTCGGTCAGGCCTTCCTCGAACAATTCGTTCTTCACGCCCAACTTGCGCGCCGCGTTTGCAAAGCCGTTATCGGTCGAGCGGATTTGTGCCAGCGCTAGGCAGGCTTTGGCGGTCTCGATCGCCAATCCCAAATCTTCCACCAAAATGCGTTCGATTTCGGTCACGGGCAGTTTGTCGATCTTGTCGACAACGCGGATGACGTCTCCGGCGTTTTCGATGCCCAGGCCTCTGTAGAAACCGATCAGGATTTTGCGATTATTCAGCATGAAGCGAACAGGGCCTGCGCCGACCGCATTTAGCGCCTGCAAGGCAATCAGCGGAATTTCCGCGTCAAAGTCATGGCTGATCCCGTCCTGATCAATGACATCGACATCGCATTGCAGAAATTCGCGGAAGCGGCCTTCCTGCGGACGCTCGCCGCGCCAGACGCGCTGGATCTGATAGCGTTTGAACGGGAAGGTCAGATCATTGAAGTGTTGTGCGACATAGCGCGCGGTCGGCACCGTCAGGTCAAAGTGTAGCGCCAACCGCGCACCTTTCTCATCGCCGTCGGCATTCAGGCGTTGAAGGCCGTAAATTTCCTTGTCCACATCGCCGCCCTTGGCGGCCAGTGTCTCGACTTCCTCCACCGAGGGGGTCTCAATATTCACATATCCATAGCGTTCAAACGTTTCGCGGATGGCATCAATCCAGCGCATTTCAGCGCGGCGAATCTCTGGTGTGTATTCCGGAAATCCGCTTATAGAGCGGGCTTTGGCGATGGGTTTTGATTTGTCGGACAAGGCGATAGGCTCTCTTCTTGTGGGCGCGGAACAGGCGATAGCGCTGCAAGGGTCTGCCTGTCCATACTCGCACGTGCTTGACGCGGCATATAGGCCTTATATAACCCGCGTCCTTATCTTTGTGGCGGCTGTAGCTCAGCTGGTAGAGCACTCGGTTGTGATCCGAGCGGTCGCGGGTTCAAGCCCCGTCAGTCGCCCCACTCTCTTCTAATTGTTTTCGGCTTCAATTTCTTCACGCAGGGCTTCCAGCTCCAGCCAGAGCAATTCCTTTGTCTCTAGCTCGGTTTGCGTATCCGACAGCTGTTTCGAGGCAGAAGCAAACCGTTCGGAATTTTCAGTGAACAGGTTGGGCGTTGCGAGCTCAGCTTCCAGCTTGGAGATATTTTCGGTCAGCGCATCGATCTCGCGAGGAAGTCTTTCCAGCGCATATTTGTCCTTGTTCGCCATTTTGCGTTTTGCGGACTTTGGTGAGGACGATGAGCCGAATTTCCCGGTTGTGGTAGACTTCGCCGCCTTGCGAGCCGCCACATCTGCACCACGCTGGGCCATCATGTCGGAATAGCCACCGGCATAGATCTGCCATTTACCGCCACCTTCCGGTGCGACGACCCGCCGGGCAATGCGATCCAGAAAGTCGCGGTCGTGGGTGATCAGGATGACCGTGCCAACATAGTTTGCGATGAAATCTTCAAGCAGGTCGAGCGTTTCAAGATCAAGATCATTGGTGGGTTCATCCAGCACCATGAGGTTGGATGGACGCGCCAAAGAACGCGCCAGTAGAAGGCGTGCCTTTTCACCGCCGGAGAGCGTGCGAACGGGTGTGCGCGCTTGCTCGGGCCGGAAAAGGAAATCCTTCATATAGGCCACGACGTGCTTGGTCTGACCGCCAACCTCGATCATGTCGCCGCCCGGTGAGAGCGCATCCTTGACCGACCACTCCGGATTCAAAGCCGCGCGATGCTGGTCGAGCGTGGCAATCTCCAGATTGGTGCCGAGGCGAATTTCGCCGCTATCAGGCTCGAGCTTGCCAATCAACAAGTTGAGCAGTGTGGTCTTGCCAGCTCCATTGGGTCCAATCAGGCCGATGCGTTCGCCGCGATCAATGCGGATCGAGAAATCGCTGATAATCGGTGTGTCGCCCCAGCTCTTATTGATCCCTTTTGCCTCGATCACGCGTTTTCCGGACTTGCCCGCATCGGTTTGCTCGATATTAGCGAGGCCGACACTTTTCTCGTAATTGCGCCGCTTATCCTTGAGATCGCCCAGTTCGCGCATGCGTCGGACATTCCGTTTGCGCCGGGCGGTCACGCCATAGCGCACCCAGTGTTCTTCTCGTGCAATTTCGCGGGAGAGCTTGTGTTGTTCTTCCGCTTCTTTCTCCAGCATGTCGTCGCGCCAGTCCTCGAAAGCGACAAACCCCTGATTCAATTCCTGGGTCGCGCCGCGGTCCAGCCAGACGGTTTTTCGCGACAGGTTTGAGAGGAAGCGCCGATCGTGACTGATCAGTACCAGCGCCGAACCGCAGGATTTCAGCTCGCCTTCCAGCCACTCAATCGCGGGCAAGTCGAGATGGTTGGTCGGCTCATCCAGCAAGAGGAGGTCCGGGGCAGGAGCCAAAGCGCGCGCCAACGCCGAACGACGCCGCTCTCCGCCGGACAACGTGCCGGTCGTTTCGTCCCCGGTGAGGCCCAGTGAGTTCAGATAGTAAAGCGCGCGATGTTCGTCATCACCGGGGGTCAGGCCAGCCCGGACATAATCCATAACTGTAGGCCAGCTCGATAGGTCGGGGTCTTGTTCCAGATAGCGCACCGTTGCGCCAGGATGCAGGAAGCGATCTCCGCTATCGGCTTCGACGATGCCAGCAGCGATTTTCAGGAAGGTCGACTTGCCCGAGCCATTGCGTCCGACCAGACAGATACGGTCGCCGGCCGCCACTGTCAGATTGGCCTCACGCAGAAGCGGCGTGACACCAAAAGTCAGCGACATGTTTTGCAGGGTCAAGAGTGGCGGATTGGCCATGTCGGGTTAAACGCCCTCTCCGGCAAATGCTTTTTCGATAACAAATTGTGCCGGTGCCGCGTTCGAGCCCTCGGTGAAATCTTTATCCAGCATGATTTGTTTCAGATCGCGCAGCATGGCATCCGAGCCGCAAATCATTACCCGGTCGGTGGCCGGATCAAGGCCTGGACGCCCGATGACAGATGCCAGTTCGCCATTATGGATAAGGTTGGTAATTCGCCCGCGTTGGTCTTGCGTTTCATCGCGGGTTGTCGAGGTGAAATGGATCAGGCGGTCGCCGACCAATTCTCCGACCAGCGGGTCCTTGCGGATGTCTTCCACCAATTGCTTGCCATATTCCAGCTCCGCGCCGGTCCGGCAGGTATGGGTCAGGATGACTTCCTTGAATTTCTCATAGGTTTCCGGCTCGCGAATAACGCTGGCAAAGGGAGCGAGCCCGGTGCCGGTCGAGAACAGATAGAGATGCTCACCGGGGACCAGCGCATCGTGGACCAGCGTGCCGGTTGGCTTTCTGCCGAGCAAAACGCCATCGCCGACTTCAATATGTTGAAGCTCGGTGGTCAGTTTTCCACCCGGAGCCTTGATCGAATAAAATTCCAGCTCTTCATCCCAAGTCGGGCTGCAGATGGAATAAGCGCGCAAGACCGGTTTTCCACCGATCATCAGGCCGATCATGATGAATTCACCCGCGCGAAAACGAAAAGCCGCAGGGCGCGTAACCCGAAACGAAAACAGCGTATCCGTCCAGTGTTTGACGGCGGTCACGCGCTCGACCGTGCAGGTCTTTGGCGGTGTGTAATCATCGGTCAGAATGTTGTCGAACATGGCGGCGATCCGGCGATCTGTTGAACGTGCCGGTCTCTTAGCCCGCCTTGCTATCAATTGCACGAGGACGCGCTGTCACAGTCTTGATCACTCTCGACTCAAGACTCTCATTGACTCTTTTTGTTTGTGGAACAAAACTAGAACAAATGATCACAAAGAGAGGTCTTCACAGCCTCGTGCCACCGGCGAACCGGCGGCGCGATGATGCCGCGACCGCCGCTTTCCCTTTCGGGATGGGGCGAAAAGGCGTTCACGAGATTGCCGAGGCGCACTATGGCGATGCCGGTGCGGCGGCGGGTTTTGCTCTGTCGGCATTGGGCGCTTCCCGATCCGGCATATGGCTGTGGATTCGCGAGCGTGCCTTGATGATAGATCAGGGGCGAGTGACGGGGCTGGGCGCCGCCGCCTTCGGACTCGACCCGTCGCGCTTTGTCTTTGTTGATGTCGGCTCGTCGATGGATGCCTTGATGGCCACCGAAGAGGGTATTCGGTCCGGGGCCGTTTCGACCGTTATCACCGAGCTCAGGAGCGCCAGTTTCACGGCCACGCGCCGCCTCACCCTTGCCAGCGAAGCCAGCGGGACACCTTCTCTCCTGCTCTTGCCGCATAACCGTCAAGGTGCAACCGCCGCCCATGCCCGCTGGCGAGTATCGCCCGCCCCTTCTGCCCCCAACCTGTTTGATGCACGTGCGCCCGGCTCCCCCCGCTGGACAGCTCGTCTGGAACGCTGCCGCACGGCTCCCGAACAGGCGGGTCGCCAATTTAATCTGGAGTTTGATGATGAGACGTTATGCCTGCGCCTGGTTTCCGGACTGGTCGATGGACCGGCTGAGGCGCGCTCGGCGCGTCCAGCCGATATCCTGCCATTCCGAAAAGCCGGATGAACCCTCTTTCATTCTGACCGAGCAAGGCGTCACAGGGTTACGTGTGGCAGCGGCGAATGCGTCGGCGACACGCCTGGGTATTGGCCCGGGCCTGCGCTTTGCCGATGCCAAATCCCGCGCGCCGGATGTGCAGGCTGAGCCGATTGATCGCGGCGCGGATGCCGCGGCTCTCGAAGCGCTGGGATTGTGGTCGACGCGCTGGACGCCTCTGTCCGCCGTGGACGGCATTGATGCCTTGCGGCTGGATATCACCGGATGCGCCCGTTTTTTCGGCGGAGAAGGCGCGCTCCTCAATGATATTGGTGAACGCATGGCCGAGGGTGGTTTGTCCTGTCGGTTAGGTGCGGGACCGACGCCGGGCGCGGCTTGGGCGCTGGCGCGTTATGGCGACAACCGGGTCAATGTTTGCCGCAGTGACCAATCGGTTGAGGAGGCATTGAAAGACCTTCCGGTGACAGGCTTGCGTCTGACCGAAAATGCCGAACGCCTGTTGCGCCGGTTTGGATTGACGCGGATCGGGCAACTTTACTCCATTGATCGCACCGCTTTGGCACGTCGTTTTGCCTCGAAAGAAGCCGCCAATGCTGTCCGCTTCCGGCTCGATCAAGCGCTGGGGCTTTATGCCGAACCGCTCGTGCCTTTGCGCCCACCGCCGGACTATGCTGCACGGCGATCCTTTGTGGAGCCAATAAGCTCCAGCGAAGGTATTACCGCCGCTCTGGAAGGATTGGCCGAAACCTTGTGTGCGCATCTTGAACAGGATGGGCGCGGCGCGCGCGACTTCACCCTGACGGCGTTTCGTTCCAATTCTTCGGCGAGTTTTGTATCGCTCTCGACGGCGCGCCCGGTGCGCGATGTCGGCCATATCCTAAGACTGTTTCGCGATCGGATCGAAAAGATTGATCCCGGTTTCGGGATTGATCTTCTGGCTCTGACAGCGGCTCGACCCGATACGCTGGAAACAGACGCTCGGCCTTTATCCGCCGATCTGGCTCCGGGGCCGGTGGATCGGGTCGCTCTGTCCGCGCTGGCCGACCGTCTGACGGCAAGGCTGGGTGAGGGCGCTGTGCGTATTCCGCGTGCGATTGCCAGCCACGATCCGACCCGAGCTGAAGTCTTGGCCGTATTTGAGGGGCAGGAAGAAGATTGGGACGAGACTTTGCTGGCGCCGCGCAGTGATCGCCCCGCTCGCCTTCTGGATCGCCCGGAAGCTGTGGATGTGCTGGCAGAAGTGCCGGATGGCCCACCGGTCCGGTTTATCTGGCGGCGTGTGCCGAGGCGGGTAAAGCGTGCCGATGGCCCTGAACGCATCGCGCCGGAATGGTGGCGGACCTTCAATAGCGAAGCGCGAGCGCGGGATTATTACCGCGTCGAGGATGAAGAAGGCCGTCGCTACTGGGTCTTCCGCGAAGGTCTCTATCAGGATGGTCGGGGAGGCAATCCGCGCTGGTTTGTGCATGCGCTGTTTGCATGACCGACTATGCTGAGCTTCAGGTCACGACCAATTTCTCCTTTCTGCGCGGGGCTTCCCACGCCGAAGAACTCGTCCTGCAGGCGCGCGCCTCCGGCCTCTCGGCCATCGGCATTTGTGATCGCAATACGCTGGCCGGGGTTGTTCGTGCGCATCTGGCGGCAAAGGAACACAGTCTCAAACTTCTCATCGGATGCCGACTGGAGCTTGTCTGCGGACTGAGCCTCATTTGCTATCCCACGGACCGTGCCGCCTATGGCCGTCTCTCCACCCTCCTCTCCAATGGCAAGATGGGCGACACCAAAAAGGGCGATTGCCACATTACACTGGAGAATGTGATCGCCCTTGCGGAGGGTCAGATTTTCATCGCTGTGCCGCCGCCTCATGTGGGCGAAGCGTTTGAAGCCCGACTGATAGAGTTGGCCAAACTCTGGCCGGGGCGATGCTATCTCGCGGTCAGCTTTCGTCATGGAGGTCGCAATCGCGAACAGATTGCTCGCCTGATGGCGTTGGGTGAACGCGCGGGCACGCCCGGCGTGGCGACCAATGATGTCCTTTATCACATACCGCACCGCCGTCCTTTGCAGGACGTGCTGACCTGTATCCGCGAAGGCGTGACCATCGAGACCGCCGGTTTTCGGTTGGAGGCCAATGCCGAGCGCTATATCAAGCACCTCGAGGAAATGGCGCGACTTTTTGCCGGACATGAAGCGGCCTTGCACCGAACGATGGAGATCGCTGATCGTTGCCAATTCTCCCTCGACGAGTTGGCTTATCACTATCCTGACGAGCCGGTGCCGCCTGGTATAACGGCGCAAAAACATCTGGCGCATCTGGCCATAATGGGCGCGAAAGAACGCTATCCTGACGGCGTGCCATCACGCGTACTGGCGGCCATCGAGAAAGAACTCTTCCTGATCGAGGAGCTGGATTACGCCACCTATTTCCTGACCGTAAACGACATTGTCGCCTGGGCGAGAGCGCAGGACATTCTGTGCCAGGGGCGTGGCTCGGCGGCCAACTCCGCGGTCTGCTTTTGTCTGGGCATCACCAGTGTGGATCCTGACAAATCCAGCCTGCTGTTTGAGCGCTTCATGTCGAAGGAACGCCGCGAACCGCCCGATATTGATGTTGATTTCGAGCATGAGCGCCGTGAGGAAGTGATTCAATACGTCTATCGCCGCTATGGCCGTCACCGGGCGGCGCTGACCGCGACCGTCATTTCCTATCGGCCGCGTTCGGCGGTGCGCGAAGTGACCAAGGCACTGGGTCTGTCAGAGGATGTCGGCGCGGCGATTGCCGGCACGGTGTGGGGCAGTTGGGGCAAGGATGTTTCCGATAAACGCATCGCGGAATCCGGGCTTGATCCCGGCAATCCGATGATCCGCCGGGCGATAAAACTGACCACCGAGCTGATCGGCTTTCCACGTCACCTTTCCCAGCATGTCGGTGGCTTTGTTTTGACCCAGGGCCCGCTGATTGAAACCGTTCCCATCGGCAATGCCGCAATGCCGGATCGCACCTTCATCGAGTGGGACAAGGACGATATCGACGCGCTCGGCATCATGAAGGTCGATGTGCTGGCGCTGGGCATGCTGACCTGCATTCGCAAGGGCTTTGATCTGATCGCCCTGCATGGTGGGCCGCGATATGATCTGGCCACAGTGCCGAGCGAAGATGTTGAAACCTATGACATGCTTTGCTGCGCGGATTCGGTCGGCGTGTTTCAGGTCGAAAGCCGGGCCCAGATCAACATGCTGCCACGCCTCAAACCGCGCAATTTCTATGACCTAGTGATTGAGGTCGCGATTGTCCGGCCCGGCCCCATTCAGGGCGATATGGTCCACCCCTATCTGCGGCGTCGTAACGGGTTGGAGCCGGTGGTATTCCCGTCTCCTTCACCCGATCACGGCCCGGCGGACGAGCTGGAACAGATATTGGGCCGCACCAAGGGCGTGCCTCTGTTTCAGGAACAGGCCATGCAGATCGCCATTGATGCAGCGAAATTCACGCCTGACGAGGCCAATGGGTTGCGCCGTGCCATGGCCACCTTCCGCAAGGTTGGCACCATCCAGCATTATGAGGAGAAGATGGTGAACGGCATGGTGACACGCGGCTATGAGCCAGACTTTGCGCGCCGTTGTTTTGATCAGGTCAAAGGGTTTGGCGAATACGGTTTCCCCGAAAGCCATGCCGCCAGCTTTGCGCTGCTTGTTTACGTATCTTCGTGGATGAAATGCCATCGGCCGGATGCCTTTGCCGCCGCTATCCTCAATTCCCAGCCCATGGGATTTTATGCCCCCGCCCAACTGGTCCGTGATGCCCGTGATCACGATGTTGAAGTGCGCGAAGTGGACGTCAATCACTCCGATTGGGACTGCACGCTGGAGCCCGCCAAGAATGGTCCTTGGCCCTGCGCGGTGAGATTGGGCATGCGCCTGGTCGACGGGTTTGGCAGGGATGAGGCAGAACGCCTGATGCAGGCACGTGGCGAGGGATATGAAGATCCTGCCGCCATTCGCCGTCGGGCAGGACTGCGCCGCAGCCCGCTGGAAGCTCTGGCCGCCGCCGATGCCTTCCGCTCAGCGGGCCTGGACAGACGGCAAGCGCTTTGGTCGGTTCGGGGCGAGAGCAAGGATCTGGCTCTGCCGCTCTTTGCGGCAGCGGATGAAAAGGAACAGGGCGTAGATGCCGAGGTGAGACTTCCCGACATGCCGCGATCCGAGCATGTGCTTCAGGATTATCAGACTATCCGTCTGTCATTGAAGGATCATCCGATGCGTTTCCTGCGTCAGGCCTATGGGCAGATGGGCGTTAAAACAACACAGGAAATCAACCATATGCGCAATGGCTCGCGGGCCAGCCTTGCCGGTGTGGTTCTGGTTCGACAGCGTCCCGGCTCGGCCAAGGGCGTTTGTTTTATAACCGTCGAGGACGAGACCGGGGTGTCCAACCTCGTCGTCTGGGCGCGTGTGATGGAGACCTACCGCCCCGTCGTTATGGGCGCGCGTCTGCTGTTGGTGAAAGGTCGGGTGCAATCAGCGGAGGGCGTCACTCATCTTGTCGCCGAGGAACTCATCGATCGCACGGGCGACCTGACTTTGCTATCGGAAGACGCCAGCCGAGCGCTCGATAATGCTCTCGCCCATGCCGATGAAGTACGCCGACCGGTGGATGATCACCGCGTGCCGGCGGCACGTCATCCACGACAGGTTCGCATCATCCCCAAAAGCCGGGATTTTCACTAGGCCCGCCGCAAGACTGGAAAAGTGCCATAGGTCAGGGCGCGCCAGACCCATTCCAGTGGACCAAAATTGAACGCCTTGAGCCAAAAATGGCTGAAGATGATCTGCCCGGCAAAGCCTGTGACCGCGATGATCATGGCGATGGTCACTGTAGCATGACTCATCAGATCCAGACCCGGCCCGATGCCGAACAGGGTGAAGCCGATAATAAAGCTCTGCATCACATAATTAGTCAGCGCCATGCGACCCACAGGCGCCAGAACGCCAAAGATTTTCGCGCCCCAGACCGTACGAAGCGCCAGCACAAGACCGGAGGCGTAGCCCGCCGCAATCAACGGGGTCGCGACCATATGGATCAGTCCGGACAGAAGGCCGCCAAACAGCCCTTCACCAAACAATCCCGTACTCCCGGCAAGTTGATTGACGAGTTCCAGACCCAACCCGAGTGGCAGGGCGATCAGGAAAACCTTTTGGAAACCCGGCAGAAATTCGTCGGCGCGGTGTAGCCATTGTTTGCGGCCTACCCACATGCCGAGCAGGAAGCGCCCGAAAGCATAAAGCGCCCAACCGAAAACGGGACCTTTGAAGTAATCGAGCCAATTAACGTGCCAGAAATTCTGCACCAGCGCCCAGTAATTTCCCGACGTTGAAAGTGCCTGACGTTGCAAAACGGCGGCGTCCGACGACAGCCCATCATAGGCTCCGCTTGCATGCATCCCGGAGAGTTCAATGATGAAGTCGAAACCAAGCCGTCCGAACAGCGCCAGCCCAATGCCCCAATACAAGATCATCCGGTCACTGGCCTTACGAACCAGCAACAGTCCGAATCCCAGAAAAGCGTAAAGGTGTAAGATGTCCCAGAACCAGATGAACACGACGTGGATCATGCCGATGGCCAAGAGAATGAGCAGCCGCCGCGTATACAGTCCGGCGAAATTCACTCCTCGCTCGCTCAGCCGTGTCATCTGCACGTAAAAGCCCAACCCAAACAGGAAGGCGAACAATGTGTTGGCTTTGTCATCCACAAACAATCGAACCGCGAAGTGAACCAATCGGTCCAGACTGCGAAGGGAAGAGGCCTCAAGCTGTGCTTCAGTGGTGACATATCCCCAGGCGACAATGCCAACGATATTGGCAAGCAAAACGCCAAACAGAGCAAAACCGCGCAACACGTCCAGATCTATAATGCGTTCACCGGAAGTGACGGGAGCAGCGCTGGTGCCTGACATGATTACCCCTTGTCTCGAAAACTGGCCTCAATTCCAAATGTTGAAATGACCAGGAATTACAAATTCGGGGATAATCATGGGCTGAGTTATAAACCGTTAATTTCCTGAAAAATAGGTTTCAGAGTGTCGCTTGATGGTGGGTTGATATAAGAAACCCCAAATCTGGGAGGGATAATTATGTCTAAACTTATTGTGCTTTTCTACGGCGTTATTTCTTACTTTATTGGTGTTATCGGGTTGGCTTGCATCATCCTGGCGCTGGCGGGATTTGTTCCTTATGGCTTCTTGTGGGGTGGCGGCACGATTGCGATGAACGGCCTCGTCTGGAATTTCCTGCTCGTTGCGATCTGGGGTGTTATCCATACGGCGATGGCGCGACCTGCGTTCAAGGTGGCCCTGACCAAAATCATCCCGGAACCCGCCGAACGAGCGACCTACATATTGATGGCTGGCCTCACCAGCATTGCCATGATCGGCTTCTGGAAGATCGTGCCGGGCAGCATTTGGCATTTCGAAGCAACGGCCATCGTATATGCCTTATGGGGTCTGTTTGCCTTTGGTTGGGTTTTCTTGTTGGCATCGACATTTGCGATCAATCACTTTGATCTCTTTGGTTTGCGACAGGTCTTTTTGAACTTCCGGGATCAACCCCGCCCGCCGTTGGAATTCACCAAACAGCTTATGTATCGCTATATCCGACATCCGATTCAGACCGGCGTGCTAATCGGAATATGGGCCACACCATCCATGTCGATGACGCAAATCGCCTTGAGTGTTGGCTTCACCGCTTACATCATTATCGGGTTGTGGTTCGAGGAACGCGATCTTGTTGCCGAGCACGGCGACGCTTATCGCGATTATCGCAAACAGGCGGGTTCGGTTTTCCCAAAAATCGGAAAATAGGCCGGCGATATTTTGAGTGGGCAGGCCTTGCCAGGCTACGAATATTTCGACTGCAGTGGAATCGGCCGTGCGGTTAGATGTCTCTGACAATTAGTTGATTTGTAGCCTCATTCTATTTCCGGATAATTCTCTCGAATTCAAGTTTGCAAGAACCGGTGACCCCGGTTCATTGCCCCGCAAATAGTTTTGGAGAAATGCATGTTTTTAGAAATCATTGTCTCGACCTTGATCGTAGCCCAGGTCGAACCGTCAACACCCCCAGTCGCCGAACCCTGGATCATTGCCGGTTTTGATGGCCCGGAAGATGTCTATTTTCCGGAAGGTAGCGATGTTGGCTATGTCTCGAATGTCGTAGGTACTGGTGACGAGCTGGATGGAGTCGGATTTATCAGCCGTATCGACAGCGACGGAAATATTCTGGAGCGTGAATGGGTGAACGGGCTGCATTCGCCCAAGGGCATGCGCGATGATGGCACTTATCTCTATGTTACAGACATTCTCGATGTCGTTCAGATCGATACGGCCACCGGAGAGATTGCGGGTCGGATTGATGCGCCAGGCGCGATATTGCTAAATGGGCTAGCGATTGACAATGACGGGCGGCTCTACGCAGCGGATACTCGCCAAGGCGCTATCTACCGCCAAACTTCACCTACAATGATGGAATTGTGGCCGCTTGAGGACACCAATTTGACCTCGGTAAATGGATTGATAGCGACCGATGAAAGTCTGCTTGCGCTTAGCTCGCGTACCGGAACGATGATCGCCATCAACTTCCAAACCGGCGCGGTCGAATTGCGCGCCTGGCAGCTCGGCTATCCAGACGGCATAGAAAGTGATGGCCGCGGAGGCCATTATATTTCGGATATGGGTGATCGGATGCTGCATCGTTCAGCAAGTGGAGAGATGAGCCTCATCCATGCCAGCGAAACGCCGTACGGAAACAATGATTTCGGCATCAACCTGGACGCAGGAAACCTTTATGTCGCAAATTATAACCGCAACACCGTGACCGTCATTCCGCTCCCATCTGAATAAACGCTCTGGCCTGGCTGGCATCCGGAGGGACGCCAGTCAGGGCCATCCCCCTATTAAGAAAACATGGACTCCTGTTCATTGGCGTTCAACGGGGATAATCCCCTATAGTCGATTAAACAGGGTCAGACGAGGGGCGTCACGCATTGCGTGGCGAGAAATTCATGTTGGAAATCAAAAATTTATCGAAGACGTATGGCAATGGCGTGCGGGCGCTCGATGATGTGTCCCTATCCATTCCCAAAGGTATGTTTGGACTTCTAGGCCCGAACGGGGCGGGCAAATCCTCGCTCATGCGGACGATTGCCACCCTGCAAAATGCCGATAAGGGCTCGATTGATTTTGACGGTATTGATGTTCTGAAAGACCCGGCGAAGCTCCGCGCCCAGCTCGGCTATCTACCGCAGGATTTCGGTGTCTATCCGCGCATGTCGGCCCGCGCCATGCTGGACCATCTCGCCATTCTCAAAGGTATTTCCGACAACAAGGAACGCAAGCGGGTGGTCGAAGGCCTGCTGGAGCAGACCAATCTCACCAAGGTCGCCAAAAAGGCGGTCGCATCCTATTCTGGTGGTATGCGCCAGCGCTTCGGCATCGCTCAGGCGCTCATTGGTGATCCGCAGTTGATCATCGTGGATGAGCCCACCGCCGGTCTCGACCCGGAAGAACGCAATCGCTTTCATAATCTGCTGTCGGAGATCGGCGAGAATGTTGTCGTCATCCTATCCACCCACATCGTGGAAGATGTGGCCGACCTTTGCCCGCTCATGGCCATCCTCAATCAGGGGCAGATCGTAGCGCAGGGCAAACCGTCGGATCTGATTTCCGGCCTCGAAGGCAAGGTTTGGCGCAAACGCATTTCAAAAGCCGCATTGCCCGAGCATCGCTCTCGCTTCAACGTCATTTCTACTCGCCTGACCCAGGGCGAAGTGTTGATTCACGTTGAGGCCGACACCTGCCCGGATGATGGGTTCGAAGCCGTCGCACCGGATCTCGAGGACGTTTATTTCTCCACCATCACCGCCGGCCAATCCGCCGCGGCTGCGGCTTAAGCCGGGTCTGGAGGAGAAACATCATGCTCGGTAAAATCGCCAGCTTCGAATTCAGCTATCAGATAAAATCGCCAGCTTTCTACTGGATTTTTGCGATCTTTTTCCTGTTTGTATTTGGTGCTGCTGCGTCTGATCAAATTCAGATCGGTGACAGCGCATCGGTTCACGCGAACTCGCCCTTTGCCATTTCCCTGAACATTCTTGTGTTTTCGCTATTCGGTATGTTCATTCCGATCGTATTCCTTGCCAGCGGTATTTTGCGAGACCGCAGCTTCAATGCCCATGA
>Ga0316204_10002375_pt1 | contig 43115 bp, 37 predicted proteins | sample 6monrhotite_MG_2_FD_205661 | JGI IMG/M metagenome (GOLD analysis project Ga0316204, IMG submission 205661) | Microbial mat bacterial communities from mineral coupon in-situ incubated in ocean water Damariscotta River, Maine, United States -... | ecosystem: Environmental > Aquatic > Marine >... | reverse complement strand
TGATTTGTTGACCTCTATTAAAGGGGTGTTTGTTAATCGTCGCATTCACCTTAAATACATTACTAAGATTCTGTTGATTTAAAACCTCATCGCAACTACCTTGGTCAATGATTTTCCCTTGATCCATTAAAATTAATTGATCACAAAATGCTGCTGCCATATTAAGATCATGAATACTAAGCAAAACGGTAATATTCATTTTTTTAACCAGCTGTAATACCTCAATTTGGTGCTGAATATCCAAATGGTTAGTTGGCTCGTCCAAAATAAGGACTTTAGATTCTTGAACCATCGCTCTAGCTAACATTACTCGCTGTTTTTCGCCACCAGATAAAGTATTAAATGGCATCGATAATTTATTAGACAATCCAACACTTTCAATGGCCTTTTTTACTGATTCTCGGTCTTTTTTAGTTGAAAAAGATAATAACGATTGCCTAGGTATTAATCCCATACTGACAAGTTCAAATACTGCCATTTCAAAATGTGTGGGAGGTTCTTGCAACACAACCGCTATCTCCTGTGCAAGCACCTTTCGAGAATAACTAGATATATCTTTTTCTTGAAACTTAAGTGTGCCCCTGGTTAAAACATTTTGACGAAATAAACACCTGAGTAAACTGGATTTTCCCGCACCATTAGGGCCTATCACCCCAACAAATTGGTTACGCTTAATTTGGAAATTTAGTTGCTTGAGAATTTCAATTTTACCAACATTCCAGCATAAATCGTTTGCCTCAAAAACCAAATCGCCCGGCTCATTCTCTAAAGGATTAGAAATAGAAGCTAGCTGATCTTTTTGGCTTGAGTTAATCAAGGGTGATCCTGTTTTCTCATTTGCCGAAAAAGGGATCAAAGGGAGGAAGGTGAGATGAGCAACAATGCTGAATATTCACCATGCCACCGAGTAAGCCCGCCCGGAACAATAAATCAAGTCTATACTGACTTACATGTTTAAAACTTAAATTGAAATCAACAGGTTTTCTGGCTTGGAAAGTTCAATCTTTCCATACAGTTGCGGGTACAGCCGTGGACTTTAACCACGTTGCCCTGTTAAATCGGTCAACATAATAACACAGGTCGAGAATAGCTTCTCGGTTTATATATTGTTTTGTTCTACTTTTGAAAGAGTTCTTTTTCTATATCTTTGAATGCTTTAAATTCAAGCGCATTACCTGAAGGGTCGGTGAAAAACATCGTCCCTTGTTCGCCCGCTTCACCTTTAAAACGAATATAAGGTTTAATTAAAAATTCAGTGATAAAACCAGAAGCTTTGTCAGCAAGCTTTTCCCACTCTTCAAAATTGAGCACTACACCAAAATGAGGCACTGGAACACCATGACCATCAACCGAATTAGAGATACTTGGAATTTTTCCGTCCTTACCGATGTTCGGATTTAGGTGAGTCACAAACTGATGACCAAACATATTAAAATCGATCCATTCATCGCTACTTCGACCTTCAACAAAGCCTAATTTTTTTCCGTAAAAATCTTGTGCTTCTTCGAGATCTCGGACTTGGACAGCTAGGTGGAAAGGAGTTAAGTTTTTCATTTTTATTTCTCTTGAATTAGTTTTTGGTTGTTAGCATCTTGGCTCCACTTCAAAAATTTAGTGGTCAACTCTGTGAAGTTAGAAAATGATAGTTCCGGCTCGCTTGTCTTACCAAAGCCATATTCGGCAAAAGCAAATTCTACACCAGCCTCTCTTGAAGAAATTTGATCCCCTCTTGTATCACCTACATAAATTGTGCGACCTAATGATTTTTCCCGACACATTTTTTTAATCATTTCTGATTTTGAGACACCTGAATTTCCGTGACAATCATGATCTCTAAAGTGGTGTTTCATCTTGTGGTTTTCCCAAAAGGATTCAAGATACCAAGATTGGCAATTACTAATAAGGAACAGTGGAAATCCTTCAGAAAGTTTTACTATTCCTTCAACAACTCCGTCATATAGCTCACCACCAAACAAACTGACATGATGCATTTCTTCACGATCTATCGCCTCGCTTAGCTTTTGGTAATCAAGGCCGTCAACACCTGAAAACATCGTTGAAACACACTCTTGAAACGGTAATCCTGAAACTCCTCTAATATCATTAGCTGAAACAGCAATATGGCCTAGATCACAGTCAATCAGGGCTTTATTCCAGCCCTTTGAACAGGCATCAGCCGCGTCCCACAAGGTTCCATCAAGATCAAATATTATTGAGTCGTACATTTAGTTTTGGTATGGCAGGAATTAGATGCGAGCCACCATATCAACAATATCCCAATGACACAACTAATGAGAACTAACAAAAAAACCTAGGAGAATTGGAGTCATTGCTACTTTTCTGCGCATTCATATTGATTTTCCTACCATGAAGGATTAAACTTACATGTACCGAATTTTGTACATGAACACTTTGGAGTAAACTATGGACGCAATTAGCTACACATCTGCACGCGCAAATTTAGCCAACACTATGGCGCAAGTCTGTGAGGATCATGCGCCAATAATTATTACCCGCAAGAGCGAAGCACCTGTAGTAATGATGTCCCTTGAAGATTACCAAGCGATGGAAGAAACAACCTATTTGCTTCGCTCCCCTGCGAACGCGAGGCTTTTGCTGGAATCGATTGCCGAACTTGAAGCTGGTAATGGTACAGAACGTAGCCTGATAGAATGAAATTAACCTTTTCCACTATCGCTTGGGAAAACTACTTATACTGGCAGCGCACCGATAAGAAAATTCTAAAACGAATAAACCGACTAATTAAGGAGATCAAAAGATCACCTTACGAAGGCATCGGAAAGCCGGAGCCACTAAAACATGGTTTAGCAAGTTATTGGTCTAGGCGTATTAACGATGAACATCGAATCGTTTACAAATATCAAAATGACACTATTTTCATCGCACAGCTTCGTTACCACTACAGCTAATTTTTCTCATTAAACCACAGGGCAAGAGTATTATAAAAACAAGATATAAAGGTTAAAAACTCCCTCTCCCCAACCCTCTCCCGAAGGGCGAGGGAGTAACCCCCCCTCTCCTTGGAAGGAGAGGGCTAGGGAGAGGTCGAAAATGGTTAAATTAATAACAAATCCGACTTGTTTAAAAAAAATATCCATTTATATAACCCTCTTGCCCCATTTAAACAAGAAAAAGGTGTACTTTAAGGCTATTCTTGAGAGAATACGCGCCCTCTAGCTGTAAGCCACTTTATTATGTCAAAAGCATCCGAAAATTTATTCAGTTACCCCAAATATTGGGCGGAGTGCTATGGACGGGCAAAATTCTTACCTATGTCTCGTGCAGAGATGGAACAATTAGGTTGGGATAGCTGCGATATCATCATTATATCCGGTGACGCCTATGTCGATCACCCTAGTTTTGGTATGGCTGTTATTGGTCGATTCCTTGAATCTCAAGGTTTTCGAGTTGGTATTATTTCTCAGCCTGATTGGAATGATCCTGAAGCCTTTAAAGCTCTTGGTGAACCTAATTTATTTTTTGGTATTACCGCCGGTAATATGGATTCAATGATTAACCGTTATACGGCCGATAAAAAAATCCGTAATGACGATGCCTACACGCCTCATGGACTCGCCGGTAAAAGACCAGATAGAGCAGTCATTGTTTATACCCAAAAATGCCGAGAAGCCTACCCAGAAGTCCCCACCATTGTTGGCGGAATAGAAGCAAGCCTTAGACGTATTGCTCAATATGACTATTGGAGTGATGAAGTTCGTCGTTCGGTATTAATTGATTCGGTAGCAGACATGCTACTTTATGGTAATGCCGAAAGAGCAATGGCTGAAATTGCTTACCAATTATCGATGGGTAGAAAAATAAACGAATTAACCAATATACCCGGAACCGCTATTGTTAGAAATTCGATTCCCACCGGCTGGACAGAAGTTGATTCCACGCGTATCGACTGGCCATCAGACAAGGAAATGCTTAAAAGTCTTGAGCAATCGAATCCTTACGAATATAAAGAGCCCTCATCAGAATCCTGTAAAACAAAACAGGCTCAAGCAACATCGGACAAAGCAATCTCTAATAAAGCACCATACGATAATGTCCCAATCAGAATTGTACCCATGCCTTTAATGGGCAAAGCTGGATTAAAAAACGAAACCACCGTAATTCGGCTGCCATCATTTGAAAAAATAAAAGGAGATTCAGCACTTTACGCACATGCTTCTCGAATATTACATTTAGAATCAAACCCACATAACGCACGTGTGTTGGTTCAAAAACACGGTACTAAAGAAGTTTGGGTGAATACCCCGCCAATACCTTTAGAAACCGAAGAGATCGATGGCGTTTTTGATTTAGAGTACCAGCGAGTGCCTCATCCGGTTTATGGTGATGCGAATATTCCTGCCTACGAAATGATCCGTTTTTCGGTCAATATTATGCGTGGCTGTTTTGGCGGCTGTACTTTTTGCTCGATTACCGAACACGAAGGACGCGTAATTCAAAGTCGCTCTCAAGAATCGGTAATTAAAGAAATAGAAGATATGCGCGATAAAGTGCCAGGATTTACTGGTACGGTTTCCGACTTAGGTGGCCCTACATCGAATATGTATCATCTTAATTGTAAGGATGATGAAATTCAAAAAAATTGTCGTAAGTTATCTTGTGTCTATCCAACAATTTGCAGCAATTTAATTACTGATCACAGCCAAACCACTCAACTTTATCGTAAAGCTCGCGCAGTAAAAGGTGTTAAACGAGTGGCTATTGCCTCAGGCCTCAGGTATGACTTAGCAGTGGTTGATCCTGAATATGTGAGAGAGCTGGTGACTCATCATGTTGGCGGCTATTTAAAAATTGCACCAGAGCATAGCGAGAAAAACACTCTCGATAAAATGATGAAACCAGAAATGGATAGCTATGATGAATTCAAAAATATGTTTGAGAAATTTTCCAAAGAAGCTGGAAAAAAACAATATTTAATTCCCTACTTTATCGCTGCACATCCCGGTTGTGATGATACCGATATGTTAAATTTAGCTCTGTGGCTAAAACGCAATAAATTCCGTCTCGACCAAGTGCAAAATTTTTATCCTTCGCCTATGTCTTTAGCAACTGCTATGTATCATTCAGAAAAAAATCCACTAAGCAAAGTGACCTATAAAAGTGAGTCGGTTTATACCGAAAAAGATTTAGATCGACGTAGATTACACAAAGGCTTTTTAAGATATCATGACGAAAAAAATTGGCCTATGCTGAGAAAGGCGTTACTCACAATGGGTCGAGGCGAACTTATCGGTGATGGGCCAAATCAATTAATTCCAGAAGAAAAACCAATGAAACATCAACGTAAAAATACTCAATCTAAACAAAGAAAGTTTAAACATCGTAACCGCTAATTAGTACATTTTTGTACGTATATTAATTGGTTAGCCTTCAAGCCATCAAGCCATCAAGACCGTTTTAGCTTGGTTGTCAGCCTAAAGGCAGACCTACATACCATTTAACTAACCATCAAACCGCTTACCCGATGCTTTAAAAGTTTCGGCACTAAACAAAACATCACTGGCATAATTTCCTATTCCATTAGATTCAATAATTTTATTTAGCTCCGAAATGACATCATGTTTAGTCTTTCCATGAACTAAGGTAAATAAATTATAAGGCCAATCCGGTAATTGTCTTGGTCTGCGATAACAAAGGCTGATCTTTTCTTGTAAACCTAATAAAGCACCTATTTGATCAACTTCTTCATCTGGAATATCCCAAACAACGATCGCATTTTCTTTATAGCCAATCGCTTCTTGATCTAACACCATACCAAAACGATGAATAACATTAGAATCAATTAGATCTTGAATAAATTCAAATAATACATCTTGAGTCACATTAATTTTTTCTGCGAGCTCTTTATAGGGTTCTTCACAAATAGGTAAACCACTTGTGAGTTCCATCAGAATCTTTTTTTGTTGATTGATATCAATCATAAGGTGATCACTCGATCGCTATGATAAGACTCAAGAACAGGCAAATTAAGCATTGGAAAATCCATATGTTGGCGAAGATCCTCTAACACCGAACTTAATTTTTTTTCAGATGAGCTGTGAACAACAAACCAAAGATTATATTCATGCTCTCTCAAATAATTATGAGTGACTTCATCGTAGGAACTAACCAAATGTGCCACATCATTAACTCTCTCTGATGGGACTTTTAACGCAGCTAGTGTACTAAAATTATCATTCTTTCGCTTAGCGACCGAACCGAACCGACTAATAATGGATTGCACTTGCAATTCTTTGGTACGTTCGATGACCCAAGCTTTCTTAAAACCCAGCTCTTCCGCAATTTGTCCGAATGGGTCTTCGCAAAGAGGAAAATTACGCTGAATACGATTGATTAACTTGATATCTTTTTCGTTAAGTTTCAATGAAATAACCTATCTAGCTCAAACTTCTGATTAGTTTATTTCCACATTATAGATTTAATTAGACTATATGCCAAATAAGTAAAACCATCGCAAATATTATAGTTGATCACTTACAGTAAATTGGGAAACCACCCCTTTCAAGCTGAACCGAATGAAATTACAATTGTTTTCAATCAAACCAGCAAAAGGATTTTGTGAAATGCTCAAGGAAAATAATGTCATGACCTTTACTAAACGTCTTAATTATCCAGTCAACGAAATTCCACCAGAAGAATTTTTATCAGCAATAAATAATTATGCTCAAACAAAAGAAAATAAAAGGTACGCTGAGGATATTCAGGCTAAGTTTCACCAAACGAGATAAAACTTAGCCTTTGGGAAAAATTACGAATTGAGTAGATACTTAAATTAAAGCTCGAACGGGTCTCGTCTTACAATCGTTTCAACACGATCCGGGCCTGTCGAAACGATGTCAACAGGAACACCAACAATTTCTTCAATTTTGGCGATGTAATCTTTTGCCGCCGTTGGTAATTCATCCCAAGATTGAACACCAAAAGTATTTTCGCTCCAGCCTGGCATTTCCATGTATTGAGGTTCAACACGCTCATAACCTTCAGCACCAACTGGTGTATTTTCAAGCCTTCCTTGCTCTGGACATTGATAAGAAGTACAAATTTTGAGAGTTTTTAAACCATCGAGAACATCTAGCTTAGTTAAGCAAATTCCAGTCACACTGTTGACTTGAATTGCACGGCTTAAAGCAACAGCATCTAACCAACCACAACGTCTTGGACGGCCGGTCGTCGCTCCAAATTCATGGCCTTTCTCACCTAAATGTTGACCAACATCATCAAATAATTCTGTCGGGAAAGGACCGCCACCAACTCGTGTTGTGTAGGCTTTAGTGATACCTAAAACATAATCTAAATAAAGCGGACCAAAACCGGAACCAGTTGCTGTTCCACCTGCAGTTGTATTTGACGAAGTTACAAATGGGAATGTACCATGGTCTATATCGAGTAGAGTTCCCTGAGCACCTTCAAACAATAATGACTCACCATTAATTCTAGCTTTATGAAGAGTATGAGGCACATCTTCAACTAAATCTTTTAACATTTCAGCGTATCTCAGGCAAGATTGATAAACGCTTTCAACTGAGATTTCTGGTTGCTTGAAATAATTAACTAAAATAAAGTTATGATATTCAAGGATCTCGATTAATTTTTCTTTTAGACGCTCTGGATAAAATAAATCATCAACTCGCAGTCCTCTACGAGCCACTTTATCTTCATAAGCTGGGCCAATTCCACGACCGGTCGTTCCAATCTTTTTACCATCACTTTTAGCGGCTTCGCGAGCTTGATCAAGCGCTATGTGGTAAGGCAGTATTAGAGTACAAGCGGGGCTGATTCTAAGGCGCTCAGTTACCGGCACTCCATTATTAACCAGCATTTCCATTTCTTCAGCTAAAGCTTCTGGACACAAAACCACACCGTTACCAATTAAACATTTAACACCTTCACGTAGAATCCCTGATGGAATAAGATGTAGTACGGTCTTTTTACCATCAATAACTAAGGTATGACCTGCATTGTGCCCACCTTGAAAACGAACAACTGCACTGACTCGATCGGTTAAAAGATCAACAATTTTACCTTTACCTTCATCACCCCACTGAGTGCCTAATACAACAAGGTTTTTAGAACTATTGGTATTTTTAGTCATAATGATATCTAAATTTGTGTGTTTTGCAGGAAACCGCGAATTGTACTCTGATCAGCTAACAATTTCTGCTTTTTTCGCTGTTTTTTTAGTATTTTTTAAACTAGAGTTGAGGAGATAAAGAAAGATATCTAGAAGGCTTGTCGCCTTCTAGATTATACCCGTGCTAGCTTGAAACAAAGAGCTTATTTCTTACCGTCAGCGTTCTTTAAGTATTTAAAGAAGTCACTATCAGGACTAACAACAAGTATATCGTTTTTGTTTTCAAAAGAAGCTTTATAAGCATCAATACTTCTTAGAAAAGCGTAAAACTCAGGATCTTTATTGTAGGTATCAGCATATATTTTTGCTGCATCGGCGTCAGTTTTACCACGTACAGTTCTTGCGTATTCGTCAGCTTCTGCAAGCGTTCTTAAAACATTTGCGTCAGTTTTAGCTTTAACAATATTACCTTCCTGCTTACCTTCACTTCGAATCAACTTGGCTTGTGCACCACGTTCAGAAATAATCTGTTCGTAAACATTTTTAAGAACGCGTGAAGTATAATTAACTTTCTTCACCCGAATATCGACAACTTCTAAACCATACTCTGGCACTTTAGAGTTAACAAAGATTCGAATATCTCCCATTAGCTCTTCTCGCTCACCAGAAATCGCTTGTTCAATCGTACGCTTACCAAATTGGTTTCTTAGTCCATTATCAACAAAGTCTTCAATAAAACCTTCTGCCGTTCTAAAATTACCATTAGTTCTGATAAAGAACTTAGCAAAATCAGTTACCTTCCACTGAACATAGGTATCAACATCTAAAAACTCTTTATTTTGAGTGGTAAAAACGTCAGGTGTACCGTCCATCAACTGAACTCGAGTATCTATTAATACTGTTGAATCAGCGAATGGTATTTTGAAATGGAGACCAGGATCATAAACAACGGGTAAATCATTGGCGTCACGAAGAACTTTACTAAATCTTAGGATCAGTCCTTTTTCTGTCTCTTCAACAATATAAATTGACTTAGAAAATCCCATCAATACTACTAATAAAAGGATAACAGTTAACAAGCTCTTATTTGACATTGTCTGTCTCCTTATTTTTCTTCATAATCTGATCCAGTGGAAGATAAATCATGTTGTTTCCACCCTCCGTATCAAGCATGACTTTACTTGAGTTAGACATGACATTTTCGATAGCTTCCAAATATAAACGGGTTCGGGTCACTTCTGGCGCAGCCACGTATTGAGGTAAAAGCTGCTTAAATCGAGCCACTTCACCGTTGGCTTTCGCTAAAATAGTTGCATTATAAGCATCAGCTTGTTGTTTCATTTTTTCTGCTTCAGCTTTAGCTAACGGAAGTTTTTCATTTTGATAGGCTTCTGCGTTTTGAATTTCTCTTTTAGCATCTTGCGCCGCTCGGTTAACTTCTTCAAACGCTTCGTTCACTTCTCTCGGTGGACGAACTCGTTCTAAAGTAACAGTTCTTACGCTTAGGCCACTTTTGTATTGTGCTAAAACTTGGTCAATTTCAAGCTTTAATTCGTCTTGAATACGTTCTTTATCAGTCGTTAATATAGCATCAACATTCGCAGAACCAACCACTTGTCTTAACGCACTTTCAGACGCTTGCTCTAGAGTTGATTCAACGTCACCTAATTTAAAAAGGTAATCCTCAGGGCTAGCCACTTGGTATTGAATACCAACATCAACTTCGACAATATTAATATCTTTTGTCAACATGACGCCGTTAACAGATGCACTACGCATTTCGTCAATATTAACCTTTATGATTTTCTCTACGCCTTTTGGTAGCCAACCAAGACCAGCGCCAACAGTACGGTCATATTGTCCAAAATGAAGAACAACGCCTCTTTCTGCTTCACCAACAGTGTAAATTCCAGAAGCTCCCCATAATAGTACGAGAATCACACCACCAGTAATGAAAAAATTAGCGCCTCCAGCAGAAGAACTACCACTCCCACGTTTTTTTCCGCCACCAAAAAAACCACCGATTTTTTTGATGAGTTCATCCAAATCAGGCGGCCCATCTTGTTTCTTACGATTGCCCCAAGGGTCTTTATTGCCATTATTACCTGGTTCATTCCAAGGCATATTTGTTCTCCAGTGTTACGGTGTTATATTGAATTAATCTGTGCTCATTCTATTGAATAAGCTAAAAAAAGGCTAGTCATCAGCGAGTGAAAAATTGGGAATTTCTCCGCTACAACATTTTTCTAGTCGTTTATTGGTCTGCCGATTCAAGCGTCGCCAATCAGCTGCGTCGATACGGATATCTAACTCTACATCACCATTCTCCAAAATTGCCTCTTGAGTAATGACATGTAGATCATAAAGCTCACTACGAATACTCAAATCTTGGGGCAAAATCCGTAATTTCAAGTCTAACCAGTCGATTTCGAGCTGTTGAGTTATCGTCTGTAATACAAGTCCTAAACCTTTACCGGTTTTAGCTGAACACCAGACTCTATGAGTGACATCATTTGAATGATCGTTTGAAGACGAAACCAAACTTATTTCAACGGTTTCTGATTCGATTTTAGGATTAACCTGCTTAATCTGATCAATTTTATTATAGACCTCTATCACCGGAACATCGCCAGCACCTATTGATTCGAGCACTTGGTAAACTTGGTCAATATTATCTTCTCTTCGAATATCCGAGGCATCTATCACATGCAACAACAAATCGGCTTGGCGGCTTTCTTGTAGAGTAGCTTTAAATGCCGCCACCAGATCATGAGGAAGATGGCGAATAAAGCCAACAGTATCCGATAAGATCACGCGCTGACCTGGGGTAATTTCTACCTGTCGATGAGTAGGATCTAACGTAGCAAACAGCTGATCAGCGGCATAAACCTTTGCCTCTGTTAGTTGATTGAATAAAGTTGACTTACCAGCATTAGTATAACCAACCAATGCAACGGTTTGAATATTTCCACGCTTTCTGGCTCGGCGGCTTTGCTCCCGTTGTTTCTCAACTTTATCTAAGCGTTTACGGATATTCTTAATTCGATCGCCCAACAAACGTCTATCAGTTTCTAGTTGAGTTTCACCCGGCCCACGTAGTCCAATTCCACCTTTTTGTCTTTCTAAATGAGTCCAACCTCTAACCAATCGAGTGGATAGGTGACGAAGCTGTGCAAGTTCAACCTGCAACTTTCCTTCATGAGTTTTCGCTCTTTGAGCAAATATATCTAATATCAAGCCAGTTCGGTCAATCACACGGCAACAAACTAATCGCTCAATATTTCTTTCTTGGGCAGGGCTAAGACGGTGATTAAATAAAACAACATCCGCTTTTTGGTCTTCGACAATCTGCTTGATTTCATCAGCCTTGCCTGTACCAATAAAATAACGCGCATGAGGTGATTGGCGGCTGCCTCCAACCATGGCTTTGATTGAGAGTCCGGCAGACACAACGAGGTCGACAAATTCATCTTTGTCTTCTTTGTTGTGAGAATCAGGTAACTCGATATGAACTAGAACGGCATTTTCGCCGCCAGAATGACGATCAAACAAGCTTAATTAAACTCTTTAAGGTTATTTATGAGACAGGTGATTATAAACGAATAACAAAGATTTGTACGTTATTGTTTGCAGCACCATTATTAACGAAAAATGATCATCATAGAAAAGACAACTGAGTATGGCACAATAGCTCATACTCAATTAAATTTAATCACAAAACAATAAAACTCGGTATTTAGCTTAGTAATTACCAGTAGTATCGTTACTGTCAGACTTTTCGGCATCAGCATGAGGTAGCTTGACATTTTTCGCAGGAACGACCGTTGAAATAGCATGCTTGTAGACCATCTGGCTAACCGTGTTTTTAAGTAACACGACAAATTGATCAAACGATTCAATTTGCCCTTGCAACTTAATCCCGTTCACCAAAAATATTGACACCGGTATATGATCTCGGCGCAGTGCATTTAAGTAAGGGTCTTGTAGCGATTGCCCTTTTGACATAATAGTCTCCTTATTCTTCTTATTTGCTTAGTAAAATTACACAATTTATACTAAAAACTTTCACTAAACTTGCTATTGTTTTTATTAAAGCATCTGCATTTTTCAACAAACGCCAATTTTAAGGAAAGCCTGCAGACTGATTAGCACACTTCGTTAAACACTTTCCATGTAGTACATTTAGAAAATTTATAACTTCTACTTATCTTACAAATTTTCACTCGCTAGATATCAAATTTTGCTGCATTACCAAAATTTTACGACTCTACCTAATTAGCTATTTTAGCAGTTAAAATGAACTTCCACCAAAAATATCGACTAATTTCGTTTGGGTAGTTAACTAAAAGCGATTATGAAAATAAACTTATTTTTATCTGCATTCCACTTTAGATCAAGTAAATCAGCTAAATAGATTACTTTGCCAGTGATCTAATAAATGGGTACGAAATGAAATGAGTTCAAGCCTCAAATAACGATTGGTTATAAAGAAGTGTAAGTAAAGATGTATTCAATAATAATGCTGCTAAGGATTATTTTCAAACTGAATAATTATACTAATACAGGCGTCTTTTTCACTTTTTTCAGTCGGGTCATACCATTGGATATCAGGCCAACTTCTGAGCCAAGTGTATTGTCTTTTAGCAAGCTGTCGGGTAGCGATAATCGCTTTTTCTTTCGCTTCAGAAAGAGATAGTTGACCATCCATATATTGCCAAATTTGACGGTAACCTACACTTCTCATGGAAGGACAATCTAGATTAAGATCGCCACGCTTATAAAGACCTGCAACTTCATCAAGAAAACCGTCTTGGATCATTTTATCAAATCTTAATTCGATTCTTTGATGAAGGATCTTTCTATCAGCCGGAGCAAGCGCTATCGAAAGAAGAGGGTTAACCAAAGCCCCTTCTTTTTGCTCTGCATGCCAAACAGACATAGGCTTACTGGTCATTAAATAAACTTCTAATGCACGGGTAATTCGTTGTTTATCGTTAATATGTAATCGAGAAGCTGTTTGTGGATCGACTTTTTTCAACTCTTCGTAAACATAAGCCAAACCATTTTCACTCAATAATTCATTCACTTGTTGGCGAACAGGCTCTTGAGTAGCCGGTAATTCAGCCAGCCCATCTTTCAAAGCTTTAAAATAAAGCATTGTTCCACCTACCAGCAAAGGTATTTTACCTCGCTCATGAATCTCATTAATTAATGAAATAGCATCTTCACAAAACTGCGAAGCCGAATAACTTTGATTCGGCTCAATAAAATCAATCAAATGATGAGGAGCAAGTACTAACTCTTTATTTGTGGGTTTGGCACTACCAATATTTAATTGGGTATAAACCATGGCCGAATCAACACTAATAATTTCATACTGTCCGGTCTGATATAACTCAATTGCAAGTGCGGTTTTTCCACTTGCCGTCGGTCCCATTAAAAAGATGATAGGTGCTTGAGTATTATTAACTTTCACGTTTTAGATCTGCGCTGAATAAATTTTGTTCTGAATTGAATAAGCTTTGAACCAAACCATCCGTTAGACGTTTAACCGATTGACTATCTTTAAGTTGGGGCTTATTTTCAATCAACAAATAATCCATCATTTTAGAGGATAAAGGCATTAACGAATCACAGATTTCACTTAATCCACTCTTCAGCCGACTAGCAGTTTCCTCATCCGAATTTCTAATATTCGCTTCACTCTGGGCTAACAGTTTTACCCACTTTGGAAATAAATTAATGATCACGTCATTCTCAATCGAAGCCAGCCAGGATGGAACCTGTTGAAGTAGAATGCTATTTTCCTTGTCTGGGGTAAAAACAAAACCAAGATTCTGCAGCTTTTTTAAGGTATTAAACTCTTCTAAATCAGCAAGTTCCAAATTAATAACTTGCGGAAAAAGTAATGGCTTACTAACAGAAACACCCTCTCCTACTACCAATTGCTGTAAATAACCAAACAGCCATTTTTTTTCATCGATGATATATGCAGCTTGCTGAGATAATACAATCCAATGACCGTTACTCAGTCTTAATTGATTAATTGTGGACGAGTGAGATTGCGTAACCTGTGACTGTGTAACCGCAGATTGGTTAACTAAACCGTAATCTCTAACCTGAGAAGCTTGATTGAAATTATTATTTGGCGATGTTTTAGTATAAGAAAAATTACTAGGCCTACAATTCGATCCCTGATCACTAAATGAAGACCGAGAATCCTGCGAAAAATAGTTTTGATCTTTGAAATTTTCGGAATCTGACGTATCAAGATCGACTCCACCCGCAAAATTTGGACTTGATTCCATGTGAGGAAAACTGGCTTCATTTAATGCATCACCAATGGATTTAACCAATAGATCATGAACCGTACGCTGTTCATCAAATCTCACTTCATGCTTGGTTGGGTGCACGTTTACATCGATTTTATGTGGGTCGATGGTTAAAAAAATCACATAAGTTGGCATCCTACCTTCCGGCAACAGACCTTGATAAGACTGGCGAATAGCATGATTTAGCATTTTATCTTTAACAGGGCGGCCATTAATAAAAACGTATTGAAGATCTGATTCACTACGATGGAAATGATAACCACCTACCCAACCTTGAATTTTGACTATTTCATGCTCGCAAACAAATGGGATGGCATTTTCAGCAAATGGCTTGCCGCAAATAGATTCTATTCGTTTTAAATAATGTTGCTTATCCGTTCCAGCAGGTATCCGCTTAACTACTTTATGATTGTGCTTAAGGATAAAGGCCGTTTCAAAATTCGCCAGCGCATGGCGTTTAAAGATCTCTTCCACATGCCCAAATTCTGTTTTTTCGGCGCGAAGAAATTTTTGCCGAGCAGGTGTGTTATAAAATAGATCTCTGACTTCGATACGAGTGCCCACGGTTGCCGATGCAGGCTGAATATTGACATTCATTTCTCGACCTTCAGCAATTGCTTGCCATGCAAAATCAGAATCTTTGGTTCTGGAAGTCAATGTTAATCTTGATACAGAAGCAATACTTGCTAAGGCTTCTCCCCGAAACCCAAGTGAATTGATAGACGCCAAATCATCGCTGGTGCTAATTTTACTGGTCGCATGACGACACAAGGCTAACTTAAGATCCTCTTTAACAATGCCATAACCGTTATCAGTTACTCGAATTAAACGAGTTCCGCCTCGCTCAATATCCACTTCTATCCGAGCCGCCCCAGCATCAATGGCATTTTCTAACAGCTCTTTTACTACCGATGCCGGACGTTCAACCACTTCACCGGCGGCAATTTGATTAGCGAGACGATTATCTAAACGATTTATTCGATTTGCCGATGTTGTAACTTGAGCAAGCAAGTTTAAACTCCCGGAATTTGGATGACTTGACCGATTCTTAAACGATCATTTTTTAGTTGATTATGTGCGCGTAAACTGGAAATAGGAATATCATAAGACTGGGCAATTTCAGATAATGTGTCGCCAGATTTGACCTTATGAGATTTTGTTTTGGCCATCACTGCATACAAACTACCGTCAGGAGGATTGGACTTAAAATAACTTTTAACTCCCGATAAGACTGATTTAGCGATTTTATTTTGATGCTTAGACGATTTAAGTTGCTTACGTTCCGCTTTATTGGAGATAAACCCCATTTCAACCAACATTCCCGGAATATCTGGCATTTTAAGAAAGACAAAAGCTGCCTTTTTTATTCCTTTGCCATGCATTTTAGGCATTCTTTTTGCGAGTTGCTTTCTCACTAATTCAGCAGCTTTAAGGCTTTCTCCAACCGAATAGTTCATAGACAAATCCAATATAACTTGAGCAACCAAAGGATCTTGGTGAGAAATATCGACTCCCCCAGCCAAATCCGAAGCATTTCCTTTTTGCTCTAACCAGCGACCTATTTCAGAATCTGCACCTTTGGGTGATAATATCCAAACAGACGTTCCACGCACACGTTTATCAGTAAAACCATCAGCATGGAGAGAAATAAATAGATCCGCTCTGTTCTCTCTTGCAATTTCAGTTCTTTTTCTTAACTGAACAAAATAATCACCTGTTCGAGTTAATACGGCTTTCATACCTTTTTCTTTATTAATAAGTGCCGCCAACTTTTTAGCCACCGCTAAATTCACACCTTTTTCACCCCCTGGAGCTCCAGGATCTTCCCCACCGTGCCCAGCATCAATGACAATAACCAAATCTCGATTTTTATTTTTTACTGCACTTTTAGCAGTTTTGGTAACCTTCTTTTTTCCATTTTTGGGCTTCAGATCAACCACTAATCGGTGTCCAAACTTCTGAAAAGGCTTTAACTTAAAATCGTTGGTTGTCATTTTTTGCTTTAGATCGATGACAATTCGAGTTTTGGTTGGCTGGCTACTGCTACGTATATCGTTAACAAATTCCTTAGGTAGCTCAATTTTTGATAAATCAACATTGAGTGATGATTGTTGGATATCAACCACTAATCGAGAGGGGTTCGGTAGAGTAAAAAGTTTATACTTCACATCCTCGCTGAGGTCAAAAACAATCCGAGTCTTTTCAGGATCTTGCCAAAAACGAATGCCATTAATTTCGGACGCGTAAGCTTGATTAGAAAAAATTAAATTAACAAGAACAAAGAGTGTTAATTTTTGCAATAACTGCTTTAGGAGCAACTTGTCACCATTAATTAAATAATTGTTAGAAATAATAGACATCACAATCTATCAACTAGTTCTTTCCATTGAGGATTATTCGCTATCAGTTTAATACTTCTTTGTTCGCCTTGATAGCTCAAATCGATCTCAAGGTCGGCTTTTGGTAAAAAGTCGCCACCTTTTTCAGGCCATTCAATCAAGCATAGGCTGTTTTCATCTAGATAATCTCGAAAACCCATATATTCAAGCTCTTCAGCATCGCTAAGACGATACAAATCAAAATGATAAAACTTTTTGTCGTTAATTTGGTATGGCTCAACTAATGTATAGGTAGGACTTTTAGTACTTCCTTTATGTCCTGACGCCTGCAATAACCCTCTTACCAGAGTCGTCTTACCTGCTCCTAGAGGGCCATGCAAAAAGATGATACCCTTTTGAGGTATAAATTCAGCAAGTTTTGCACCAAAATCAACCGTGGCTTGTTCGTTTTCTAGAAAAAGTTTCACTTTATCATTATTAAACAGGGTTAGTTTATAGATATTCTAACACTCTATGGATTCAATAAGTTAGGAAATAATTGAAACAAATCACTGCTAATAAGCCACGATAATCCTGATTGGTTCTCAAGGCGATTGCATTAAAATAGGTTTGAAATAAATCGATTTAGTGTATCATTTTTACAAACAGATAGAGAAATGTAAGACGTTATTATCTAGTCAGTTTCAACTAGCCAATTAATTAACAGTTTCTCGCTTAATAATCCGCTCTTACCATGAAACTCACCATTTCGCTCTATAAAGTAGCTACGGGGTAATTCTCCATACCACTGTGAGTCTATGAGGTATCGCTGCACATCACCTTGCCCATCTTTGAAGTAATAGTTAGGTAAATCTCCCAACTGAAATTGGGATATGATTTCTGCTCGTTGCTCTGCACTTTCATCATTATCATCAACATTAATAATTACCACAGGTGATAATTGATTTTCGGCTCTTAATTTTTGCACCAGTTCGAGCTCTTTAAAACAAGGAGGGCAATCAACTGACCACAATATCAATAGCCATTGTTTATTCAGGTTTTTAGCCTTAATTTGACTAAACACTTCTTCATTAAAGGGTTCAAGAGCAAAAGCATTTGAAGAAAAAACAACACAACTAAACAAAAAGCCCAGTATTACAAGTTTCTTCCTCATAAAGCTTTAATCCAATGACCTTGCTTATTTCTTTGCCAAGAAACAAAGCTAGTGCCTTTCTTTTTAATAAGAAATGGACGATCCGAACCTGATGTTGATGTCGCTAATACTTTGGCCTGATTGAAGTGGACGCCATCATCTATAGACTGTTGGTGCCAAAGTTGATGCTCTTTGCCGTCAAACTGAGTCCAAACAATATCGATTTGATGACCATTACTGATCAAATGCGGATGACCTGCCTGTTTTGCTTGTTGACCAATTGCCAAGGGTGTACTTAAAGTTATACCGCTGTCATCACTAAAGGCATAAAAGATACCTTTGCCATTATCGCCTTGATTGAACCAAACCATATGATATCGATTTTCATCAGTGATACTGATCCCACCACCATGATGAGGACAACCATTGATATACCAGTGATCATGGCTTACCTGTATCGGGGTTGTTTGCTCATTAACAGTTAGGAGAGCAAATTCTCGGATATTATCACCGTAGATATGACGCCATAAAATAGCGAGGTTACCCTGCTGATTGAAGTCCATTGCAATCCGACAGCAAACGCAAGTACCATTTGCTAATTGTTGATTACTAAAAATTAGATTGCCTTTTCGAATGTTGGCTTCCGCTAGAAATAATGCTGAACCATTCGATTCCTTTCCTTGTTTTCTTAACTGATAAGATAATCTTCCGTCTAACCAGACAATGCTAATATCACCTTCAGGGCTAACTAATAACTCATTAAAGCTATGTCCAGCTAATAAGTTATCGTTATTGACAGTAACCGGTTTTGAGAATGTTCTTCCATAATCGTTGGAATAACTAAAACGTACATCAGCAGTATATTTTTTTTCTCTTGGTTTTGCCCAAGACAAGTAGACACCGCTGTAGTTATCAAAGGCAATTTTTGGACGATTTTCATTTCTTGCTGAAATTTTCTCTGCTGGAATTGCGACTTTTATCGGTTGAGTAAACACCGCACCGTCATCCTTTGATATTTCAAAGTACATACTCTGTTTAAAACTCCATAAGCGCCACAAATCTCCATTAGGCGCAAATGCTGAGGTAACTGTTTTGGCGCACAAAATATTCGGAGTGGCACAAGACTTACCATCTTTGCTTATTGCTGCTTGGCGCTGATGCTCCATAGCAGAAACACTAGTTCCAAATATTAAGGATATTGCTAATAAAGCAAAAAATTTTTGTATACTTGTTAACATAAAGTTACTCCAAAACTGATATTTTATTTCCATTGATAATTCATGCCTATATAGATGGTTCTGGGTGAACCAGGAGACCATGAGTTCCTTCGATATCGATACTCTGCGCTTTGGGCATAAACTTTATCTGATAAGTTTAACACTCGGGCATGAAGTGCAAGTTCAGGTGATATTTGATAACGGGCTTTCAGGTTTGAAATTGTATAACCACCATAAATTCGCGCCATTCCAGTATCTGGATCAGTCGTGTTTCCATCATCCATCCAATACTCGCCTATCGATTGAACTTCAAGCATAGTTGAAAAACCAGCGATTGATTCAGGGGTATATCTAAACCGCACATTAGCAATGTAGTCAGGTGCAGCCTTCATCTCATTACCTGAATAATCTTCATGCTCATCGTATTCATGCTTGCTTTTAGTATAGGCAAAACTGGTGTTGAATTGTTCGTTCAATGACCAGTTAACAGCTACTTCGTAACCACGATGAATAACTCGACTAGCATTGGTTAAATAGCGCTGTCCGCTATCATTGTAGGCATGAACGATACCGTCATCTACATCCATATAATAAATTGCAGCATCAAAATTAACAGCATCAAAGTTAGCTTTATAGCCGATTTCAAAAGTATCAGATACTTCAGGATCTACCGGTTTTGGTTCTTCGCTGTCTTTTGTAGTCAAATGATACAAGCTACCAGATGTGGGTATTCTAAAACTATTAGCGTAACGGACATACATACTGCTATCTTCACCAAGATGATAATTTAAACTAGCTTTTGGGCTTAAATGTGAAAAATCGTCAGTTCTGTTTTCTAAGCTGATTTTGCCATGCCCAATGTCACCATATACACCTAAATGATTTTCAAAATCATACTCGGCATAATCATAACGAGCACCAAGAGTTAAATCCAACTTATCGGTTAATGCTCGTTTATGTTGAAAATAAGGGGAGATAGAAAAGTAGTTTGTTGTATCATCGTAAAACTTTTCACCTGCAACAAAAATGTCAGCACCCCAACCTGTTGTTGTGTAATCAATAGGTTGATAGGATAGTTGATCACCTTCCGTCAACTCCACATCAAAACCAATAGTTGTTTCACTATCACCGCTATGGATAAAGTTTGCTAACCCTAACAACCCCATGGTTTGAACATCTGAAACAACTCGTGGCATATTCTGATTCCAAGTTGCGGTATAGTCATTCGTACGTGAGCGTAAGTAGGGAATAAGAGAGTAAAAGTTATCGTCGTCCGTTTTATCCCACTGTGTTGAAAGACGCACATATTTAGTTTTACGCAAAGGGTCGCTAGCCAATACTTCATCGGATAGACCTGAATTTGTAATATCGTTGGCGAATAAGTCATCAGTTAAACTAGCAGCCATTTCCTGCTCGAGATCAGATATTGAAAATAAAGTGGTTAAGCTTTCGTTGGCAGAAATTTCATATTCATGCCTGAAGTTAATTTCCACACGCTCAGATCCTGTATGCTCTCTCCAACTATCATTGGTTAAGTAGGATGCCGAGATTCGAAAGCCATGTTTTTCAGACGTTTTCGCGCTATGACTCATTTGAACTTTGCTATAGTCATCTTCACCAAAAATTAAATCTAAACTTGTCTGCGGTTTTTCTGTGACTGACTCAGACAATATATTAATGGTTGCAGCTACAGCGCCAGAACCATATAAAGCGGTACCTGCACCTTTCAATACTTCCATACGAGCAATATTTGAATTAAAGCTAGACCACCAAAGAGCGTTATGATTAAAAAATGCGGGGGATTGTAGAGGAATATTATCTTGTAAATATAAGTAGTAGCCACTGGTATTCATAGGCATTCTAATTGCAGCTTTATGACCCTGCCCCCCAGATAGCTGATCAATGAGAACGCCAGAAATACTATTTAAAGATTCTGCAACATGCTGTCCATTATCAAGTTTAAGTTCATCTTTGCTGATGCCATGAACAGACATGGCAAGATCCGTATCTAGAGTTTCTTTTCTATTTGCAGTAATAGTAATCGTTCCGTCACTATGACTTGCTATGTCATCTTCTTCAACCACATCTGCTGATACAAGAGTACAATAATTAGCAACAATAATTGCTAGAATAGATAGTTTATTAATATTTTTCATTTCTTATATTCAAATAATTTAAGTTGGCAAAATTATATCAATATACAAGAAACTTTAAGCGTGGCAAATTGTCGCACGTTTACATAATAGAATAATTAACAGGGTTATCTGATGATATTAATTATGTATGAAACCAAATGATATTTCGGAAAAAAATAAAGAATGATCAAGGATTAAGTAAATGAGGAAAGTGTTGAAACAAATCACTGGCTAACAATCCGCGATAATGCTGTCCTTGACCTGCCGCTTTATCCGCGGCTTCACCATGAATACAAACACCCAACATAGCAGCATCCATTAAACTATACCCTTGAGCTAACAAACTACCAATCAGTCCGGCAAGAACATCTCCCATACCACCGCTTGCCATACCGGGGTTGCCAACCGGGCAAACAACCTGAAACCCTTTCTCGTCAGTGATAATTGTGCCATTCCCTTTGAGTACACAAACGCCACCATATCGACTAGCTATCTCCAGAGCAGCCATATATCGATCTTGTTTGACCGAATAAATATCAGTTCCTAACAGTCGTGCAGCTTCTCCAGGATGTGGCGTTAGAATACGTTTTGAATTATATCGGTTGGGCGAATCATCTGAAAAATCGGCAAGCCAATTTAGCGCATCAGCGTCCCATACTTGGCTTGAGTCCATTAGCGAACCATTAGTCGATACTGCATCAACCCAAGCTTTACTCCACTGTGATTTGCCAAGACCAGGACCTAGAACCAAGGTAATTTCCGAACCTTGCAATTGATCAACTTTATTCGAAATAGCTTCTTTTTCAATACCTGCAGCCATCACTTCTGGCGTGTAAGTCACTAAAGCTCTTGCCGAATCTTTACCAACCCAAGCAGACGTTAATCCACTACCGCTACGCGCTGCAGCTGTTGATGCCAATATTGCCGCGCCAGACATACCGTCTTGACCACCGACAACCAAAGTATGACCAAATGCGCCTTTGTGGCAAACCATTTCCCTCGGCTTTAGTTTGTGTTTTAAACTATGCCAATTTTGGGAAAACAAATGAAAGGTATGTTGATCATAATAGGTGTTAGGAATATCAAGCTCAGATAAATCCACTCGACCTCGATAGTTTGCCGCGTCACCTGTGTACATACCTTTTTTATGAGCAACAAAAGTCACGGTTAGATCCGCACGAATTGCTTCGTTATGAACAAAACCTGTATCAGCCTCAACCCCGGTAGGAATATCAATCGCTAACACGGGCACTTTATTAGCATTGATTCGTTTGATTACTGACAGGTAAGGTTCGATCAGTTTTCCTTTGATACCTGTACCCAGCATCGCATCGATAATTACGTCATAATCGGTAAACTTAACTACTTGTGGTGATAAGACTTTTACTGCTGTTAGAGGAACTTGTTGGTAAGCAATTAATGCGTCACCAGTGAGCAGTTTAGGATCGGCGAGATGACACAAATGGACTTTAATACGCCTTTCTGCTGCCAATTTAGCAACAATAAAACCATCGCCTGCATTATTACCCTTCCCGGTGACAACGATAATTCTTCGAGCTTGTGGCCATTTTGAAACAAGGTGATGAAACGCCGATGCACCTGCTTTTTCCATCAATGGATAAGTGCCATTAGCTTGATGTTCAGCATATCGCTGTTCGATATTCTTTATTTGCTCTGCGCTATAAAGAGCAGATGGTGCTAATGGATATTTCTTTTTAGTTGTCATATCGTTTTATTTTTTCTATTTTAATAGCTTGCCGACTTCAAACTTTTTAATTAGCAAGTTTATTGCCTTAGAGCTTAATAAAATGCTCTCTAAAATATTCTAACTCTTCAATTGATTCACGAATATCATCCAAAGCTAGGTGCTTATTTTGCTTTTTAAAACCACCTAAAATATCGGGTTTCCATCGTACAGCTAATTCTTTTAAAGTGCTAACATCAATATTACGGTAGTGGAAGTATTCGGATAATTCTGGCATATAACGTACGAGAAAGCGTCGATCTTGACCAACACTATTGCCACACATGGGTGAAACACCTGCATCTATCCAGTCACTTAAAAACTCTATCGTCGCTTTTTCTGCCATCGCATCCGTTACCTGACTATCTAAAACTCTTTGAGTTAATCCAGAATCGCCATGATGTTTAACACACCACTCATCCATATCGTCTAACAATTTCTTAGGCTGGTTAATTGCCATCATTGGTCCTTCTGCCAAAATATTTAAATCTTTATCGGTGACAATAGTGGCGATTTCAATAATTTTTTCTTTGTCTGGTTCTAGCCCAGTCATTTCGAGATCGATCCAAATCAGGTTGCTTGAGTTTTTCACTAGTTAATCCTTAGCTATTAGGTTCGGTTACAAAAATTCGTACTCTAAGTTTAGCAGGAAATGAGTAAACTGTTCGAGTTGAAATCTATTTGAGTTCATATGTTCGAGTTGCTAGCTGTGTTAAGATAATTGTTACTAAAAGCTTACGGAAATTAACCTTGGCAAAAAGAGATAAATTAACTCACCGACAAAAACGCCGAATAGCCAAAACTCAGAAGAACAAAACCTCTGGGGAGAACTCCAATATCGAACTAGGCAATCTTGGTGAGCAAAATGAAGGTGTTATGATTTCACGTTTTGGTGAGCAAGCCGATGTACTAGAAGTCAAATCAGGCAATACTTACCGGTGTTTTTTACGTCAAAATTTGGGAGCTCCGGTTCCAGGCGATCGAGTCATTTTTCGCCTCGACAATAATAAACAAGGTATCATTGAATCAATTAATGAAAGAAGCTCGCTTTTACAAAGGCCTTCACATCACCAAGGGTTAAAACCCGTTGTTGCTAACATTAATCGTGTGTTTATTTTAGTTGCCCCATTGCCTGATTTTTCCACTATATTGCTCGACCGGTATTTAATCGCAATTGAAAACACCGGAATTGATATTGTTATTGTGGCAAATAAGTGGGATTTAGTCGACGAAATAAAAGTTCAAGCAATCGAATCACAATTAAATATTTATCAAGAATTAGATTATCCCCTTGTTAAAATAAGTACTAAAGAGGATATCGGTCAACAAGCTTTGCTTGAAGAGATAAAAGGGCATTCCAGTATTTTAGTAGGGCAATCGGGCGTTGGGAAATCATCGGTCATCAATTGGCTATTTCCAGAACAGTCACTAGCGACTAAATCAATTTCAGAAAATTCAAGACTTGGTCAACATACAACTACTGCATCTCAACTATTTTGTCTAACAGAAAGTACGATTGAAGATGGTTTTATCATTGATTCACCGGGCATCAGAGAATTTGGGTTATGGCATTTAACTAATCAACAAATCGCCAATGGGTTCAAAGAATTTCAACCTTTTATAGGTAGTTGTAAATATCGAGATTGCAAACACATTAATGAACCTGGCTGTCAGATTATCGAGGCGATAAAACAAGAAAAGATAACAAACCAGCGTTGGCTAAATTACAAAAAAATATTAGCCAATAATGAATCAACTAGCTGATTTTATTGTTGCTTCTTCTCGGTTCTTTTTTGCAAAATCAATTAACTCGTTTAATGGCATTGGTTTAGCGAAAAAATAACCTTGTCCATAATGATAATCGAATCGATTTAATTGATTTAATTGTTCTTCTGTTTCAATTCCTTCTGCCACAATTTCCATTTGAAGATTACTTGCCATGGACGCGATTGAATCAACAATAGCGAGGTTTTTTTCACCAATTTCCATCGCATCAATAAAAGATTTATCTAACTTAATCACATCAAATGGAAATTGATGAAGGTAACTTAGTGATGAAAACCCCGTACCAAAATCATCTAAATAAATAGCGACCCCCATTGATTTTAACTCCCTAACAAAACTGGTTGCCGCTTTATAATCTTCGATCAAAATACTTTCGGTAATTTCAATATTAAATAACTTAGGGTCAACCATTGTTTTACTAAACAACCCCCTAACAAACACATCAAAAGTTCTGGATAAAATTTGTAATGCCGATACGTTAATATTAACCGCTAAATCATTCACTGTAGGATGTTTAGCAAATTCCATAAGAGCATTAACCGCTTCGGTAGCCACATATTCTCCAATTTCAACTATGATGCCTGTTTCTTCTGCAATCGAAATAAATTCATCTGGAGACATGTACCCTTTAGTTGGGTGCTGCCAACGAATTAATGCTTCGCAAGCGACAATTTTATTATTTCGTAAGTCCATTACTGGTTGAAACACCAAGAACATATCTTTATTTTTAATCGCATCTCGCATATCATTTTCAATTTCCATCCGAGAAGTAACAATATTCTTTATATCTGAATCAAATAAACAAAAACAATTTTTTCCTTGATGTTTTGCCTGATACATTGCGGCATCAGCATCACTCATAATTTCGGCCGCCGTCGAAGTATCATCAATTGCTAAGCGAATTCCTATGCTTGCGCTAGTAATCAACGAATGCTTTTCTACAACAACTGGCTTTTTCAACTCTTTTAATATTCGACCTGACAAATTAACAGCCGATTTTTTATCCTCAATTTGCCTCATTAAAATACAAAACTCATCACCACCGAGACGAGCGACAACGTCATTTGCTCTTAAGCAATTTTTTAATCGTTTAGATACTTCTATTAAGAATAAATCTCCAACATGATGCCCTAAGCTATCATTGATTAATTTAAATCGATCGAGATCTAAGAACAATACTGAAAAGTGATTGCCCGAAAGTGATTCACCTCGTTCAATAAGGTTATTAAGTTGATTAGAAAAATAAAGTCTATTAGGTAATCCTGTTAAAGTATCATGCAGAGAATCATGCTCTAGCTGCTGCTCAATTTTTCTTCTTTTTATAATCGTTGCTTCAAGTTCTGAAGTTCTTTCCTTTACCCGGTGCTCTAATTGTTCATGAGCCACCTTTAGAAAATCCGCATCTCTTTTTCGCAAAATAGCTGTCGCAATTTGTTTGCCAATCGTGATCAAAATCTTTCTATCGATTTCATCATAAATGATATCTTTACTATAACTTTGTACCGCAAGAACTCCAAAAGTCCGATTTTTATCTTTAAGAGGTACACCAAGGTATGACGCACAATTTGTACCAGCAATAGATTCTTCATCATCTTCATTTCGATTAAAAAGAATAACGTCCCCCGATAATAAAATCTGCTCAGTAAGGCCCGTACGTTTACTTTCTTCTGTTATGGGGCGCTTTTCAGGCTTGCTATCTAACTGATCAACGTGATAAAGAAACTCAACAAACTGACTATCATCTGAAATTAGTGCTACATATTCATTTTCAGCATACATCAACTGTGAAATAACCCGATGCACACTTTTAAAGAAGTCATCCAAACTGCTGGAAGTACTTACCAAATCAGTAATTTTAAATAATGCAGCTTGAATATCTTCACTTTTTTTCCGCTCTTCTATTTCACTTCTCATTGCAACGTTAATTTCTTTAAGTGACTGGGTTCTTTCTGAAACACGCTGCTCTAAAAAGCGATTGGCCTCAATGAGGATTTCTTCAGATAATTTACTCTTAATTAACAACGCAATTTGTCTAGCAACAAATTGAAGAATGTCTTCTTCTTTCTTGCCGAATGTAATAGTAGGATCATAACTTTGAATAACCATCGCTCCTAGCAACTCACCCTTGTATTCAAGCGGAACACCTAACCAATCTGTTGCGTCTGAACCGCGTAAAGTAATCAGGTCTTGTTTTTGTAACTCTCGAGCCTGTTCCATGTTAATGTGAACTACCTTACCGGTTTTAAGAAGATGTCCAGTAGCCGTTTTTCTTAAATCATCTTGAGTTAATACACCAAGATTATCAACATTTAAATCGGTATCCACTTCATCAACAAAATAGACAAATTTTACTCTGTTCTTTTCTTGCTCATAACGGGCGATAAAGAAATTTTCTGCATAGGTGAGCCGACTAATAATCTTATGGATTTTTGCGTAATAGTCATCCATAGAATCGCTTGAGATACCTAACTCGGTAATTTCATAAAGTGCAGATTCAACATCAGCTGAGTAGTTTTTTATTTTTATTTTCTGATTGGTCAAATCAGTTTACTCCTAATACCTGTTTTTCTATTTCATCAACAGCACTTTGTTTTAATACAATAATTGCGATGCGTCGATTAATCGGTGAATAAGAATTACCTTCATCAAATAACATTGATGAGGAAAAGCCCTCCACTCTCGCTATTTTTTTTTCACTTATACCATTTTGATTGAGAACGCGCCTCGCTGCATTCGCTCGATCAGAAGACAGCTCCCAATTACCGTAGTTCTCTCTTGCTATATAAGGTTTCGCATCCGTATGACCCGTAATACTCAATTTGTTTGGCACTTGAGCCAAAACACTCGCCAAACCTTTTAAAATATCTATTGAATAATATTTAAGCTCAGCACTACCACTGTCAAACATTGGACGTTTGTCTTTGTCAACAACCTGAATTCTTAATCCGCTTTCAGTGATGTCAATATAAACTTGATCTTTGAAATCTTTAAAGGCCTCTGCAGAGAATACCATTTCATCTAATTTTTTCTTCAATTCTTCTAGTTTTTCTAATTCTTGTTTTTCTGCTAAATTTGCTAGTGTTTCTTCATCTATTTCATCAACTGGCTTTTCAGCCTCAACACTTGGCGCATTGATCTCAATGACCGCAGAATCGGCTCCACCGTCTCCGATTATCGATTTAGTTGCGCCAGAATTATTTGCAACGCCAGCAGGATCATGAAAATAGCCAGAAATCGCTTCTTTTTGTTCTTCACTGGTATTTCCCATCAGCCAAAGCAATAGAAAAAATGCCATCATCGCAGTCGCAAAATCGGCAAACGCTACCTTCCAACTACCACCATGGAAATCATGATCCGATTTTTTCACTCGCTTAATGATAATTGGTCTTGGCGTTTGTGTTTCATCGTTCATGATTATAACTTGTTACTTGACGCCCCGAACGCACTCTTCTAATTCATAAAAACTTGGCCTAACATCAGAAAGTAACGTTTTCCGCCCAAATTCTACCGCTATTTGTGGGGGCATGCCATTGATGGTTGCCAAAATACAAACTTTCATACATTCGTAAAATTTTGCTTCTTCATTCGCGGTGTTTTCTAATGCGTTTGCCAGAGGCGATACAAATCCATAAGCTAATAGAATACCTAAAAATGTTCCAACCAAAGCTGCCGCCACATGTAAACCTAACTCTTCAGGTGGCCCACCCAACGCTCCCATAGTAATAACGATACCCAATACCGCTGCGACAATACCAAACCCCGGTAAAGCATCAGCCACCTTGGCTAACGCATGTGATGGCGCCGCTTGTTCGTGATGATGAGTCTCTAGTTCAATATCCATCAAATTTTCAAGCTCGTAAGCCGTCATATCTCCGATGACCATTAAACGTAAATAATCACAAATGAATTCTAGTGCATGACTATCGTTACTTACATCAGGAAAACGAGTAAAAACGTCGCTTGAACTTGGGTCTTCGATATGCCGTTCGATGGCTATTAACCCTTCTCGTCGAATAACGCTAAACAACTGATAGAGCAAAGCTAAAAGTTCAAGGTATAAAACCTTGGTATGGCGCTTTCCAAGGAACAATTTTGGAAACTGTTTAAAAGTCCTAACCGTTACACTTGTTGAGTTTGCGATTATGAAAGCGCCCAACGCAGCGCCACCTATAATCAGTAGCTCAAACGGCTGCCATAAAGCTGCAAGCTCTCCATGCGATAACACATACCCACCTAATACGGCGGCAACTACGATAAATGCACCTATGACTACGTTCATTACTTCAGAAACCTAATCTTCTTAAATAAATCAATAATATAGAATAAATATAGTTAACTTTTATGACTTCCGCAGAGTTTCCGCACAGAAGTTATGGTCTTATTACTCATTTTGATAACATTTATCGCTAAGGAATTGATGCTCAAGTGGGCGAATTAAGTTAAAATCTCAAAAATTCACCTATCGATGAGTCTTTTCATGTCATTTTCAGACAAGATCAAAATATTCTTTCAATATGTCCTGCCCAAACATGCGGTTTCAGTATTAGCGGGAAAACTTGCAGATGTTAAAAATCCTTGGGTTAAAAATCAGTTCATCAAGCGATTTGCCAAGGCTTATAACATCGATATGAGTAATGCTATTGAACCCGAGCTAACAAACTATGCTTGCTTTAATGACTTTTTTACTCGTGCAATCGATCTTGATTCACGCCCAATTAATGATGATGAAAAAAGCCTTTGTTCTCCTGTTGACGGCGCTATTAGTCAGTTCGGGGAAATTGAGTCTGGCAGAATTATTCAAGCAAAAGGGCATGGGTTTTCAGCATTAGAGCTATTAGGTGGTGAAAGTGAGCAGGCTGACGTTTTTAACCAAGGTGAATTTACCACCATTTACCTAGCACCAAAAGACTATCACCGAATCCACATGCCCTGCGATGGAAAGCTAATATCCATGGCTCATGTTCCTGGTCAGTTATTTTCAGTGAACCCACTAACGGCTCGCAGCGTGCCTAAACTTTTTGCCAGAAACGAGCGAGTTGTTTGTCATTTTGATACCGCTTTCGGAAAAATGGCGATGGTTTTGGTCGGCGCAACCATTGTCGGCAGTATTGAAACCGTTTGGGCTGGCAATATTACACCGCCTAGTCGCAAATCAGTCGAAACTTGGGACTATCGCGATCAAGACATCAACCTTAAAAAAGGTGAAGAAATGGGACGGTTTAAATTGGGGTCGACCGTTATTCTACTGATGGAAAATAAAAAATGGGCGTGGGATGATTCGGTTCAATTGGAAGCGGATGTTGTTTTGGGGCAGAGGTTGGTTAGGGATAATTCTTAACGCCTAGGGTAAGCTGACTGATGTAGTGGCGATTTTTTGTGCTATTCAAGCACGAAACTGATGCCGCGAAATTGGGGCTGTTTGACCCTTTTGATACTCATGTTGATTTAGATATGACGATTCTTGATTGTTGTGCCAAAGAGTTAAGTAAAGTCGATATCTCCATGGATGGACGGTATTAGAACAATGCAGGAGCAATTGTCGGATGGTTTATAGAGCAACATCAACCCGTCGGTTACAAGCTCCTTCGGAACATTCTAGGAATAGACCGGCTCCTTGCTTTCACTATCATTTATAAGATTGGCGGCGGTGAGACCGCAATAAGAGAGCCTCTATATTCTGTGCGACCAAAGGAAGTGTCCTGTGAGTATTTGCTGTAAACAATTTGTTTAACAGTGACTGAGACAAACGAAGCTTCCGCGTCCTGCTTACGCCCCTTACCTACATCCATGTAGGCAAAGAAAATAATTTTATTAATTGTTAAATAACTTACTTAATTGGGTGAGATTCTATTACTTTGCCTATTGACCTTGGATCGGCTCATGTGTGTTATGTGTATTATTACCAATACCCTTGATTATTTAATGCCTCAACACAACACGACGCACCAGAAATTGAGCCTATAGAGTCATTTTTTAGTGATTGAGCAAGCCAACCCTCTGGTTGACTCAATTTCAATGGCGCTCTTATATGCGTCTCATTGATTTGTTGAAAACCTACTTTTGAGTAAAACTTTGGATCTCCATAGGTAAAAACCAGATCGACATCTCTACTTCTTAACTTCTCAATACCAAATTTTATAAGCTCTTGCCCTATACCTTTGCCTTGGAAATTAGTATCGATTGCCACTGGAGATAAAATAAATGATGTAGAACCATTTTCGAACGTAAGCCGACTAAAAAATATACCTCCAATTATTTTTTCTCGGTCTGAGGCAATATAACCAAATAAATCAAGACTAGGTGTAGTTGATATCAAATCACTCACCAAGCCTCTAATTACTAGACCTTCATCTTTGCCTTCAGAGTCTGAAAATACGCACTCAAAAAGATCAATAATTTCTTGTGACTGGCTTTCTTCAAATAGAGCAAAATTCATTTACCTACTTATCCTTGAATACATGCCGAACCTCTTTTTCACATAACGCCAGTAGTTGACGCAGTGTGCATTTGACGACCAAGGAGTCAACTGTACGCTGTCGGCAACCTACAATGGTTAATGCAGCGGACAAATTAGCCTGCTGCAAGCTTATGTGGCGTGTTACTTTAGCACGATTTATTTAACTGACTTGCTCTAAACAATGTTCATAAAAATACTAAGATCAAAACCATTTCGTAGAGCTACGCTTTCCTACGAGTTACTTTTTCCAAAAGCTGAAAAACTAACGAAAAAAGCCTTGGCGTTCCCACTGGGGAGAAAAGACTTCAAGTTTTAACATATGCATTTTTATCTTTAATAAATTTATGTTCTTCAATATCTATTGCGAATTAACAACTTGTTATTGCGCACGATGCGCAATATGTAAATTATGCACGAATTATTTAAAAGTAAATACTACTTATTCAATTTTACCAGTTAATCCAAGTCCTGTAGTTAATATAAAGCAACCAAGTTCATACTGTTTAAACAAATGATTTTGGGGCAGCTTTCCACACTTCACGCTTCACCATAACCCTTTTAAACGCTTCATCGTTAAAATGCATTTCAAGCCATGCTTTTAAATTCTTATAACTAGAATCATCAAACCAATTTTTATCAACAAATGCAAACTGTCGAATAAAAGGGAAAACAGCTATATCTGCGATGGTTTTATTATCACTTAGGAGAAATTTATTTATCGTTAAACGCTCTTCTAAATCCTTTAAAAAGAACTCACAATCTGAATGATATTCTTGTTCTGTTTTTTCTGGAAACCTAGCTGCGTACTTGTAAAGATCTAATCGAGGTTTAAATTCATTATCATTTCTTTCAATCAACGATTTGGCTTCAGCTAATGTATCTTCTTTGAGAAGTTTCCACTTATCATTTTGCTGTAACGCCCAGAACATAATATCAAGACTTTCATCAATGACTTCACTATTTGGTAAAACCAAAACAGGGACGGTTCCTTTTGCAGAGGCTTGTAACATTTGCTTTGGCTTATCTCGCAATAAAATTTCACGAATTTCCACACAAACCTCTGACGCATCAATAGCCAGTCTTGCGCGCATCGCATAGGGACATCGCCGAAAGCTATATAAGATAGGCTGTGATCGCGTTGGTTGGAAGCTTGTTTGTTGAGAATCGAGTTGTTGAGAGACGTGCTTTTTCATACCGTTTAAAGTATGACTTCTGTGATGTTTTTCCTACCTAATTTTAGCATTAATAGGCGGTCAATTCCTAATGCTACTCCAGCACAATTAGGTAAACCTTTTTCTAGTGCATTGATAAAGCTCTCATCAATTTCTATTTCTTGGCTTCCTAGTTTTTTTCTTATCTTATTATCTTGCTGGAATCGTTCAAGTTGCTGTTGCGCATCGGTTAATTCATTAAAACCATTCGCCAACTCCATACCGCCCAAATAAACTTCAAATCGGTCAGCCGTGGTTATTCCATTTAGATTTCTTGTTTTAGCTAAACTCGCTTGACTTGCTGGGTAGTCTTTTACAATCGTTATTTGGTTTTTATCGAAGGCAGGTTCAATTTTTTCACTAAACAATAAGGTTAGATAATTATCAAATAGTAAATTTTCTGGAAGCTCACCGAGTAAAATTTCCGATTTTTCTTTAAGCGATTCAAATGAAATATTAAATGGGTCAATGGACAAAATTTCAATAAAAACTTCTCTATAGTTAACAATCTTTGTTTCTTTAGCTCCAACAATTTGTTGAACAAACTCACTCACTTCATCAATTAATTTTAGATGGTCAAAATTAATTCTATACCACTCCAACATGGTAAATTCGGACGAATGAATTTCACTTTTTTCATCAGCACGAAACATCTTACTTAATTGAAAAATATCTCCCGAGCCTGAACTGAGCAATTCTTTCATTGCGTATTCAGGTGATGTTTGTAAATAGCCTTGCTTATTTCCCTTGGAATCGATAACAGAAAGTGCCGACATATAAGGGTCAGTCACTGTGTATTTTCTTAATAACGGCGTATCGACTTCTAAAACATTACGTTGATAAAAAAAGTCTCTGACTTGTTTTAGTAGATCGTTTCGACTTTTTATTTTCGTTGCTGAGTTCATCAACAATATCTAACTTTCAACAAAAGCTCGTTCAATCACATAGTCACCTTGCACACCTTTTTTACGGCTTTCTTCAAAACCTTTTTCATCTAAAATAACACAAGTTTCAGCGAGCATCGATGGGCTTCCACAGATCATCACGCGATCAAGTTTTGGGTCAAGTGATGGCAACCCAATATCAGAACATAGTTTTCCTTCTCGCATCAAATCAGTGATTCTACCTTGATTTTGATATCTTTCACGGGTAACGCAGGGATAATAAATAAGCTGTTCAGAGACCATTTCACCAAGGTATTCATGCTTTTTTAAATCTTCAGAAAGCATTTTGTGATAAGCCACTTCGTTAACAAATCGAACGCCATGAAATAAAACTACTTTTTCAAATCGTTCATAAGTCTCTGGATCTTTAATAATACTTAAGAAAGGTGCTAACCCTGTTCCAGTGCCAATTAAGATAAGATTACGGCCATCTCTTAAATCATCGATCACTAAGGTTCCAGTCGGCTTGCTTCCGATCAGGACTTCGTCACCAACTTTTAGATGCTGTAGCTTTGATGTTAAAGCACCATCTTGAACTTTTATACTAAAAAATTCCAAATGCTCTTCGTGATTAGCACTCGCAATACTATAGGCACGCATAATTGGTTTTTCGCCCTCTTGCTCTAAGCCAATCATAATAAATTCCCCATTTCTGAATCTAAGGCTAGGGCAACGAGTGGTTTTAAAGGAGAATAATGTGTCATTCCAATGAATCACATCAATGACGGTTTCTGTCTTATATTTACTGCCCATGATAATAGCCTTTAACGGAAAGGAGTTTGTACTGATTTATGGTGACTAACCGACAAAAATCAACAGGATTCTTGCACAATATTATTGCATAATAATTTTAGCGAGAGAACTCTCTTTTATCTGTACAGGTTGTTTTGCATCTAGAGCAAAACTAATACCGAGTTGTTCAAAGGTTGATTGATATTCTGGGAAGTGGGTTGCACTGGAAAATTCTTGATATAGTTGCCTAAATATTGCCACATCGGATAACTCATCTAACTTAGAAGCTAATTCATCTCCAGACCAAATTTTGGAACCTTGAATACAACAACGGTTTAGTTTTAGCAAAACATCATTTAAACCCTGTTTTCCATTAGACTGTTCACGTAACGCAACATCCGCTTTTAGGAAATAAAGCGCCCCACTCCAATAGATTCGCATGGTTCTTCCTGAGCGACCTTTACCTTTTCGCTGCTTAGAAGTCACCGAAAGGGTTTCATTATTGAGCTTATTAGTTCCTTTCTCCCCTCGCTTAAATCCCTTGTGCATCTTTAACCATGCCTTTTCTTGGCTAATTTTTCCAGACTTAGCCAAGAGTAGGTATTGCAAATATGAGGCAAGTCCTTCTGATAACCAAATATCATCATAATGGATCTTGGGTAATAACTGATGACTAAACTCATGTGTTGCCGTCCAGTCAGAATAAAACTCTTTGATATCGTGAGAAGGATTAACCACAAAGCGAATTCCAAAACCATTTCCTCGGCTAAGATAAGCCCAAGGAACAGGACCTCTATTCGCTTTTTCTTTCGCAATAACAATAATCTGAGTCTGTTTAGCTGGATAAGTACCTAGATAGTTACGTAACCCTTTTCCGACATATGTCAGCCATTGAATGAGTTGGTCATGTTTCTCTAAATTGCGGGTCGAAGCAATATTAAGGTAATGCTCTTGATCGATGTGAGAAACTTGTCGTGCAAAATCACCAATCAACAAAGTATAACCCCACTCTTGAGGCTGACTTCCTAGTCGGTATTGGTGTTTAGATAAATCGAATTGCTGCCAAGGTGTTGACATTTCGGCCCACGAAGGCAACTTAAACGAAAGCTGCACATCATATGTTTGGTTGATTAACTCTGGTAACCAAAGCCAAGTATTTTCTTCAATAAAAGCGATGTTCTTACGACCCGCCGATTGTTTTGAGCGTTTAGCGTGATGCCTTTTTATATTAACTTGATAACTAAGGCAGGCATTTTTAGGTAGCTTCTTTGTTTTCCAATAACGCCCTTGAATCTCTATAGGCCCTTGTTTTGACTGAGGAAAAATGACTAAATCCTGATTTCCGCTTTTGTTTGCGATAGCAAGATATTCTGGCGCTTTTCCATCAAAGCAGATTTCAACATTTGCATTTTCAATGTTTTCATCAATGATAATTTGATACTGATGTACGCCAGCATGAGCCTTAAAAATCAGGGCACTAATGAAAAAGGTGAAAACGATTAATTTAAGGGGCATTTAACTACGAATATATCAGAATCTAATATCAAGAACATTAATGTAAAACTAGCTAAAAGTCGAATCAATAATTGTAAATATATGATACTAGAGAAGCCCTCTGAACACCTCAAATTACTCAGCTTGAGGTGAATTTTTATCCGAAACCATAGCTAGGTTCCCATCTAATGGACAAAAATATAACAGCCAGAACACTCAAGAGGCATATATACCCGTTCTAGCTGAACACTGAAACATGCATCTTCAGGTAGAGCGGGTATAGAATCAACCACTCTCACCCCTTGCGTGAGTGACAGGCAGATCAAGTTAAGTTGGACTCTCTAATTTTGGTTTTAATCTTGCACTTTCCAGCTTCCATCGGATTGTCTGCAGGCTGTTCCATAGATTTTCTCCGTCTCTCCACCTATAACAGCATCCATTGTGAACTCACGACATGGAGAACCGGTAGTTTGCTCATAAGTCCGAGTAGGAATTACCGTATACTGATTGTTTGTATCTGGATTGACCCAGCTTGAAGATACGCCTGTGCGAACCGTTTCGAGCGTTTGCGCAGTTTTGAGTCGGTCGGTGTCATCCATAGAGCGACCAATATTGCCACCTATAGAGGAACCAATTATTGCCCCAACAATTGTTGCAGCGGTTCTTCCGTGTCCTTTTCCAACTTTAGATCCCAAAACACCACCGAGAACAGCCCCTATTACCATTCCTGACTGTTCTTGCGATTGATGAGACGTTGAGGCACATCCACTTAATGTAAATATTAATGTCACTAGAAAGATAATTATTTTTTTAGATTGCATGTAAACCGCCCTTTTTGAATATTAATAGCCGAGTGATGACAGTAAAAAACTAAGCAAATATTTGCACTGACTTTTATCAAAAAAAGATGAGTATTTAATGAAATTTCTGACAATTTCTACCGAGAGGAGTTTATTCTTTAAAAGAGAGATCTGTCATTGCGAGGAGGAACGACGTGGCAACCTCCAAAAATCTTGCATTTAGAAGATTACCGCGCTACGCTCTCAATGAACAAGGTGCTTTTAGATTCTGTACTTTTAAATTACTCTGCTTGTGATACTGAGGGGAAGGGATGAAAATGAGGATTAAAGCTATTCAGTTATACCAACAAATAATCCCACCAATATATCTACCAAATTAGGAACTGGTTTTTGAGAGGATAACTTTTTACAGGCCAAATGAAGCTCTTTAGTTTCTGTTTTCTGCATTGTTTCTATTTTTTCTTTCAGACGATTTTCAGACAATAAGATGCGACTTCTATCAGCATGATTTTTAGAACGTAATAATTCAAATAAATAAATAAATCGTCCAATTATCACATATGGAAAGTTCCGATTTTTAATCGGCCCAACAATCGCTTGATAACCACCTAATGGCAACCCTTTAACATTCAATTTAACTAATTTATCTGCGCCAAACCATGCGCTGGTAAAACCTAATACACCGCCCCCAATTGCGCCGAGCATAAAACTATGACCCGCTACGGCCGCATCCACAGCCGCCCCAGCAATTGCCCCAGTCATCCCGCTAATCGTTGCTAACTGCTGCTTATTAAGTCCCCAGGCGTACCATTGTTCGCTATCAAATAAATCGGGGGGTAAATTAATATCTTCTTTTTCTAACTGACATTGAGTGTGAGAAAAAATATTAAAAAGCTCATCAAAAGTTTTCTTTTCTCTTTGCTTCATCCATTTACTATATTGTTTAGTTAACAAGGGTTGTAATGATTTCGCTTGTGATTCTGACAGAACTTTTTGGTGGTATTGGTAGCTACACAAGTCGGTAAGCAACGCACCTAATAATTCCGCACTTTGATAGACTCTCATTTGTTGATCTGTTTTAAGATCCGCAACCACTTGAGTCAGTGTATTTTGCCAACGAGGTTCTAAATGTGAAAATGCTTCGAGCAAAGCCGTTTGTTTACTAAAATCTGCCTGCATCGGATTAAATACTCTCACAATTTTGAAAAACTGATTGAGCGCATTTTTCCAAGATTCAACATGACTATCGTTTTCAATTGGATTGATCAAAGCCATGCTAGGACGACCTGTCCAGCGCAATATTTCCATTTCCGATTCATATTCAACGCCATAAGGGCGAGAGCCATCAACCACATATAAAATCGCTGCACCTTGAACTAAAGGTGTTAACAGTTGAACTTCATCAGGGAACATCTTTTTGCAAGTGTCATCATTAATGAATTTTTCCACTGCATTGACTCGTTGATCGGCACTATCGGCATTTTTCTTTAACCAAGCAAGAACTTTTTTCGGCCTTTGAAAACCAGGCGTATCAATTAATTCAAAGCCTGCATTTCCAGTATCAATTTTATAGCGGTTGGACTCAACCGTGGTTCCGCTTTGCTGTGATATTTTGATTGAGTCATTTCTTGATAATGTTGAAACAATTGATGACTTTCCTTTGTTGGGATGTCCAACCACCGCAAATGAGGCTCTCGAATCCATAAAACTCATGATTCCTCCAACTGTAATAATTGCCAAGATGGAAGATTAACAACAAATCGTCGCCACTCATTAATATGTTTCGATTGTAATTTTTGCAAACCTTTCTCATTCCAATCTAAAGGTAGCAAATAGCCATTTCCATTTTGCATAAAATCAGATAATTCTGCTAAAGGCGGCTCCCAGCCTTTTACTATTAATAATTGTGTTTCTTGCCACCTTTCAGCAACCATTTGATCCGAATCGCTGGCTAATGGTCCAGCTAAAATAATTGTTTTCTGCTTACCTCTAATTATTTCTTGTATAGATTGCAGCAAAGCCGAATCAATAGCGCACCAATTATTAAGTGCATAATCTTCGTCAAAATTAGTCACAATTGATGCTAATGCGATTGGAGAATCTATAGAGTGAGCTGATTTTGAATCGACGACATTAGTAAAAGGTTTATCTTTTTGAGAGTAATGGTGAAGAATTAACAAGCTAATGCTCATGGCAACCAACCGTAATAAAAAAGCATAAAATATTTGAGCTGCTAGTATAAACTGCCACCAACCTGAAAAATAACTAACGACACTTTGGTTGGCTGCGATTCGTGAATCTTGAGTATGAATTAGAAGCTCTAAGTTCGGTTGTGCTGATTGCCAAAAACCCCATGGAGACGCTAACAACTCTAAAACAGGAAAAATCTGCTCCGCATTTAACAAAGTGCTTCGCCAAATAAAATTAACATCCGTTGAAATTAATAAAATTAGTAACACCAATAAGCTAGCAAGACTAAAAGACAGGGCGGCTAATTGACTCTGAAAGTAAAATTTCCACTTAGAATGCTGCTGATTTTTTTGCAACAAAAAAGCTCTTTTTTGCATTTGCGACCAGAGAGGTAAAAGACTGGTTAAACTAGCAAGGTTAATACCTTTGCTAAAGAAAATTGTAACCGTAGAAACAAGCAAACTAGCGAGAGGGAAAAAGACATAAACAACCAAAAGGTGTAAGATATTAACTCGTCCCTGAGCATCACCTATAAGCAGTCCCCAACTTATAAACAAGCCAAGAAAAAAACCAACAAAAATAACTAGCCGAGTAGTGTTGACTTGATTAATAAAAGCTTGATTAGTATTAATTTGAGAGTCGCTAACATTCATTAAATTGAATTTTGAGCTTAACAACTAGGCCGCTTCGTTGGCTTCCAACACCATCGACTCAAGCTTATCCAAATCAGGGATAGAGGCTGGAACCGAATCAATTTCAACTCGCATTTTTTCCGCCTCAGACAAACCTTCATCTTGAATGTATTCAATATTATCAAGCCTAACATGGGATAACCTTGGAATACCTTGTACCACAATAGCTAGGTAAGGTAGCTCTTTATTCATGTTTAGAGTGTGAGCGATTGCTACCCGCGAACGCTTATTAGCCTGGGGATCTTTTTCCCCTTTGATCAGATCGTATGATATCAGAGGAATATCGATCCCTCGCCAAACTAAATGCCCTAAATACCAATGAGGTCTGTCAGAATCTTCCTCAAATAGTTCAACATTACTGAACGGGACTACCTCTGCAACATTGGTATTTGGCAGTAAAATATTACTGTTTACCGTAGGGATCATTAAGCTATAAACTTCTTGAATATTTTCAGCCATTGGCTTATCTCTCTAATATGTGTGACCTAAGAACCAAAGTTCGAAAGTTTGTTAGTCTCATTTAAATGCTCGGCTAATTTTTCGGCCAACTTTTCCGGTGTATCAACAACGCTTGCTAACTCTGCATTTAAGATAGCTTCTGGCATTGACGGATTTGCGCAAGTATCAAGCGACTGCACCCAAACTTGACCACCTTCTTGTATCATTTTTTTAGCTCCTTTTAAACCATCTTGTCCCATACCACTAAAAATAATAGCACCACTTTTGTCGCCATAAACAGAGGCTAAAGAACTGACTACATCATCGATACAAGGTGAATATGGTTCGCTCCATTTTTGCGAATGATCAACCAACATTGAACCGTCTTTTAGAAAGACAATCTTGCCTTTTAGTGGTGCTAAATAAACTCTGCCTGACTCCATTGGGTTGCTACCATTGGCAACTTTAACATCAAAGCTACTAGTGGTCGTAAGTATCTCAGCCAATACAGGTAAAAAACTATCATCAATATGCTGAGTAATTATAAAGCTCGCTTTAATATCAGCCGGTAAACTTTGCAAAAAACGCTTTACTGCAGCTGGCCCACCTAAAGACGCACCAATCGCCCAACAAGGGACTTTTTCTTGAGGTTTTGATGGAGCTTCAACTAATTCATCAAATTCAAGTTCCATTGCTGAATCTTCCAGCATTGGTATTTCAAAAACTTTTTCTTGGCTCGATTCTTCTTGTTCCTTATCGTTCTTAAGAGCAATGTCTGCCTCAATAGCAGTATCTGCCTCAAAAGCAATGTCTTCTTCCAATACACTTGTTTCTTCAACCAATTGAAGATGACCTAAATTTATTTCCTCTTTATATTGGCTTTCACTTAACTCCTCAGCTTCATTGTTAGATACTTGAGAAGGTAATACATCTTCTATTAAATTTTCTTTTATAGATTCAGCAGAATCCATTTCTTCCATTTCAAAACCAAACTCTTGTTCATCTGGTAAGTTTATTTCTTCTTCATCGGAAGAACTAGATTCTTCAACTGATTCAGCTTCCAGATCTTCAAGCTCTTCCTCAATAAAAATTGCACGTCCAGATTTTCTTTGAGACTCAGTTAGCTCTAAACTAAGCTCACTAATACTAGCTTCTATTTCTATGGTTTCGGTTTCGTCAATATCGGAAATTTCTGCGTTTGGCTCTACTGAATCATAAAATTCATCATCTTCATCGATAAATACCGCTTTGCCTGTAATAGGTCGCTCTTCTTCAATTGATTCTAAACTGAGACCAAGATCTGCAAAGTCAGATTCTGTATTATTAGCATTTTTTTCAGAACTTTCTTCAATTACGCCGTCTTCTGTTTGAACTTCGTCTTCGATAAATACGGCTTTTCCGGTTAGTTTTTCTTCTTCAAATTCTTCTAACGATAAACTAATTTCTTCTAGCTGAATCTCATCAGAATCGCCAGATAAACCAATTGCTTCGTCTGTTACAGTTTCAGGCTCAAGATCTTTTAGGAAATCAGCTTTACCGGAAATCAACTCTTCGAGTGCGCCATCATCCAGCGATAAATCATCTGAAACTAACTCAAGGTCGCTTACAATTTCAGCTTCTAGCTCATGTTCTAGAATTGGAATTTCAATTTCATCAGCTTCTTCAAGTGACACTAAATCAAAGTCACTATCCATTTGAATTTCATTTTGCTTATTTGATTCTATTTCAAGTTTCGATTCATTCTCAAATTTTGATTCAGTTTCATAATTTGACTCTACTTGAGGTTCCGTTTCAGCCTGAACCTCTTTATCAGTTAGTGCTTGACTTTGTTCTTCTTCAATCTCGTAAATTGAGTGAAGATCCGCATGAATATCATCTCTAGCGGACTCCAGCATTGGTATTGAACTATTTGAAAAATCAATTGATTCTACGATTTCGTTCGAACCTAATTCTTCAGTAGAAACTGAATCATGCGAATATGGAACCTCACCCAATTCAGCAATAGTAATGTCAGCTTGGCTAGAAGGTTCTGTTATTTCAAGAAGTGTACTTTCATGACTTTCAGAGTCCAATTTATCAGATTCATTTTCCTGTAAAAAATCATCTTGAACAAATTCATCTAACGACAAATCATCTGTTGTTTCTTCAAAAGCTTCGAATTTTTCTAGGTCTTCCGTAAGTTCAGAAATTTCCAGCATTTGATCTAGTTCAGTTTCATCCAATGCAATATCGCTGATTTCTTCATCGAAACTAAGATCTTCATCGACACTTAATTCTTCATTAACTATATTACTGTCAACGTCTAACGATGTATCTATTGGAGCGCTTATTTCAATGGTTTCTGCTTCTTTTGGTTCATCAGTTAAAGAAAGAGATTCTTCTACATAGGTATTTAAATCTGGAGAAATATCTTCTAATTCAGAAACAAGCTCGGCAGCAATATCACTGGGTAAACCAATGGAGTTCGATTCTAACTCATCCAATGCGGAGGTTAATTGATCACCAGCTTCAATTGATTCTTCGATTGAGTCTACTGCAGAAAAAGATACCTTCTCTTCAACTTCATTATCAACATCCATCGAAGTAATTTCAATTTGATCGTCTGACGAATCATTTTTAACATCTGAACCTTCCAGTGATGCTTCCGTTCCTGCCTGTAATTCCAAGCTGTCGGTTAAACCTGTCAACTCATATAAACGATTAACTAAGTTTTGACACCAATATTCAGCGTGAGATTGTTTGCTAAGCGTCTCTGGTTCATTAAAATAGATAGAAGCATCAGATTCATCAAGCAATCGATCGATATTATCATGCCAATGACCGTCATCAACATTTAGCAGCCAAACATTCAGCTCTTCATTTTCTATATGAAAATCCTGAACCTCATCTGGAGCGATGTTATAAACAATTTGAACACCTAGCTTTTCAAGAAAACTAATTAGTTGGTTGGTTTCTTCGCTTGGTAATGTAACCAAACCAATTGATAAATTACTCACGTTTTCCCTCAAGAATTATCAGCTAGTAAATCATTAATGGTATCAAGTAGATCCACTTCATTATAGGGTTTACCCATGTATTGATTTACACCTATTGCTTCTGCTCTTTCTCTATGTTTTTCACCCGTTCTAGAAGTTATCATAATGATTGGGATGTTTTTCAGCCGTTCATCATGACGAATAATTGTTGCCAATTCGAAACCATCCATACGCGGCATCTCGATATCAAGCAACATTACATCGGGCACGACGTCCGCTAGAACTGTAACCGCGTCAACACCATCTTTAGCAGTAACCACTTCAAAATCATAACGTTCTAACAAACGCGTTGTAACTTTTCTTACAGTAATGGAATCATCGACCACCA
>Ga0316204_10002374_pt1 | contig 43132 bp, 68 predicted proteins | sample 6monrhotite_MG_2_FD_205661 | JGI IMG/M metagenome (GOLD analysis project Ga0316204, IMG submission 205661) | Microbial mat bacterial communities from mineral coupon in-situ incubated in ocean water Damariscotta River, Maine, United States -... | ecosystem: Environmental > Aquatic > Marine >... | reverse complement strand
AGGCGGGGATGATCTCGAATAGGTCCGAGAATTGGGGTTTGGTCAGGCGGCTAGATTTTCGTTGAAGCTGCACCATTCCGTTGCCGTCAATGTCCGGCACAAGCCGCGCTTCCTTGAATAGCGCGTAGAGAAACAGCTCTTTGTAATCGTGGTCCGCCATCAAAATGCCGTGGTGCTTTGGCCTCGCTTCCGCGATAATGCCGAGTAGCTTCCACATGCGGTCATTCTGCGGGTTGGTCCGCTTCGCCTCCGCAAAACTCACCTGCATACCGCCTTTGATAAAAGCCTTATCGACGGCAGTTTTCGCAAGTTTCACGTTATCGGGAGACGTGAGGGAAACGGACCAAGGGCGCATTAGTCAGCCCACCGGACGAAAGGAATTTGGTCCTCTAATTCGTCATTCTGCGGGCGGTCATCATTGCGGGAAGGTTCGGCCTCCCGGTATCCGCCGCCGCCTTCGCTCTTGCTATCTAGCATTTGCAATTCGCCACGGAAACGCTGCAACACGACTTCGGTGCTGTATTTGTCGTTGCCGTCTTTGTCCTGCCATTTGCGCGTCTGCAAAGAGCCTTCAAGGTAGACCTTGGAGCCTTTCTTGAGATAATTCTCGGCAACCTTCACAAGATGTTCGTTGAAAATTACGACGCTGTGCCATTCCGTCTTTTCCTTGCGTTCACCGCTGGATTTATCTTTCCAGCTTTCCGAAGTCGCAACGCGGAGGTTGGCGATTTTGTCGCCGCTATTCATTGCGCGGATTTCAGGGTCAGCCCCTAAATTCCCGACTAAAATACATTTATTTACTGATCCGGCCATTATGCTGTTTCCTTTTCTTTGAGTGTGTCGCGGTGGTTTTCGTAAGTGTCCCGAATAGAGTCTTCCCATGATAAGGGCAGGATCGGAAGCCAATCGTTTTCAACCTGCTGCCAGCGGGCGTCTAATTCCTCGGCGGTGTCCGCGCTTTGGAGAATGTCGCGAACCGTGTCGTTGTCTCCGTCACGCTTGGCCTGCGCCGCCGACTTGCGGGCTGGTGCTGGGGCTTGGTCTGCGCCTTTGCGCGCGGGGTTTGACTCTTTGAAGTCGTCCATTTCGTCTTCGGAATAAAGATAGCCCGACATTCCGATCAGTTTGAGAACAACGCGGTCTTTGGCGCGCTTCTCTGCCATTGAATAAGGGTATGCGTTCTTGTTGTTCTTCGGGCTAACCTCGCCAAAAGACCATTCGTGCTTGTCGCCAAACACGCCTTCCACCATGACGGCCACAACGCCATCCTTGGTGCTATTTTCAATAATCGCCGGACGCTCAAACTGGATGCCTTCAACAATCGCAATTTGCTCGCAAGCCTTGTGCAGCAATACGGGCGTTCCGTGACAATCCCAAATAGCCGAAGAATCGAAATTGTATTTCTTGAGCAGTTTTGCTAAAGCCTCTTTTGCTTGCTTCTTATCCATCGTTCTTATCCATCCATTGCAGCGTGTCAGTTAGTAAGTCGCGGGCTTCCTCAATAAAGCCCCTGTCGCCCGCTATCTTGCGAAGCGTCACATCGTCCCGCATGTCTTTGCAGCGGTGTAGGAGGTTGACGTGAAGATGCTCACCCGTTGATGCGGCCTCTCCAATATCAAGCACTTTCGGGCCTCCCGATTTCGCGTATTGAATAAAGCCACTCAATTCATTCTCCCAACGCTGCCAAAGAGCATCGCCATCGCGGATTGTTTTCTGCAACGCGTTCATTTCTTTATCTCCTTATAACTTGCGGCTTCTATTTCGTCAGGGCTAAACCGGCCCCACATTCCGCGCGGCGTTTCGATGCGGGCGGAGTAGGCGAGCGGTAGATCATCAAACGCCGGGCCTGCGGCTTCGTCTGTTGACGGGTCGCAATAGCAATCCTCGCAAATCGGGTCGCTTGGTTTGGTTTCGGTTGCCCATCCATACCAACGCAATTCTTCACCTACCGCGCTGCAAAAGCAGCATTCCGGCGCATCTTCGTGGTGCGGGTTCATTTCTCGTCTCCCTTTCCGTCATCGGCGTCACATTCCTGCCCAAGCCGCTGCAATTCGTCCATTAGCTTCAATCGCTCGGCCAAACGCTCGTCATGCGGCTTCTTGCAGTCTTCTGGAAAGACTGGCTCTGTGCGGGCAAAGTCGGTGCGGGGGTTTCTTTAGCCATTACGCGGCCCCCTCTTTTGCGAGTTCGGTTTCCAGAGCTGCAATAACTTCTGCAAGGCTCCCTTGCGCCTGAATTGCGGCCTCCAACGCGTAGCCCATGAAAGTGTCGCCGGACATTCGCCCGCCTAACTCCTTCGCAAAGTCAATGCCCTCCGCTTTCGCGGCATATCGGGTCGCGCGCCCTACAGTATCGGCAACGCTACCAAGGCTTATTGATGTGTCCATATCCATAATCAATCCTCCAACACTACGTCTTCAACAATGATTTCTTGCACGTCTTCGCGCGACCAATCAGCCTCGTCAGTCAGGCCAAGAGCGTTTTCGATTGCCTGCCCAGCCTCAAGCGCCTCAACTGTGATGTGCGCCACTTCCAAAACCGTCCGGCTGCATTCTATTGTATAAGTTGCCATGTCATTTCTCCCGTTATTCGATAGCCTTTCTTCGCACACACCGAAAAGTATTGCAAGCATTATTTTCGCTTGACGCAAATTAAATCAGCGGTTATCTATAAGGGCATGAAAGATTTAATGACAAACCCGAAGGTGTTGGCGCGAGAATTGCGTGAGACGCTAAAAGTCTCTGCTGCTCATGCAAGTGAGCTGTCAAGAGGAATCAAATCCCCATCGTTTGACCTTGCTATCAAGATAGAGGATGCTTTAGGCATTGCTCCTCGTTGGTGGCGTGATAACCTGCGGGAAAAAGAACAATGAGTTGCGCGAGGCTGGTTTCCCTTCCGGCTAACGCGCGGGCTGGTGCAGCCCCTCCCTCTGTGCCAGCCCAACCCTCTTCTGAATGGCGAAGACGCATTCACCGCGCGGCTGTTGCCCCTGTAGGCGAGAAGAAAAAACGCCAAGCGAAATTGTGTGAGTATGTCCGCAAGGCTTTGGCTGATGCGTGAGGAGTTCGACGCCCAATCCAAGCGCGACATGGACGAACGCTCGCAAGGTATTTGCGAATGTGACTTTATGCCCCCGGCAATTCGCGGGCTATTCCCGATTGAGTGCCTAAACACCGCCAAGGATTACGACCACGTATATCCAGAGGGATTGCGTGAAGAAAGCGACCGCGACCGCAAGCTAACGGCAAAGGATGGCGCGAAGCTCTGCACCCCTTGCCACAAGATTAAAACGGCGTCTGACAAAGCCGCTATGGCGAAGCGCCGGAAGCACACACCTGACCGCAACCGCCGCAAGCCTAAAACCGAAACCCGGTCCCGCAAGATTCAGAGCCGTGGCTTTTGTAAGAACTTCAAGAAAACATTTGACGGGAAAGTAGTGCCGAAATGACTGATTTTGTTGTTGCCCTCCCCTTCCCGCCGTCAAGCCTAAACCCCAACGGTCGCAATCATTGGGCCGCTTTGGCGAAGGCTAAGAAAATCTACCGGGCAGAATGCCAAATGCTGGCCGTGTCCGAGCGCAACAAGTATGCGTTCAGCGCCGATCCAAAGCCGCGAGTAGTGATAACCTTTTTCCCGCCCAACCGCCGCAAGCGGGACAGGGACAACATGATTGCCGCCTTCAAATCCGGCCAAGACGGAGTGGCGGACGCTATAGGTGTTGACGATTATTATTGGATCACGTCTTACGGCTTTGAGGAGCCCGTAAAGGGCGGGCGGGTAGAGGTAAGGTTTTTGGGGTCGGTCAATGTTGAACCGTGACCAGAGCATGAAACGGATTCGCACGATTGCGAAAAGCAAGAGTTTGTCTGTAGCCGGGAGAAAATTGGGCGTGTCTAAGGTCGCCCTGTCTCGCTGGTTAAGACGCAATGGCCTAGATGGCCGCATAACGGGAGTAATGAAATGAATAACAAGGTTCGTAAGATTATCGCGCAATGTGCTGAAAAGCACAATGTCCGGCCTGAAATGGTGCTGGGGAAAACCCGCATTAGATCAGCGGTCGCGGCTCGTCATGAGGCAATCTACATTGTCCGTAAATATCTGCGTCCACGCGCTGACCGGCTTAGTTCTTACAGCTACCCTAACATTGGGCGTATGTTCGGCGGGTTGGATCACTCAACCGTTATCCACGCCTGCAAGAAACACCGCGAACGGATGGGTGCGGAATGAACGGGCTTCCTTATTACAAGGCGTATCCGCGCGACTTTATCGAAGGCACTATTGGGATGCCATTTGAGGACAAGTGCGCCTACCGCGTTGTTCTGGACTTGATTTACATGCAGGCGGGCAAACTGCCAGACGACGCGCGGTATATTTCCGGTCTTCTAGGATGCTCTATTCGGAAGTGGAAATCCATCCGTTTGCGGCTCATTGAAGGGGGCAAAATTCAGGCTTCGGGTGAGTTTCTAACGAATTACCGCGCAGTTTCGGAGCTTGAAAGTCTCGCGAAACTTCAAGATAAACAGCGCGAAAACGCAAGCGGACCACGCAAAAACAATGACTTACAAAAGCCACCGCTAAACCATACAGAACCAGAACCAGATATAGATACTAACGTATCTATAGATATGTCGATTAAGCCCATTGAGGCTCTTGATATTTGGAATGAGATTTGTGTTCCTGTTGGCCTTGCAAAGCCGAGAGCGAAAATGCCAGCAAAGAGGGCAGCGGCATTGAAGGCCAGATTGAAGGCGGAAGGCGTTGATGGCTGGCGGGATGCTTGCGAAAGGTTGGCGGGCAGTTCTTTTTGCCGGGGCGAAAACGGGTCAGGCTGGAAGGCCGATATAGATTTTCTTGCAAGCGAAGCGAATTTCGCTAAGGTGATTGAGGGAAAGTATGAAACAAGGCAGGGCAATGAGCGGTTCACGAACCCAAAACAGGCTAATACGCAGCGACACAGAGGCGCTTTTGCCAGTGCTTTATCAGAACGTCGAGAGGGCGGTGGAGGCAATCAAGACGAACGGCCTGCAATCGACGCTGGACCGTCACGCTACGCAATTACGAACGGCTCTTGAGTTGCGAAGCGCGGATTTGAACGCGACCGCCGTGGAGAGTTTGTCGGCCCACTACCCTCGCCAAGAGCGCGACGACATTGGCGCGAGTATTTGGGCGAACGATTGGTTAGACGACACCGAACACCTTCCCCCGTTTGTGATTGCCGAGGCTTGCCGAGAATGGCGAAGGTCTACTGAAAACTGGATGCCTACTCCGGGGCAGTTGTTGGCAAAGGCCGACCGCATACACGCCTTAAAGCTGGTTGAATTGCGGCGGTGTGATGAATTGAGCAAGGAATTATGCAATGACTGAACAACCACGCACAGCCCCCGAAATGGACCCGCGCTTTGTTGACGATTGCAAAGAGGTTGGCCGGGAAATGCTTAAAGGTATTGATTGCCGACGCGGCGTTGACCCTGAATGGTTGGCTGTTGCTGTTGGTTCGTTCCTTGGCGCTCGCGGGTGGATACGCAAACGGCGCGCAACGATAGAGCCTGACGAGATTGACGCGAAGGCTGTTCTGGACCGCAACCCTGTTGTGTATGCCACAGCGGAGATTGTCGGCGGCGAACCGGAAAGCACGTCAGCATGAGTAAGCCAAAGCGCAAGGTCTGCAAGTGCGGTTGGTCTGGTAAGACTAAATCAAACATTTGCCCTTTGCCTTTGTGTCGCTCGCCGTTGTCCATGCACCGTGAACGCAATGGGCAGCAACAACGAGTTAACGAGCGGGTGGAGCCGACGCCGGAATTGTTGGAACGCCGAAAGGCAGGCGTTTACGATTTAGCGATTGACTGTCTGATAGCGAAAGGGCTTGTCAGCGACACCCAAGAAGAAGCCTATAGGAAACTCTGCAAAGCAAGGGATATTCTATACGGCAGGACAACACCTTCAATCGGTGGCTATGGCGCAGAGCGAGGCGGTAAGTCTGACGGGCCTCCCGATAAAGTGTTGCGACGTGCCGAGGTTGTGAACGATGTGGGGCTTGACGCTCTGGATGGTGTGGGGCTTAGGGCAAAAGCGGCGGTGCTTGGATTGTATTACAGCAATCAGGCGCAGGACATTGAAAACCTGCTAACGGGCCTTGATGCTCTGGTTTCGGCGTATCGGGACGGGATAAGAAAAACGCCCGCAACGGTTGACAGTGTTTTAGCCTAGCGGTATTGTGAATTTAGTCAGGTCGATAATACGGCCTGAAACGAGATAAAGCCCTCTAGCCGTTGACGGCATGGGCAAGCTTCCTGAGCCCCAAGCATGGGATGCAGCTTCGTTCGTAAATCCTAGGAAGTAACGGCGAGGCTTGTGGTTCGACTCCACATTCCGGGGTAGGAGATACAGTTTGGCCTTCTTCTGATTTGCGCGACTGTGACGCGCTCCGACACAGCGGATAGGTTGAGGCCAATTCAACACAGCCCGTCATTCTCACGAGTGGCGGGCTTTTCTATTCCCACGCCCCGCACACACCTAGAAAACGCTGTTTGTAAAGCGTAGGCGGTGAGCGTGGGATTTACCTTTCGGAGAAAGCTATGTCCAACGTGATAGGCTTTCCCGGCCTAACCCGAAACGAATTACCACCACAAGCCGTTCTGGAATCAATAGCTGAATTGTATGGCGAGGAATTAACCCGCGTTTGTGTTGTTGCTGTAGGCAAAGAAGGCGAATTGCGTTTGTTCAATTCCTGCTCTGATGATGATTCAACGATTGTCGATTTAACAAGGGCGCTTCACGCTTTCGTCTCTGATACGTTCGAGGACGAATAGATGCCCAAGAAGGTAGGCAAGAGGGTTCGCCTTCAACGTGACGGCGCTACTCGTTCGGCTCTTATGCGCTGGAACGCTGAGGCGGGTTGTGATGAATACGAATTGACGATGGAACGATTAGCGGGTGGCATGACTGTAGAGCAGGAAGCGGAACGCATAGGCGTTTCACAAGGCGCACTAATGATGTTTATTCGTCGCGACCCTGACCTAAAGGAAGTCTATCTGGAAGCCCTAGAAGCGCGGTCCGAATGGATACACGATAGGCAATTTAGGGAATCTATTTACCTGCTAGACCAAGCTGGCCAGATGGATAACGCCGAGATTTCGGCGCGTGATAAGGGTCTAAACCATCTTGAAAACCTTAAGCGTTCGGATGGTGCCAGACACAGGCCAAACACAAAAACAAGCCTTTCGATCACGCCTGACAATCTAAAAGACATATTGTCAGCAATGGATAGCGCCAAGAAAGCGAAAGCGATAGACGACGCGACCATCGACGCGGAATACGTGGATATTACCGCACAGGATAGCCCACAAGAGGCGTTAGAGCCTTGAATGCGTCCTAGTCCACTTATTCCTTGCGCGCGTTCTAGCGGCATTGTGTGGACGCTTTGACGGGTTCGTGTTTTGTTCTAATTGCAGGCAAAAAAAATGCCCGCATTAGCGCGGGCGAGTTGAGGGAAAGGGGTTCAAGGTTTAGCTAGTCGCTTTCGCGATTGCGGCTTGTGCTTGGTTTAGCCGTTTTTCTGCGCCCTTTGGTAAAACGCAATCCTTGAAGGCTCCGTCTGCTATGCCTTTGGCAACGTATTGCGAAAGATTGCGGCAAGCCTCCAACAATTCAGGGGCGGCAGCTATTAGATGAGCGTTAGCTTCTCGCCCGCCTTGCGCGCGTTGTTCAGGGGCGGTCGCCTTCACGGAATAGCCCATGCATTCAGCAACGATGTTGCCAGACGGGCCTTTAACTGTGTCGTTCGTGGCGCTCCACGGGCCGGGTGTGTGTTTCGTTTCCATTTCAGTTTCTCCTATTGAAAGAAAGACAAGGCGGCTATCCAGACCGCCATGACGATGCAGACAGCTATGAAGCGGGCAATCTCGCCTAGCCATTGCCGCGCGTTCATTGGCTGGCCTCTTGCTTTACAATGTGGAAGCCTTGAATCGGAAACGCCTTGCCCCTTCCGCTTTGCCAAACTGCAAGGCGCCTTCCAAGGTTGTCGCGTTCTGGCAAGATAAAGATAGGCGTTCCGGCTTTGTTGTCGCCTTGTGTCGCGGTTGTGTGTAGTGTTGCCGTTCTCATTGTTCTGACTCCTGTTCGATCTTAATGATTTTCGTCCTGACTTTTGCGGTTGCGAACGTGTCCGGTCCTAATTCCTGCACAGTGTAGGCGTCGGGGTGTTCGTATGTTATCGGGACAAGCGCCACCAATTCACCCGGCGTGCCGTGGCCATTGCTGCCAAGTAAGGATAACGCGGCCCTCATGTGGGCTTTAACCTTGCTGAATGGCGGGTTCATTATAATTTGGCGAAACTGGACCTTGCCGCACGCCTCCTCGGCATATTCCAGAAAACAGCGGTTAACGTGTCCGGCATCTTTGAATTGAGAGGCAAGCCCGCGCGCTAGTCCTATGTGCCGTTCGACTATTGTTAGTTCTAACTCGCTTTGTCCGGCCTCGATCATTGCCCGCGCAAGGCTCCCGGTTCCCGCTGACGGTTCTAGCGTTTGCTTATCTCCCGGCGCGTCGAATTGGTCCGCCATTAACGCGGCAATGTGTGGCGGCGTTACATGGCACTCGCTGGCCTTGTCGATGCTGATGGGCTCGGCCTGTGCTGCAAAGTCTATGCGCTCCGGTGCGTCACTTCTGCGAGGGATAACAGGAAGCCGCAAGGCTCCCGCTAATGGTTTGTATAGGTCCGGCCTCATGCTGCGGCCTCCTCTTGTGGTTCAATGCCTTCCGGTGCGGTGTGCGCTTTGCTATCGGTCAAAAACACGGCTACACGCTCGCGCATGTAATAAGCCTCTTTTGAGTGTGGGTCTGTCACAGTCTTAAACCGGAATTGCCCGCAATAGCTTGTATCGATCCATGCGTTTGAAAACCGCGTTGCTTCTTTATATTCCGCCTTGGTCATTCCGACTTGGCGCATGGTGATAAGCGTTCCGTGATAGCGGTTTTTAGTCCAGAGCTTTTCCGCCTTAAAATTTAGGATCGGCGGCGGGCCTGCTTTCTTTGCGGGCACTTCATAGCCTACAGATTCCATCAAGTCGCGCCATTCTTCGCAATCAAGGTCCAGCGTGTGCCCGCTTGCGATGTGAAGCGGTAAAGGTGCCGGGCTTTCGATTGTGAACCTGTCACCATCATGCGCGGTTGCTTTGGGCTTGTCTGCGCCATGCGTTCGCGCGAATGTTTGAAGAATTGCCGGGGTTAATGTGCCGCCAAAGCGAGTAACGCGGCCTAACAAGGTTCGTTCGTAAGATAACCGGCCTAGAATGTGGTTAGTCCATCGCGAATAGTGCGAGCTATTAACCCGGCGTCGATAGGCGGTTAAAAGCTGTTCGCGGGCCTCCTGTGGTGTGATCTCGTCTTTACTCAGCGACAAATAAAGATTCATGGACGCAAATCCGCCGCCGACAAAGGCGCGAATCTGTGCCTCGGTTGTGCATCGCTCTAAAAGGTCCAACGCCTTGTAATTTTCGTTAATGCGTCGCTGCACGTCTCTCAATTCCGTGAGAAGGGTTTTAATCCGTCGCGCGCGCGTCCTGTCGCTGTTTTTATAGTTGGCGTGGCGTTGCACACTCTCGGCCTTATAAAGCCAATAACCAATGGCGCTTAGGTTATCGTTTGCCTTGGTCTGCGCGCTTCGCATTTTCTCGGCGGTCTTCTCGGCCTTCCGCTGGGAATGGTGGCCCATTAGAATCGGCTGGCCTCCTGAAAAGCATTCTGACAATTCATCGGCGCGGCGTGCGTATGTTTCCGCGTCCCGCTTGCGGTTCTCAGCAATAGCGGCAAGGCGCTCTGATTTAATCTCGGCGCGCTCTGCCATTGTCATGGATTCTGGTTCAATCTCTCCCGCTAATTCAAGCGCTAAATCCTCGCGGGCTGGTGTCCATTTAGGCGCAACAAATAACTCTTGTTTAGGAGCCCATTTATATCCAGCCCCCTTTACTTTGCCGAATGTCTCGGCATCAAGTCGCGTTGATGCGTAGAGTCTTAGCTTATTGTCTTCTGGGCTGTAAGTTGCGGTTATGTCAGTCATTGTCTTGTTTCCCTTTATTGTGGGGCGTTCGCGCCCTGTTAGTTTAAGCGGCCTTGGTTTGCTTTTCGCTTTCGTTGATTAAGGCGAGGAATGAATCCCGCGCTTTCTCCCCGCCGTTTTCTGGGGTGTTGCGGCATTCATTCCGGCGCAATGGCATTAGGACGCCAAAGCAATGAGGCGTTCCTAGTCCGATTAGTTGCGCGTCATTAGCGCTATGACCTCCGATAATCTCGATTTTTCCCGCGTTGCGGTTATCAATCGGAAAGCCTGTAGCCACACAAGCCTTGTAGGAAGCCGCGCTAAAATCGGCTAGATACTTACCGGAAAGCAATACGGGCTGAGCGTCAAATGTGTCTGGGATAATGCGGCGAAAGTCTGGAAATGTCCCGTAGATAACATTAACGATTCCGCCTGCTACCAGTTGCGCGCCATCTTCGCTTTGCAATTCAAGCCGGGCTTGGTGCGTTGAATCGGCTTCGCTTCCATCATAGACAAGCGAAGGAATCTTGCCCTTCACATCTTTGCAGGCTGTGGCTAGTTTCTTGTCAAGAGACAGGATAGCGGGCTCGCTAATAAATCCGGTTAAGTCAGTCGCGCATATCATGCGATGGCCATCCGTCGCGACCATACCGACGCCCTCACCGCTAGGAAGCGGGAAAACATAAACGCCGCCTAGATAATAGCGCGTCTCCTCGTAGCTCCTCGCCGTATTAACGGCAGCCAGCAATACAGCATTCAAGTTGTAAGTTAGATTGGTCATTGTCTTATTTCCCTTTGTTGGTCAGGCGTTATCGTTAGTTTGCCAGCTCTACGCGCCAATATCCGCGACGCTGCTCTGCTTTGAACGCTGAAAAGTCTTTCGCTTTCCTTGCGGCATTAATGCGGCGTATGTCGGTGACAGTATGGCCCCAAGGCCTTGCGTCATTCCAATCGCTTTGTCCTATAGGGTACAAAAACAAGTGGCCGATAGCCTGCTCTGCTGTTTCATAAACGCGCGAGCGTTCAAGCGGTTTAATGTTTATATAGCGTGTCATTGTCTTATTCCTTTGTTGTGATTAGGCGCTAGCTATAGCAAGAGGCCACTATGATGGAATCACCATAGTCATCGGCATATTTAACAAGGGTTCCGCTAAAATAGGAATCCGCCTCCATCCCATCCCATCCAAGCAAAGCAATGTCGCCACTAGCGCGCATAAATTCGCTCAAGCAATAAGCGTTGCCGCGATAGCGGAAGTAATCACATTCGTCTGCGCCTTCCCAGTTAAAGTCGGCGCGCTCTTCGTCGCTTAACTCATGCCAGCCGATGATGTTGCGCGGTTGGTGATTTGTGATGATGTCCATTGTCTTATTTCCTTTTGTTGTGGTTAGGCGTTGATATGGTCGGCACCTAGCGTGGGGCGAACAGAATAGGGCGAATAACCGCAATCGCGTCGTCGGCGGCGTTTGTTTCATTCAGCGATTGGTGATCTTGCAAGCCAATGAAGACGGCTAGCAGGTCAGAGCGATTAATGCGGCTCACAACATATTCTTGCACAGCTTCCGCGCTTTCATCTTTGTGCATTGCCACAATGTCGGCGATGGCTTGGTCAGCGTTTGAAAGTTTAGTCATGGTCTTTTATTCCCCTTAGCTGTCCAGCTTGATTGCCAGATCACACACCCTTAATAGCACCAAAGAGTAAACACTGCACAGGCAATAATATCTATACCAACCGGGCAAGCTATAGCCTATCTCAATGATTAGGGAATGTGACGCAATATCAATGCGCTAGTGTAAGACGGTATATATAGACACACACACAAGCCAAGACATATTGCATCCGTTATTCGGGAAATGGCTAAATATCATGGGGGTGAGATATGAGGGATATTAGAGGGGGTGGGTTACACTCTTTCCATATCATCATCAATCCCCTCCCGATTGTTTCCAAACTGGCACAGGTATGGCGTTCATGCTTTGTTCCCAATGGTTTAGTGTTCATGCTTTGTTCCGGGTTTGGTCATCGTCAGGAAGGGTAGGGAACCTAGTCGGGGTGGTGGGGGGTGCTGGGAGGAGGGGAAGGAGGTGAGGCTGGGTCCTATACACCACCTATCTCTGGATTATTTTTCCTATCTATATCCTTCTTGAATCTCACATCATTTCTGAAACCGTTTGGGTTTTCTGCTGGCGCTGGTAATGTGTTTGGAATGTTTCAAATAGCTGGAAAAAAATTCTGCGATAATTTCTGTCGTATCATTAGGAGTTTGGACGTGAGCCGTAGCCCTTTTACTGTTTTGTTTGACAACGGAACGCGCTGTGTTGCGCGGTGGTCCCCCCGGTGCGGGCGATATAGGTTTGTGCAGTCGCTTAGCGGCTCTGATCCTTCTGTCGGGCGTGTGTTGCCTTCTGGTGGGTATGGTAGTTTCGGTGAGTTTCTTGATGCCAACGGTCTTCGCTAGGAATTTGGACGTAGTTCTATCCCCCACGTGGGCAGACCATTTGTTTTTGCATTAGAGGTTAGGATTGGTGTCCTGCTCGCCGGGAGTGCTTCGGGGAGCTGTATCCTCTGTGGTCGTTCTGGCCTGTTGTGCAGGGCGAACTTCTCGGTTATGTCGTGAGACAATCATTCTCGCCAAGCCAATGCAACGACAAGGCAAGAATATCCATTAGGAATCATTTGGGGGCGTTTATCCGCTAGGATGGGTGCAACCGAGAGGCGGGGAAGGCCGCATCGATCTCCTTTTGTGCTTGCTCACGAACTGACGCCGTCTAAGTCCGGCTTCGCTCTTTCCCCCGGCGTGAGGGGGCCGCTGTAACGCCTGCAAGATATGGCCAGTTTACCAAAACTGTCATTGGTAGTATACTCGAACATAAGCAGAACGCAACAGGGCTGATTTATGGAAACAATTTCCCGCAAAGACGCTAAGGCTCGGGGTTTTCTTCGCTACTTTACCGGCAAGCCTTGTAAGCACGGTCACGCAGCAAAGCGCCTCGTTAGTAACGGTACCTGCCTAGAATGCCACCGAGAGCACCAGCGCGAGTATTACAAAGCCAATCCCGAAGCGAAGCGCGAGCACAATCGCGAGTACGGCAGGGCCAGCCGAGAGGCGGGGCGAGAGAGGCTGCGCGCGTATTACAAAGCTAACCGCGAGGCGAGGCGTGAGTACGTGCGCAAATACCGCAAGGCCAACCCGGGCAAGGTAAATGCTCAGACGGCCAAACACCGAGCCGCAAAACTAAACCGCACACCCGTCTTCGGCTGTCAGGCTTTGATTCCGCTGTTCTATGAGGCGGCGCGTGAAGCCACCGAACGAGCGGGCGTTGAGTATCACGTTGACCACATCATTCCCCTTCGAGGGAGGGCCGTCTCAGGCCTTCATGTGGCGAACAACCTTCAGATTCTGACGGCGTTTGAGAACTGCTCCAAATCAAATAGGCTTGGAACGCAATAGCGACAAATATCGCTTGCGGCGAAGCCCTTGCAGGGCTAAACTCTCCATCTTGAACAGGAGAGAAAAATGGAAACCTTATTTCACATCGCAGCATACATCGCCGTGGCCGCAATAGCAGGATTGTTTCTGACGCTTGCTGTTGGCATGGGCTTTAACGCCGCCAAAAACCTGACATGGGATAGTTACGACTCGAAGAAGTGGTATGGAGTGGGCGCGCACTATTTTCTTCATGCCCTGTGCCTCTTTGGCTCGCTGGTTTCGGCGTCCCTCGCTGTGGCCCTTGTTGTCGCCGCTATCGTGGAGCTGGGATAATGGTTGGCTTTGGGAAGAAAAAAGAACCACAACGCTGGGGTGGTAAATACGCTATCAGGAAAACCACCAGCAATAATGGCAAAGTTCGTTGGGAGACTGTGCGTAAAGAAAACCTCCCCCTCGGGGGCCATTATTGGTGGTCAATCTGGACGCACGACACCTGCAAAGAAGCAGAGGCGTGGCTTGATGGCGTGTGGGCCGAAAAAGCCGCCAAGACAGAAATCCTCACCTCATGCGAGGAGTGCGAATAATGGAAACGCATTTTCACAAAGTTGGGACACGCAAGTCAGGGTTTATGGAGCCGAGGCTTGAGGACATCTACCAAGCCGCCCGCTCTGGCGATAAGGTGGCTTTCGTCGCGCTTTGCCGCGAAAGAACACTGGCAAACTACACGACCGCCAAGCGCCGCTACTGGCTCAAACTCGCAACATACATCACCGTTATATCCGTGACGTTGACCGCCGCCCTTATCATTCTTGCGGAGATGGTCTAATGGAAATCAAGCTACACGACCGAGTGAAGCACGTTGATGGCCGCACAGGGACCGTCATACACGACGACAAGATGGGCAGCGCTCCGCTCCTCGTTCATTGGGACGGCTGCTCGTTCGTTGATTGGGCCTGCCGAGAAAATAATTGCGAAATAGCCGAGGTCACCGGTCACCGCTACTTCGTGGATACACCTTTCACTATCGGTGAGACGTATCGGACGTATTTCGATAGCGCAAAAGTTACTGGTGTCGGGTTGATTGTCGAAAGCGCAGTTGGCCGGATGGAGGCGAGAAACGCGGACGGGACAGACGCAAATGATAGTAGCGCCCTTAATCTCACCCTGCCCGAAAAACCCGAAGAAATTAACCCCGCCTCGGACTGGTCAGTTGAATACGCAGGTAAGAAATACCGCCTGACTCCGGTGGAGGGCGAGTAAATGGAAAAGATTAAATTCGTTATGGACCGGGACCGCCAAAACCAGCAGAGCGTGTCGGCCTATATTGACGAAGCCGGGTTTTTCCAACTTCGCGTTGACGGCCTAAAAGTTCTGACAATAAGCACTGGCGGCGCTATGACGATACGCGAAAATAACGAACTTTGGCTTTACCAAACGTTCTCAAAAGTGAACCAAAAGCGTGTGTTCGATAAGCCAAAGCCGTTGGAGGACGAGTAGATGGCGCTCTGGCAAGAAATACGCGCACTAATCGCAACCACGCTCGCTAATTGGTGTATTTCGGTTGCGCCAACATCACGCATGAAGGTGCTACTGACTGTCGCGGCTCTCGACGCCTTCGGTGAGGGCATTAACACAGATATTGCCGCAAATGCAGCCGCGCGCAATCAGAGGAAAAAGGCGGTCGATTAATCCTCCCTATAATCATCCACAACGCCCGTAAGAGGCAATACGTGCCAATGTGCGACACCTAGATCAGTGCGAATAACCGGCTCAATGCCGTGTTCGGTGGCAAAATTGCAAAACCAGTAATCCTCACCGATATATCCGCGCGTTCCGTCGCCATTGGAACCTATGTCATAGTCAAACCAAGCCCGCACAACCCCTTCTGGGTTAGCCTCTGATTTTAACGGGGCATAATGAAACCAGTCCGTGTGCGGTTCCAAATCTCGAAAAACAGACGCTTCGATTTTCAGGAATGCGGTCGCAACCTTGCCATGCCAGCGCCCATCCCCGATTTTCTCACGCGGATTACAGCAAAACTCAAGCCTGTTGATGTCATTATTGCGGCGACGAGGAGCAACACCGCAAATTGGGGCTGGATCTTCAATAACCGACCAAAAAACGTCCGGTTCCCACGAAATATCGTCGTCAATGAAGACAATCGTGTCAAAACCAGCATCCAAAGCCATTTGAACAAGCACATTGCGGATACGCGGCGTGTTTGCGTGGCCTACGTCCTGCACAGGGCCAATCTGATAGCCCTCTCGGCACTGAAACATCGTCGTTTGCAGAGAATTTGAGTAATAAGGGACGGCAGCGCGCCCAATCGGGGTGCAAATAGCAATCTTTTTCATGTTTTTGTCCTAGTAATACGCCACATCGGCAACATCGACAAACTCGACCTTCCGAGAGGCAAGATTCTGGCGGCGGTTATCCTTGATATGAGGAACACGCAACCCCTTACGTTTTGCATAGCTATGAACGCGCCTATGCACCTGACAACGAGCCGAACGGCCCAATTTACAGAACCGACCTAGCTGCGCGAGCGAATATCGCCCCGACGCATACGCCTCATAGCAAAACCGCTCTCGCAATTCGATAATCCGAACGGCCAACGCATCACGCTTTATAGCGCCGCGCTTACCAATGCCCTTGGTTCCCGACCGGATTACCTCGACAGGCATTTCGGCCTCACCAGCTAACCGAGTAGCTAACTGTGTCAACGTCTCCTGAAACGGATTAACCTTGAACGGGTCGAATAGAGGCTCACTCATTTGTCGCCCCCCTTTTTCTCTAACGCCTTCCGCCTCTCACGAAGCCAACGAGCAGCAACAATCCTGTCGTCCGCCATCGCTTCATGGATAAGCCGGTCTATGTGTTCCAAGTCTCGTTTGTCAGTCATTTTCTCTCTCTCCATAATCAGTAAACGAGAATAACCCCCATGTCTAACACCGTCAATGATTATGTTTTGGAAAAATTGGCGTCTTGGTATGACGACCCTGTAAAGTTTGCTCACGAGGCGTTTCCTTGGGGCGTGGAGAAAGGCCCGCTTGCCGAGTGGGATGGTCTGGACGAATGGCAACAATCATTCCTAAACGACATGGCCGACAAGATAAAAGGAAGCCGCGTTACGAATGAATCCGTTCTTATGGCGGTCGCCTCTGGTAACGGTATTGGTAAATCCGCCCTGATCGCCATTATTGTGCTGTGGTTTATGACCGTCCGGCAGAATGTCCGTATCCGCGTTACCGCCAACACCGAAATGCAGCTTAACTCGACCACATGGCGTGAATTGGCCCTATGGCACACCCGCATGTTCCACAAAGACTGGTTTGTATGGGAGAAAACCAGCTTCTACCACGTCTCGCACCCGACAAACTGGCGCGCAGAGGCTATTCCGTGGTCCGAAAACAACCCCGACGCCTTTGCTGGTGTCCACGCTGACCACAACGTCCTGATTATGGACGAAGCCTCTGGTGTCCCGCAAAGCATTTGGGAGGCCGCTCTAGGCTATCAGACAACCGCAGGCGCAATTCACCTAGCCTTTGGAAACCCGCTTCGCCCCTCTGGTGGCTTTTATGAGTGCTTCCACGGCAAAAAGAAAACCTTGTGGAACACACGCAACATTGACTCCCGCACAGCCAAGGCCGCGTCCAACAAGAAATACTTTGAGGATATGGTGGAGGTCTACGGCGAGGATAGCGACATTGTGCGCCGCCGCGTTCGTGGTTTGTTCCCTCGCCACGGTGCGACACAGTTTATATCGCCTGAAACCGTCTCAGAAGCCATTGAGCGGGTAATCAGCCGCGAAGAAGTGTCGGGCTACCCTCTTATCATGGGCGTTGATGTTGCCCGCTTTGGTGACGATAAATCGTGCATCCTGCTACGGCGCGGCCCGAAAGTACCCCATGTCGAGAGCTTTGAGGGCTTGAACGTCCAAGAACTAGCCGAGCAGGTTGTCGGCATCCTTCGCACCAATAAAGACATTGTTATGGCTTACGTTGATGAAGTCGGCGTTGGCGGCGGTGTGCTGGATATTGTTCGCCGCTTCGATACGCGCGCTATCGGCGTGAATGTTGGGCGTCGCCCTCACAACCCGAAGCATTACCGTTTTTTGCGCGACGAATTATGGGGCCGCATGAAAGAGTGGCTTGAGCGCGCCGACCTCCCACATAACGAGCAGCTTCGCAAGGAATTGGTCGCCCCTGAATACTCCATCACTGACCTTGGACAGATACGCCTTGAGCGCAAGGTGGATATGAAGCGTCGCGGCGAGGACTCCCCCGATATTGCCGATGCGCTGTCTCTCACATTCACTTTAACACCCGAAACCGAGGCTGATTGGCTTCTGGACGAAGACATCATGGCCAACGTCCGCCTTCACGACAGCTACACGTCCGATATGGGCAGAAACAACACAACAGGATATTGATATGGATTACGATACCAACCTTACCCTTGACGACATTCTCAACAGCCCGAATCTCTGCGAAATCCTTGAAGATGGCATCGCTCAGAAAATCGGTCAGGACTGCCAACGCGGCGTCAAGATTGACGAGGAATCGCGCGAGCAATGGATAGACCGCCACGATAAGGCGCTCGCCCTTGCTATGCAAAAGACGGACGAGAAATCATACCCGTTTGAAGGCGCATCCAACATTATCTACCCGCTGATTACGACCGGGGCCAACCAGTTCGCCGCCCGCGCGCTTCCCGCAATCATTCCCGGCGCAAATCTCGTTCGGTGTAAAGTCAATGGCGACGACAGCGGCGTTTACGAGGTTATGGGCGTTGACCAAAAAGGCCAACCCCAAGCCAATGAAATATCCCCGCCCGGCGCGAAAGCAGGCAAAGCCTCTCGTGTCGGTGAGCATATGTCATATCAGCTATTAGAGGAGATGGAGGAGTGGGAGCCCGACACCGACAAGATGCTGCACTATCTCGCCGTTGCTGGCACAGCCTTCCGCAAGCTCTGGTATGACGTTCAGAAGGACCGCCCACGCTCACGATTTATCCCGGCGTCCAACCTTATCGTAAATATGGACGCGGAGAGCCTTGATAGCGCAGGGCGCGTTTCTGAGCGGTTCCACCTACACCCACACCAAGTTATCGAAAAGGTCCGGCGCGGCGAGTGGTATTATGAAGGCGATTCTCTTGAAGACGACCTTCAATCATCCACCGACATGGAAAACGACCAAGCGCCGCTTGCCTTCATTGAGCAATACGTTCGCCTCGACCTAGACGGCGACGGCTACCCTGAACCGTATGTCGTGTTCTTCCGCGAAGATGATGGCAAGGTGTTCCAGATTATTCCGCACTTTACGGAGCAGGACATTGAACAAAACCAGATGGGCGAAATCGCGGCAATCCCCTGCTACCCGCCCTACACCCAATACGACTTTCTCCCCAACCCTGAGAATGGACTCTATGGCATTGGCCTTGGCTGGTTGCTTGGCCCGCTTAATGAGCAGATTAACACCACGCTAAACCAGATCAACGACGCGGCCCATTTGCAAAACACCCCGATGGGTTTCATTGCTTCTGGCCTTCGCGTTCGCGGTGGCGACTTTCGGTTCAAGCCCGGCGAGTTCAAACAGGTTGATGCAACGGGCGGCAATATCCGCGAAAACCTCTACCAGCTCCAATTCCCCGGCCCGTCACCTGTTCTTTTCAGCCTGCTGGGCATGATTATTGATTCCGGCAACGACATTGCATCCGTCAAAGACGCCATGATGGGGCAAACGGAAAGCAACGTGCAGCCTATGGCGCTGCAACAGCTTATTGAGCAAGGCACAGTCCAGTTTAACTCTATCTTCAAGCGGGTGCATCGCTCATTGCGCCGTGAGTTGAAAATGCTGTTCCGTCTGAACTCGCTCACGCTGAACACTGAACAATACTCCACATTTCTCGACTCCGAAAAGCAAATCAAAGTCGATGATTACGATGTGGAGAGCGTTGACGTAACGCCCGTTACCGATCCGACAATGGCGGCGCGTGGGCAAAAAGCCCTTCAAGCGCAAACTCTCATGCAAATGATGGGGCAGTTCGGCCCAATGCTTAACCCTCAAAAGGTTCTTATGACGGTCCTAGAGGCGTCGGGCATTGAAGACCCGAAAGAATATCTTGCAGAGCAGAAACCACCACAGCCTGACTTCAAGGAACAAGCGGGCTTGATGCGCGCCGAAACCGACAAGATGCGCGCTGAGACGGATTCGCAAGCCAAGCAAATCGAAGCCATGAAAACCCTTGTTGAGACGATTGAGATTAAATCTCGCGCCGTTCTCAATATCGCCAAGGCCGAGGAGACCGAAGAAGGTATCCAACTTGAAGGCTACATTTCCCAACTCACACAACTAGCGGAGCAATTCAATGGCCCTCAACTTAGCGGACCTCAAGGAATGGCAGCAAGCCCCCCAAACCAAGCAAATCCTCAAAGCCTTACGCAAGGTTAATGAGCAAAGAAAGTCCCTTTTGGGCGAGCATATCATTAACGACCCGTTAACAGCGGAATCGCGCGGTATGCTGAATACCGCCTTGGAATACAAGGCGTTCGACGCAGCAATAGACTCAATAGAAAACGGAGAGTTTTTGGATGAAGACGAATGAGGCGGGCTTTCGCCCGACACGCTACAGCGTATTGGTGAGGCCGGAAAAGGTCGAAACCAAGAAAGGGAGCGTTCTTCTCCCTGATGAAATCATAGAAAAAGAACAATGGCGGCAATCCCAAGCCGTTGTCGTAGAGCTTGGCGCTCTAGCCTTCACGATGGGAACGCCCGGCTCGCCTGAATACTTCGAAGACCGAGACGCCCCAAAGGTGGGCGATGTCGTGTCCTTCCGTGAGTATAACGGCCAGCAAGTCGCAGAGAAAGACGGGAACAGATACCTGATCCTGCAAGATTCAGAAATCCTTGGAGTTGTAAATGACTGATGTTGTTGAAGAATACGCAGAGCCGGAAGGCGAAGTTGTAGAGCAGGAAATCGCGCCCGAACAAGAGGAGATTGAAGACCTCGAAGAAGACGGCGACGACGAGGAGTTTGGTGAGCCACAGATTCCGCAGCGGCCACGAGAAGACCCTGAGCAAGTTCGTCTTGCCAAGGCTCTAGGCTGGAAAGAGCCGACCGAGTGGAAAGGCGACACTACCAATTATATGTCTGCCGAGAAATACCTTGGCATCCACTCCAAGCGCATTGAACAACTGCCGGAAATACAAACCCGCGCCGAACGGGCCGAGCAGGAGCTTCAACGCCTCCGCCGTGAGGTCATGGACAGGTTTCAGGAGCAAGACACGCAATCTATTGCCGCGCTAAAGGCTAAACGCGATAAGGCGTTCGATATTGGCGACAAGCGTGAATATGACGCTGTAAACCAAGAGATTGAACAACACCTTTCCCGCCCGCAGGAACAACAAGACCCGCAGCGCGAACAACAAGAGCATGTCCAGCAAGTCGCCGCCGACCCTGTGTTTCGAGAGTTCACCGCTCAAAACCCTTGGTTTGAAACCGGCATGAAGGGCGACGTTGAAACCGCTCCTCGGTTTGAATATGCCAACTTCATCGCGAGTCAGGAATATCAACGCCTTGGCGTTTCAAACCCGTTGGAGTTACAGCCGGAATTGCGGCGTCAAGTGTTCAACCAAGTCGCGGCAAAGGTAAATCAATTCTTCCCCGGCGACCGCGCGAAAACAACCAATTACCAATCACCAACCAACGCCCGCTCGTCTGCCTCCCCTCGCAAAAAGTCAGCATCCTACGATGCTTTGCCGCAAGACGCGAAAAAGGGCTTTCAAGACCTTGCGCGCCGGAAAATATATCAGGACACGCCAGAAGGCCGTCTTGAATATGCGCGCGAATACTCACGCAACAACTCCTGATTTGACAACTAACAGAAAATAGGTAAAGATATGGCTAGACCAAGAAAAGCGGCTTCGCCGCAGGCTCCGCAAGCAGAACAAGCCGCGCAGCCGAACGAACCTAAGAACCCCTCGAAAATAGATTACCGCGCAGCCGCGAACCGTAAGCCCATGACGGGTTTAGAGGCTCGTCTTCACTTCGACGCACCGGAAGGCTTTAAGGCTTATTGGTTCAACGATAGTCCGGGCCGCATCCAGCGCGCTATTGAAGCAGGTTGGCGCTTTGCCGTTAAAGACAGCAACGGCGTTATCCGAGAAGAAGACGAACGCGAAGGCGCGGTCTTTGTAGAACATGCAGACACAAATACGCGGGGCGAGAGTGTCCGAGCGTATGCAATGCTGATGCCAACCGACCTTTATAAGCAAGATTTTGACGCCAAACAAAAAAGGCTGGACGTTCAAATGGAAGCTATCAAGGACGGTTCGAACAGCAAAATGAATCGTGGCGATAATTCGTATCTCCCCGACATTCAAAACAAAATGCCATAATGGAGTAGCAACATGGCTAATGCTGATGCTGCCTTTGGTCTTCGCCCGATGGGTCTTGGTTCTGATAAGCAAACGAACATCTATTCTGTAGATGCTACGGGCGCTTCTGCCATTTACCTTTACGATCCGGTCACACTGACTGGAACTGCGGACGCCAACGGTATTCCCGAAGTCCGTCTCACCACGGTCGCAGCCACAACCACCGCAAACAACCTGCCTATCGTGGGTGTTGTTGTTGGCTTCGCTTCCTCGAAAGAGGGAACCCAACTGCAAGGCGATACCAAATACGCCGCCGCCACACCCGGCTCTGGCGTGTATGCTATCGTCGCTGACAACCCCGATGAGGTCTTCCTCGCTCAAGAGGATGGTAATCTTGGCGTTGCAGGTGTTGGTAACAACTTCCGTTTGGTTCTTGCTGCTGGCAGCACGACCTCCGGTATCTCCGGCTCCGAAATTGATTCCTCTGCGGTCAGCACTGACGTTGGCCTTACGAATGTGAAGGTTGTCGGTCTTCATCAATCCCCCGACAACGAAGTCGGAACCAACGCTGTCTGGAAGGTGCGTATTTCCAAGCACCAATACAACAGCGCAACGGCTGGCGTCTAAAGGAGATTACTCATGGCTGTTATCACAACGAGCAATCACCCAAAGGCGTTATGGCCCGGCATCAAGAAGTGGTTTCATACTCAGTATGAGCGCCACCCTCTTGAGTGTGCAGAGCTCTTTGAAACCGTGTCTTCTGACAAGGCTTACGAGGAGCGTGTGCAGTCTGTTGGTTACGGTCTTGCCGCTGAAAAGGGTCAAGGCTCCGCTATCTCGTATGATGTGGACCAACAGGGTTTCGTCCAGCGTTCGCGCAACGTAACCTACGCACTTGGCTACGCTGTGTCGATGGAAGAACTCGCAGACAACCAGTATGCAGAATTGGCGCAAGCCCGTTCTGGCCGGTTGGCTGACTCTTTCCGTCAGACGAAAGAAATCAACGGTGCGAATATCTTCAACCGTGGCTTCAACTCGTCTTATGCGGGCGGCGATGGCAAAGAGTTTTTTGCTACCGATCACCCAACCATGTACGCAGGCAACCAGTCGAACGAACTGAGCGCCGGGGCCGACCTTTCCGAAGCCTCTCTGGAAGACTTGCTTATCCAGATTGGTAACGCCAAGGACGACCGTGGCTTCCAGATCAAGCTAATGCCGCGCAAGCTGGTCATTACTCCAAACGAACAGTTCAATGCTGAGCGCATCCTGAACTCGACCTTGCAGAATGACACGGCGAACAACGCAACGAACGCCCTTCGTTCTAAAGGAATGCTGCCGGAAGGTTATGTGGTAAACCACTACCTCACCGACCTCGACGCATTCTTCATCCTGAACGATGTTCCAAGTGGAACGGGCCTGATTCATCAGGAACGTATGGCGCTTGAGTTCGACAAAGACAACGACTTCAATACGAAGAACGCTTTGGCCTCTGCGGTCGAGCGTTACGTGTTTGACTTCGTTGATTGGCGTTGTGCTTACGCTTCGGAAGGCGCTGCCTAGCCATCACAGTGGGGGCTTCGGCCCCCACGCAACTCTTAGGAGACTACGATGGTTAAACCAACCAACTTCCCCAACGGTATCTACGCTCCGATTCTTAATTCTTCGGACGCTCGGATTGCTAATATCGGCCAACTTGCTGGTTCTCTTACCGGCACTGTTGATGGAACGCTTGCGGACGTGGCGGCTATCGCCCTGTCCACGAGCGACACCTACACCGATTCAGCGGTTAATACGGCGGTTAATACCGCCATTACCGCCACAAACCTGCAACTGAAAGAGTTGCAAACCAAGGTCAATGCTCTTGAGCAGGCTTTGGAGGATGCCCAGATTACTGCGGCTTCTTAACTAGGTGCGGGGGCTCCGGCCCCCGCCTCTTTTTCTTTTCAGGAGCATTCTATGGCTAACGTAGCCTCTACACAAACATTGCTGAACGGTGCGCGTAATTGCGTCGTCAAAGTCACCCTCACTTCTGACGGAACCGACGAGTCCGATGTTGTCAAAGTTGATGCGTCTGCTCTTGGTATTGCGGTTGATGGCTCCGTTCGCTGCGACCGGATTGATTATTCAACCACAAGCGCAAACTCTCTCGTCATTGAATGGGATGGCTCTAGTGACGCTATCCTTTGCACAATTCCTTCTGACGACGCCGGAACGCTGGATTGGAAAGATATTGGCGGGTTGAAGAATAACGCCACCGCACCGACCGGCGACATTACCGTTACCTCTACCCTTGACGCAAACGACATCTACACCCTCGTGTTCCACTTGGTGAAATAAATGACTACAGAGCCTCGCCTCCAACACGCCCTAAACGAAATAGCTTCGACCTACGGCGCTACCTGCACAATCAAGCCCAAGTCTCTTTTGAAGTTTGGCAAAGCTACCGTCTCTAACTCAGTCTACGAGACCGTCCAGAACCAAGGCAGCAACGAAACCTACCAGACCGGCAATACTATTAACAGTGTGATTTCGTCTGATAACGGCGACGACCAAACTATTACAGTTGAAGGCCATACCATTTCAGGGACGGAGTTGACGTTTGTTACCCAAACAATCGCGCTAACTGGACAGACTGCGGCAACCCTAACAACACCACTGGCCCGCGCCACAAGGGCCTACAACTCTGACAGCACAGAGTTCTCCGGCACAGTCTATGTATGCCGATCTGACACTTACACAGACGGCGTTCCTGACACGGCGGCAAAAATTCACCTACAAGCGCCCGCTAGTGATCAGCAGTCGTTAAAGGCATCAACGTCAATATCAAAGGACGACTACTGGGTGATCACGCAGTTCTTTGGGTCTGTGGACAAGAAGACCGCCGCGACGGTGACGTTCCGTGTGCAGGTTAAGGGTGCAGGGGGTGTCTTTAGGACGCAGTTAACGGGCTCTACGGGCGCTGGCTCCCCCCCTGCTTTTGTCACAGTCAACCCCCCATTCATCGTTCCAGCCAACGCAGATGTTCGTATTCAGGCTCTCTCAAGCTCCACGAACACTGACGTGTCGGCTTGGATGAATGGACACTTGGCGCTTGCTTCTTCTTAACAAGGCTTCCAGATGTTTAAGCTCTTTCTAGTTCTAGCATTCTTCGACGCAGAGGGCGACCTCCAAACCCGCACGATGCAGTATAATTTAACTTTCCCCTCTCTCATTGAGTGCCAAGAGCAAATGCGGGAATCAATGGGTGCCACAGAAGACATTGTTAGAGGCGGCGGGCTTATCGCAAGCGTGTCTTATTCTTGCATCTACGACATGGACACCCGCAATACGGAGACTGAGACATGAGTGGTTTAATGGGCAATAGCAGCCTTTACATGGAGCAATCGGGAGGCCCGCGTCAGGCGGTCAACCCACAAGGCGTTGCTCAAGCCGCCCCTCCCCGAGAAGGGAACGTAGCCGACCAACAAGCCCGCACCCGTCAACGGGTAATGGCGATGATACAACAATTTGCCGAGCAAGACCCCGAAGGCATGGCGCAAATCGTTCAGATGTTGCAGCCAGCCCCACCTCCGCAACAAGGGCCGCGCCGAGGGTATAACCCAACATATTAGGTGATCCATGCGTATAACGGGCAGTAAATCCAAGAAAAGAACACACCGCCCGTCTGGTTATTCTCACGGTCAGTGGAAAATGACATCTGATCGCTCTGGTCAGGCTTTTCTCAATAGCGACATAAAGACGGAATGGACCGGCCTCAAGGTCGCCAAGCACGAGTGGGAGCCTCGGCACCCCCAAGAGTATGTTCGCGGCGTGGTGGACGATTACGCGGTCAGGGATGCCCGCCCACGGCCCGACCTTCTCTCCGCTTTGTCGTTTCAAGCTGACTTTGACCTTGTATCAGAGCGCGATGGTGAGATTGTCACCGACCGCGACGGCAACGAGTTAACTTTGCGTGAGGGTGCTAATTCCACCATTGGGCAGGAATACACCGTCACCGACACCCGCATTACGCTTTATGGCGGCGATTTAGGGTCCGACAAATACGTCAGCTTCCTAGACCTCACGCTAACCATTGATGATTTGACGCAACGCGATAATTTGCGTATATCTTATGCAAAGGATGGCGACGCATTTACGGTTATGGCCGATGGCGTCACGCAAGACATGCTTGAGAATCTTGTAAGTGGAAGCTCGACCCGTTTTTCTATCGGTCAGACGCTTCGCTACATTGAACTTGAAATCCTCTCCCCAACACCAGTCACCGTTACCTACACGGTAGGCGCATTTGCGTTGTATCAATAATGGCTACATCAGGCTCTACGAATCACGCAACCGACCGCGACAATATCATCCACGATGCTCTCATTGAGTGTCATGTTCTTGCGATTGACGAGACGATTGCGAACACCGACAGCAAATACATTCACGCCAATCGTGTTCTGAACGACATGATTAAGCACTGGCAGGTGCAGGGGTATAACCTGTTCCGCCGCTCACGCGACACGTTGACTATGGTTGCCGCGCAAGGAACCGATGCTAACCCGTATCAGTTCGGGACGGGCGGCGATAAAACCTACCGGCCCCTTCGTATTGAGAATATGCGCTATCTGGACTCGTCAGGCAATGAGCGCCCTATGACGCATATCTCCCGCGACGAATACGACAATCTCCCCGACAAGGACTCTACCGGCGAAGCGACGTTGTTCAATTACGACCCGCAACGCGACCCGGCAAAGCTGTATATCTGGCCTGTCTTGGCGTCTGGCGGCTCTGGAACGCTGGTTTATACCTATCAACGCGCTATTGAAGACTTCGACGCTGACGCTGACGAGCCTGACTATCCGCAAGAGTGGTTTGAGACATTGAAGTATGGCTTGGCGGCGCGCTTGGCCCCTGTCTACTACCCTGCCGATGGCCTGATGATGCAGCGCCTACAATCGGTCGCTGGTCAAAAGCTAATGGAAAGCACGTCTTTCGATAAAGAGCCTGTGTCAACGACTTTCATGGTTGACTGGAGGCGGTAAATGCCCCTTCGCGGTGAAATATCCTCTGCCATACCGCAGATACAAGAAACCATAGGGACGGACTCACAAGGTCGGCCCGTCATTCTCAATGAGCAATACCGTCGATTCCTTGAAACGCTATGGGAGCGGTCGGGCGGTTTTGAGGACGAGACGTTTGCCAACGACGCACAGATAGCAGACCTGCAAAGCGCGATTGCGACAGCGGGTGAGAGGCTAGAGTCATTGGAACAATTAATACAACAGGACCGATCCATAGACGCAGCCATTGACGACCTGCAAAGCCGCCTTGCTGCTATTGAAAGCCTCCCGACTATTCAGGAGAACGCGGACGTTTCCGGTCAAATAGATGCTATCCAGTTTGGGTTAAGGTCGCTTGAGGAGCAGGTATTCACCGCTTCACGCGGCATTGATGTGGTGACAAACGAGGACATTGTTAACAACGCCAACATTTCGCCTGACAAGCTAAAAACCATTACAGGCGCAACGGAAGTTTATCAGAACGAGACATTTGGAACGACCGAGACGCAAATAATGAAGTTGCAGGTGGGGGCCACGCTCCGCACTAACCAGTGGTATCTTGACGGCTCTCGCGTCACACTAGAGGCGTCAGACCGCGACCCCAGCATTCTCCCGAACCTTGCCGCCAACAATACCGGAACGATTAATTGGTATATGAAGATTCACGAAAACGGCGAGGAAGGGACGTTTGCGGACGGAACAACGGTAGACAGCGGCGTAATCGACGTAATCTTGGATGGCGGAAATTATATCGTAGACTCTGCGGGTAACGGCAATGTTTCGGTCTGGACGCCCTCGTCTGACTTTTACACATGGCGCAGCGGGACGGTGACGTATCCCACGTCTTCAAGCTGGATTGTTCTTTGGATGAAAATCGGAAGCGGGTCGGCCACATCGGCCAATGTCGGCATCGCGGGTGTTACTTGCCGCATTGATTTTACGTCCGCCTTCGGATTCTCGGAATCATAATAGGAAAACATCATGGCAGTTAGATCAAAAAAAGAAAACGGCGCGATTGGAGCGACGGCCTCCACGCTGTATTACACGGTTCCGACCGGCTTTGTTGCCAAGGTAGATAAAATCACCTTCACCAATGAAAGCACAACGGACCACCAGATTACCGCGCTTCGCTTTGGTGCAAACACCGCCGCGTCAACCATCATCCCGAGCCTTACGGTCCCGGCAGACGATTGGGTGTCGCCCAGCGTGTCTAACCACACACTTGCGGCTGGTGAGACGATCTACTTTGCAACAACCACATCTTCTGGCCTGACATACCGGCTTTCTGTTACAGAACGGACGCAACCCTAATGCCTGATATTGCGTTCGGTCCCGGCTTTTATGAGAGAGAAACGGTTGGTGTGCCTCCGCGCGAGCTGATCAACCTCTTTCCAGAGGCTGTGCCGAACATGCCTGACCGGCAGTTTATCTTAATGCGGACGCCCGGCCTGACAACCTACAAGGATTTGTCGGGAACGATTACGCGAGGGTTAGGCACGTCTGTTGACCAGTTCAGCAATGATATGTTTGTTGTCTACGATAACCAGTTCAAGCGCATTAATCTTGCAGGAACGGTCGGCTCCAACATCACAACTACGCAAGGCACGTCTGGTCAAAACGTAGCTAACGACTCGCTGCCCGTAACGATGGCGTTTGCTCCTATTCAAGAAATGGCGTTTACGAGCGGCGGTAAAGTTTATATCTATGACGGAACCGACCTCTACGACCTCTACGCCTTCGACAATGATTTGGGTAATTTGAATTACGTCAATGTTGTTTATTTGGCGGGCCGGTTTGTTTTCATTCCGAACGACGACGACCAGTTTTGGTGGTCAGAAACGCTTGACGGCGCGAATATCGACGCTCTTAACTTCGCCACGGCGGAGCGCAAAGGCTCCAACCTTCGGGCAGGAACAGAGTTTCGAGGGGATTTGTGGCTTTTCGAGAAAGACAATATCGAGATATGGCAACCGACTGGACGCGCTGATTTGCCGTTCCAGCTTCGCCCCGGTGGTATTATCGACAAGGGTATTATCGGCCCTTGGGCGCATACCCGCGTAGGGCAGTCTCTATTCTGGATGGGCGAGGACCGCGTTGTTTACCGCGCAGAGGGGGCGAGCGCGGTTCCTATTTCTACACCTGCTATTTCGGAACATTTGCAGAACATTAACGCCGCAGTTGTTTCGGCCTTCTCTTATGTAGAGGACGGCCACCAGTTTGTCGTGTTTAATGTCGCAGAGCCTAGCGCCGAAGTCGGGGCTTTTGTTTACGACACAACGACCGGAGAGTGGCACGAGCGATTGAGTTCAGCGGAAACAACAGGCGGCGGAGGCCAAGGGCTTGTCCCGTTTGCCGTCCGTCCCGGCTATGTTCCTTGGAATTATGTTTGGTGGAACAACAACCACTATGTCGGCAATCGTTACGACGCCGCAATCCATAGACTTGACACGGACGTATATTACGAGCAAAGTGTAGACGCAGCAAGTAAATTCGAGTTGAATCATGTCGCCACGATTTTTGCTCCCACCCGCCAATACGCCCCCTGCTTCAATTTCACGGTAGACGCGACACGCGGCGTAGGTAATGCAGACGACGCTAACCCTGTTATGACTCTTACGTGGTCCGACAATTTAGGGCGCGATTACCAGACAAGCCAAGCGCGGACTTTGAGCCTTGGCGCTTCTGGCGAATACACGACGCGGGCGACGACCGCACACCTTGGGCGCATGACCCCACCGGGGCGCGTTTTCAAGATTGAATTTTCCGACAAAACAGAATTTGCGCTCTTTGGGGCGCGATACAACGAGGAGAATCCCTGATGCCTTGGGGTGCACTTATCGGGGCTGGTGCCAGCCTACTTGGGGGTCTATTCGGCTCCAACTCGCAAAAGAAAGCGACAAACGCACAACTCGCGTCCAACCGGGAGTCTTTGGCTTCTCAGGAACGCCTTGCCCGCGAGGCGATGGCGCAACAGGACCGCTATTACGCCGACCAACAAGCCTCTCAATACCCACGTCAGCGCGCAGGCAATGCGGCCTTGCAGCAGCTAACCGACCTTTACGGGCTGGGTGATATTTACGCACCCGCCACGGACGGCTCTTTGGGTGGTGGAGAGGCGTTTTATCCCGGCGCTCCTGTCCACGCACAGCAGGGCAACGGCATTCAACAGTACGGTAATTGGGGCGGTTCCCCTGAATCTTACCAAGCCTACTTACGCGGAATGGTTACAAACCCTAACGGGCAATGGCCGGGCATGTATGGCAACGCGACACCACCGGGGATTATGTAATGACCAGTAGATACTTCGGCGGCAACCCCGGCTGGGGCGGTGGCGGCAACAACACAGAAGATTATTGGAACGTAAGCAACGGCGGATACCCCGGCTCTAATGGGCCTGCGGGTGGGGGTAATCCTTGGGAGGGCTTTAATCCTGACGGCGGCGGCGCAACTAACACTGGCGGAGGAGGAGCGACCCTACCGGGCGGCGCTATTCTCCCCAATGAATCGGGCGGCGTTCAAACCTACACCCCGACGCAACAAGAGATAGACGACCAACGCCGCGAAGAAGCAATGAATCGCTTCTATCAATCCCCTGATTACGATTTCCGTATGAATGAGGGTATTCGTGCAATGGACAGTTCAGCCGCGTCTCGCGGCATGCTTATGTCCGGCGCACAGCTTCGCGGTATTACAGAGTTCGGTCAAAACCTTGCTGCCGGAGAATACGGAAACTATTACAACCGTCTTTCCGGCATTGCGGGCTTGGCTCAAACCGCACAAAACCCTTACGCGGGCGCACAGTCTGGTATGTATGGCAATTTGATGGGTGCTTATGGGCAATCCGGTGCGAACCAAGCCAATATCATCGGCAACAATGCCAACGCTCAGGCGGGCATTTGGGGCAACGCCTTGGGCGGAGTTGATTGGGGCGGCGTCGCTAAAGGTATCGGGGGCATGTTCTAATGGTCGGACAGATTTCAGTATTCCCTGATGTTGGCGCGGCGTTCTTTGGTTCCTACCGTGGAGCGCGCAATCAGCGTTTACAAGAATCTGCTATGCGCGCTGAAATGGCCGCTGCACAAGCAGAACGTCAGCGTCAAGCGCAGGCGCGGGATGCCTTTGCCCGATTGCAAGGCCCAAACCAACGCATAGAGCGAGCTAACGACTCGACTTCATTCGGTGCAGGCTCGACGCCCTTCACACAAGAGCGCGTGACACAACAAGGCTTAACGCCCGAACAACGCTCTCGTGAAGAACAGCGCCTAGCACAAGCCGACCCTAACGCCTTCATGGCTCACCGGCAGTCGCAAGCTGGGCCGGAAGTTGATTTGTCCGATATTTACGATGTGCAAGCGAGCCGTGTCCAAGCTAATCCTGAAAACATGGAAACCGCCGTGACGAACGCGGTTAATGTCGCGGCAAGCCGGGGCGTCCAGATCGCCCCCCAACAAGCCTACGCTGAAATTCAAGGCAGAGTCGGTGCGCCGGAGGAAGCAGAGCTTACTTCCAGCATCCGCGAGTATGAATACGCACAAGACCAAGGCTATCAAGGCACATACCAACAGTGGATAGCGGCGAGAGCGGCGGCTGGCCGCGCGCAGACAACAATTCATTCTGGCGATTCTGGCGTGCGCCCTATTCGCATTCTAACGGACGCGGAGCGGCAAGAGGCGGGCCTTGGTGCGGGCGTTTGGGAGGCTTATGTCGATTCCCAAGACAATACTCGCGTTCGGCAAATTGGCGGCGGCTCTAATGGTTCTGGCGGCGGCTCTGGCACGCCTACTGTTGGCGGCGACGTTCTGGACGAGCTTACTTCACAGGTTGACCGGCGCGTCATTGATATGGACACGGCTGTTGGTCGCTATGTTGAAATGTCGCGTGAGTCTGGAAACACAGAGGCTTCACCGGAATACGCTCGCTTGGCTATTTCTCACGGCCTGAACAATGAGGCCATCGGTATTGAGCAGGCCAACACAATGGCCCGGCACACGTTTGACGCGGACAGAGCCGTAATGCGGCAATTACAGGCTCTAGACGAGATATACGAAATCTCTGCGGATTATGGACCTTTTTCAAGCGGACTGGCCTCAAACTTCGCCTTTGTTCGGGGAACGCCCCCATCGCGGGTAAGGTCTTTTCTTGAAAACGTCACGTCGCAGGAGATTATTGACCAGTTGCAAGCAATGCGGGAATACGCTCAAAGCATTGGCGAGCGCGGTTCTGGTTTTGGGCAGCTTACGCAAAACGAAATCCGCGTTATGGAGGCCATGCAAACGCTTTTGACTGACAATATGCCCCCCGAACAACTCCGCAGTCAAACAGAGGCTTTTGCTCGTGAATTGCACTTTGCGCGCTCGGAGCGTATGCGAGCAATGGAGCAGTTTATGCCGGAGGTTTATTCGGAATTTACGGCAATCGAAAACCGCTTTAATAATTTCCGCAGCCCCGGTAATGAGGGCGACGAAACGAATTACGACACTTGGGAACGCTTCTAATGGCGCAAAACTTTCCAACCCTTCCCAACGAAGATGAAGGTTCGTATGTCGCTCCTGAATCTTCTGCTCCGTATGAAGTTCGCATGGCCCCAACCGGCAGAGAGGCGGCGGTGCGTTCGCACACGGGTGAGTGGTTTCGTTTTCCCATAGACAGGCGGCGCAACCCGCAAACGGGTGAGGTCCGGTATATCATCGACGACCAACCAATGACGCAAGAGGAGGCGCGGCAACACCTTGAGCGCCGCGCTCGCTCTAGGGATTATGTCGGTCGCATGGACGTTTACCCCAGCCTGCTTACAAGCCCGTCTTCTTACTTTGGTGCCGGGCAGCCGCGCGCCTTCGGTTTTGGGGATGAAGTCGCGGGGCTTGGCGCACGTGTAGAAAACCTTTACGACCGCGTTGGAATTGGAAGCCCCGGTGAGGGCCAGCTTGACCCGGCGATGGTTTCCCAAGAATACAATACGCGGCTTACGCAAGAGCGGCAATCTGACCCGCTTGGGTCGGCTTCTGCGGACATGGGAGCCTCCGTTCCCAGTATGCTTATTGGTGGAGGCCCGACGAAGACGTTGGCCCAAGCTGTCGGTCAAGGCGCAAGGACGGGCGCTGCTTTCGGCGCTGTTGCGGGCTACGGGTATGGCAACGAAGACCGTGTGGGCGGCGCGCTAACGGGCGCTGCTATTGGTGGTACTGCTGGGGCGGGTATGCCTTTGCTTTTCGCTGGCGCTGTCGGCGCTGGAAGGCAGGCCGTAAACCTTGTAAAAGACAGGTTTTCAGGGCGGGGTTTGCGAACTCCTGCGGAGCGCGCGGCTTTTCGTGAAATGCTTTCTGCTTTGGAAACGGACGGCTATTCTAGTGAGGACGCGCTTGCTGCAATGCGGCGGTGGGCAGATTCGGGCGCAGAAGAATCTCGGTTATACGAGGCGTTCCCTAATGCCGAAACATTTTATGCAACCGTTCGTGGCGGGCTGCGCGGCTCCGGCCAAGCAACAGGTCAGGCCATTGGCGCTATTGACGACACCCTTGCAAATCAAGGCTCTCGCTTAACCGAAGAAACGCGAGGGTTTTTTGGCCTTCCGCAAAACGCCGTGGTTCGCAGAAACGAAATCCTTACGCGGCGAGCGGCGGAGGCGGACGCGGCCTATGAAGCGGCTACGTTTGTTGGCACAGGGCCAGAGCGGCGCTCCATTGTCGTTTCTAACCCAAAAATCGTTAGCAACATTCAAGGTATAGTGGACCGCCTTCCGGCCAGCGTTATAAACAGGACGAATGAGTTGCTTCGCGCTCGTGGGCGTCCGCCAATTAGTCGTGGCTCCACCCCCTCCCAACTTGAAATGCAAGATGTTGACGTTCTTTACAAGTATTTGGGAGACGCGGCAAACGATAGAGGGTCAACAGCAGTTACGCCCGCGATGCGGCGTGAGTTGCGCGTAATGCAAAGGCGTTTATACCAAAACACGCCAGACGAATATCAAACCGCCGTTAATCAGTTCTCGTCTGAAAGCCAACTACTTGAAGCCTTGGAGTTTGGCCGCGAGGCTTTGTCGGCAGACCCGGCAGAACTGGCAACTCGGTGGGCTGAAATGACGCCTCCGCAGCGGGAGCAGGCTCGTATAGGGTTTCTGACCGCAATGGAAGGCCGTGTTGGCGGGCGGCGCGACCGGACAGACGCAACGGTGGGCCTTCTTGATAGCGAAGCCGCTCGTAATAGAGCGCGTGTTTTCTTTGACTCCCCTGAAGACTTCGATTCGTTTATGGAGATAGTCAACAGAAGCAACCAAGAGTTTGCGGCTGTGAGGGGTATTGACCCACGTGGCGGCGTTCGTGTTCAAGGCGCTGATGCGGGCCAAAACCTGAACAGAACGCTTTTAGGGGGCGCGGCGTCCGCGTCCGCTGGGAATGTAAATTGGGGCGTCAGGGAAGCCCTTCGCGGCGTGGCGCAGTTCGGAAATTCAGTTCTTAACGCTGGAAGTCGGCAAGAAAGAAACCGCGCAATTATGAGGCTGGCTATGCTTCGCCCAGCGGGTGCCGATAGGGTCCAGCAACAGGCGTTTGACGAAATTATCAGCCGTGAGTTTGGCAATGATATTCGGGATTTGATGCTTATCGCACAACGCTCTGCCTACCCAACAATGAGTAACTACGCAACCACAGAGCCAAGAGACGTTACGGCGAACCGCGCCGAACGTGAAGCGCGACAACGCGAGATGGGGTTACAATGACCACCACACCTATTCATAACCTCACCGACACATGGAACAGCGGAGGCACCACGTTCAACGCTATCAAGATGAACGTGACAGACAATTCGTCTGACGATGCGTCCAAGCTCTTTCTCTTGCAGGTCGGCGGGACGGACGTTTCAGCAATCGACAAAAGCGGGTATTTCCCCGACAATTTGTTTGGTGTGTCCTCTAATTCAACGCGCACTGACCGCGTTCGGTTTGACGCAGCCAATGCGACAGGCTCTATCACGCTTATCTTGCCGGACGCTGACACCGACACTCTAGCGGCTATTGCGAAAGCGCAAACCTTTACCAACAAGTCGGTAGACCTTGCAAACAACACGCTGACAGGGACAACGGCAGAGTTCAACACCGCCTTGTCCGACGACAGTTTTGCCACGCTCACCAATTCTGTGACGCTCACCAACAAGACGCTGACAAGCCCTATTTTGAACGGGACGCTTTCAGGCGATGCCTTCCTTGATGAAGACACTATGGCCTCGGACAGCGCGACCAAGTTAGCCTCGCAGCAGTCGATCAAAGCCTACGCGGACAACGGGTTTATTCCGATTGGCCATAATTATTTTTCCGGCATGTATGCGGCAGGCAACGATCTGATTGAGTTGCAAGATGCTGCTATTACAGCTTCCGGCACCACCCTAACATCGGCGTCTAATCCGTTTGTCGCGGGCGATGTTGGTAAGGAGGTTGTTATTCGCGGGGCGGGTGCCTCCAATGCGTTTCTAGCGACAACGATTGCCAGTTATACCGGCGCGGGTGAAGTCGAAGTAACCGCCGCAGCCGGGACAACAGTTTCCAACGCAGAGGCGGTCTTTGGCACAAACGACACGACTGCAATTCAAAACGCGATAAACGCCATATCGACCGCAGGCGGCGGGACGCTCAACCTATCCCGGTATCACCTTTGCTATGGCTTGGACCTTCCCGCTAACGTCACAATCAATGGGCTTTCCAATGCCAATTATATTCGCTGCATGGAAAGCGGCAACACGGCAGGGATTTTGATTAGCGGCTCTGGCGCAGGACTTACTAACGTCCGATTGAAAGGGCCGTTTCCCTCTCAACCAACGCGCGCCGATCTTGATAGCGGTTCTCAACCCGCGCTATTCAACCACGGCGTAGAGATTAAAAAGACGCTAACCACACGCATTAGAGACGTGAAAGGGCATAACTGTTACGTCTCTGGATTCGGCTATGCTAATATATGGCTTGAGCACCTGACGGATAGCCAATTTACACAAATGAAGTCAGAGCGCGCCGGTAAATACGGCGTAGCCATGCTGTCAAATGATGATGTCCATTGGGCCGGGCTGACCGTTCTGGACGTTGGGCCGGGTCAGTCCGGCAATTCTCCATATTATAATATGTATGGCATCACGATGACGCGGGATAGTTCGACCAATACAGACACTAACCCACCAACCCGGCGCTGCTCTGTAAATGGCGCTTATTTTGAAGACATACCGACATGGACCGCGATTGATATTCACGGCGCTGAGGATTGTGTTGTTGACGGTTGGGTGGCGCGCAACGCCGCCAACGCTATTGGATTGACTGACGGAACCAAAAGTTCCCCCTCCGCCGCTGCGGATTATGATGTAGGCAAGCGTCACCGCGTTTCAGACGGTATTGCTGTGCGCTATGATGATGAAGGCTCGCTTGTCTATAACCAACCCTCGGCGGGATTCACTGTAGGCGAGACTGTGACGGGTGGAACATCGTCCGCAACGGGCGTGGTTGTGTCGGACAACGCGCTTAATCGCGTTCGTTTGAAAGCTATCTCTGGCACATTCCAAGCCGCCGAAACAATCACTGGCGGCACGTCCAGTTCAACGGCAAATGTCGTTGCTGTAAACACAACACTGCGTTTGCATGGAATTAACCTGTCTGGCACCAACTCGGCTTATCCGGCTGATGATGTGGCTTTCTCTAACCTAACCTTGGACGGATACGGCGGCGAGAATAGCAATTCTAGCGGGCTTGGCGCGATCAGCTACAGGTCATGCCGCAACGCTCGCTTTGAAGACATAACAACGCGCAACTCTAAGCACACCACCATTCTTTGTAACGCTTCGGGCGGGGATGCCTACTTTGATGGTTGCGATTTTGGTGAGGTGGAAGGCTCCCAAGAGACGGCGGGCAGCACATACGCTAATGCCCATCTAAAAGTCACGGCGGCAGGGTCGCGCGCCCGCTTTGGGGCCAACCGTTTTGATATGTCGAACCTCGGGACAATCCTTGCTGATATAGTCACACCAACCGAGGGTCTTGAACATGAGCTTAATCACCAAGACCAGTCTTTCTACTATGGCTCCCTTTGCCGTCTGGTTGACGGTGATCCTGCTTTAGCAATCGCTTCAAACTTCGATGTGCAATCGGCTAACTCTGTTGATGTTACCATTGAAAGCACTAAGTCAGCTGTTGCTGCTGGAACATGGGACACAGGAACGTCTGCCACCTTCCCGGCTGGTAAATGGGGCGTGGCGCTTTTGTCAACAGATGGGGCGACACCAACGCGGGTTGTAACGTGGGCCACTAACTCAGGCTCCGGCTACGATAGCGAAGACGACGCTATTGCTATGTGTCCCGTCACGCCTGACGACGAGGCGGCGGTTGGTATGGTGACTGTGCAGGCGCACGCCGGTAACAGTTTTACGGCGGGAACGGACGCGCTGACAGGCGGCACAGGCGGCAACGTAGCCCAAACCACCAATTACTATGACGACGATAAAATGTATGTGGCAACCCGTTTCTTCGGGGTAACGGATGGGCAGGCTGGCATGGCCAAGACTGACCTTGCACGGACGGGTTACGGTTTTGACGCCTATTTGTCAGCAACGGCAAGTAATGTCCTAGGCGCTACAACCTCCTATTATGTCGTATGTGACACAGCGCGATTTAATGAAGCTAACTGTTACAACACCAGCACAGGCATATTCACGGCTCAGGCAGACGGTCTTCATCGGATATACGGCACCCTTTCGCTCGGAGGGATTACTTCGTCTGAGGTTGATCTAGAGCTATGGCTAGAGATTAATGGCAGTCTTTATTCATGCGCTCGAATGAACCCAGACACCATTATCAGCTCGATCAGCTCGACTTTTCTTTTCCCTATTAACTTCACAGTAAACTTAGAAAAAGGCCAAACGGTTCGACTGCGGCCCTCTATGCAAGGGGGTTCGGATGTTGTGGATGTTACGGGGCAGTCCACAGGCATTTCAGACTGCACCCGGCTGGGTGTCGAGTATATCCGTCCGGTCGTGGTCTAATGATAGATATATCCTTCAAAGGCGGCGTTAAGCCTAAAGGCATCAAACTTGAGACTATTCGGGGGCTTGTGGTTTGCGCTGCGGTTTTTCGTGATTACGGGAAACGCTTTACCGTCACGAGCCTAAACGATGGACGCCACATGCGCGGCTCCAAGCATTATTCAGGCGAAGGGTGGGATGCGCGTTCGCGCGATGAAGCGCCGGGCTACGCGCAATGGTCCGACGATGAAAAGCGCCACATTGCACAAGCCTGCCGTAACCGCCTTGGCAAAGACTATGACGTAGTTGTCGAGAGCAACCACTTCCACTTTGAATACGATCCAAAATAATGGCCATGCAAGAGGGAGGTCCAATGACTGAAATTCTCGACTGGGTAGGCGTTACCGGCGTTCTTGCAGCTATTGGCGGCGCTATTGGTTACGGACACCTGCATGGACGGGTGGCCTCTTTGGAAAAAAGAGACTCCTCGCAAGAAAACCAAGTCGCTATTGCTCGGCTAGAGGAGCAAGTTAAAGCGATGCGCTCTGACGTGTCGGACATTAAAACGGCGGTGATGAAATGAGCAATCTCCAACAAATGCGCGAAACATGGCGACCTCGCTTGGCCCATAGCGTTCTTTGGATGGTGCGCTTGATTGCGCCCGCTTGTGTGATAGTCTTTATCGCGCGACCAGAGGCGGGAGAATACGCTCTTGGCTTGGCGGTTGCTATCTTTGGCTTCGCGGCGGCTCTTTTTGGGATTCGTCAGTGGGGCAAGAACGCGGGCGTAAACGATGCTCAGTCTGATTAGCAAAATCCCCGGTGTGGTCTGGATTGGTGGCGTGGCGCTGGCGGTCGCCGCTACCATGTGGTTTCGTATACAGTGGGTGGAAAATGAACGCGACACAGCAAGAGCAGAACGTGATTTGGCCGTTACGACTGCTGAGGCAAATCAAGCCACTATCGACATTCTTCAAGGTGAGGCGGCGCGACTTGATGCGCTTCTCATTCGTGCCGATGAACGCGAACGAGTTATTCGTGATCAAGCGCGGCGTGACAGAGCGGACGTAGAGCGAGTTTCCAATGAAAACCCCGATGTTGAAGATTATTTGTCTCAGCCTGTCCCTGATGCTCTTAGGCGGTTGCTCAACGCCCCGCCTGCTGACGAGAACGGAAATAGTGAGACTAACTCCCCCGAAGGCTCTGCTGACCCCCTGTGAGCGTCCTAGCGAGGTTTTCATGGTGGAGACGGGTGACATAGTGGAAAGCCGCGCCCGTTGGGTAGAGGCTTTCAATCTTTGCGATGGCCGCATTGCTGACATTGCAGAGTGGGCCGAAGAAGACGCCGACGAGTAGCGCCTTGCTTTTCTCCCTTGTCTATATATAGTTGTGGGCTACAGGGAGGCTCCCATGAAAGAGTTTACGGTAGAGCAAGTTGTAGAAGCCTTACATAAAACTAACGGCAATATATCTGCTGCGGCCAGAGAATTAGGCTCTTGCCGGTCAACAATAAAGCGCAAGTGTGCCAAGGCTAAAGAGCAAGGAATAGAAGTTCCCGCACCGCCTTGGAATCCCGCGAGGGGCGAGCCGCTTGAAACCAGCCACGCCCACAAGCGCCGCGTCGAAAAAGCCGCAGAAAAGGGTTGGGTTCCACAAGAGGCCATTCCCGCATTAACGGGAGGCCGGATTGACACCCGCGACATTCAATACATGGATATTCCACCTGACGGAAAGGTGGCGCGATATATTCTCACGGCGGCGGTCAACAATACAAACGTCCACGAAGCATTTTGGGAAAACCTTTCGGCTTTGGCCGAGTATTATTCCGCCCCGATATACATTCGGCGGATTGCCTACAATCTTTCAGCTTGGCGTCGTCTAGGCTCAGACACAGAGATTGAGGGCGGGCCTGACGAGGCTATTCAATGGGATTCCCGCGTGTTGCCATTTGTCAATGAAGACCGGGTAGAATTAGCCCCCGACCTTCAATGGGCAGGCGACGCCCCCATGACCGCGACGGCAACTTCCCCCCTATCAGGTTATGACACGTTTACCGGATCGGCTTCGGCTGTATTCGGGGCGACGAAAATTGAAATGCGCTCTATCGCCACTATGCGAGAAGACCACGCCAAGATTCTTTATACAACAGGCGTTGTGACGCAACGAAACTACTCCGAAACAAAGGTCGGCCAGAAAGCCGATTGGCATCATATCTACGGCGCAATGCTTGTGGAGGTCGATAGCGACGGAGATTGGTTTGTCCGGCCTATCGTTGGCGACGAGTCCGGCCTTATCCACGATTTGAACATAACTGTTTCTGACGGTGAGGCGGTAGAGGGCTGTAACCTTGCGGCTTTGACGCCCGGTGATATTCATGTCGCAGACCTTGATGTGGAAATTGAAGACACGCTTTGTGAGATAATCGACACGCTACAGCCCGCAGAGATACATTTGCATGACGTACATGACCACAAATCGCGCTCACACCACGACCGTAAAAACCCTTTCCGACAATTTGAATTACACGACTCCGACGCCGACGATGTAAGAGAGGAAGTTAAAGCCGACGCGGCGTTTCTTTCCAAAATCTCCCGCTCGTTTATGAAGTCTGTTGTTGTCGCCTCCAACCATGACGACCATTTGCGCCGTTGGCTGGCGGAATCAGATTGGCGACAAGACCCTAAGAACGCCCGCTTCTATCTCCAAGCCGCCGATGCGATGCTAGAGGGTATAGAGGCCGGTGCTGATTTTAATCTGTTGGAGTGGGCTTGCCAGAAAGAGGGTTGCCCGAACGATGTGGCCTTCCTTCGCCCTGACGCCTCACATATTGTCGCTGGTGTTGAATGTGGCCTTCATGGCGACCAAGGCCCGAACGGATCAAGAGGGGCTATCCGCGCGCTGTCAAAGATTGGTGTGAAGGTCAATATAGGACACTCACACTCTGCGGGGATTATGGACGGCGCTTGGCAATGCGGTCTGACAGGTGGTGACAAGCAACACGTTACACTTGATTACGCAAGAGGGCCGTCGAGTTGGTCCCGCACTATGATAGGAACCTTCCCGAACGGCAAGCGCACCATGATTACAATGCGCGGTCTTAAATGGCGGGCGGTGTAATTACGCGCTGCCACGCTTGGTAATATGAGCGCCGCTGACCTTGCCGCATTTTCCGCATTCAAAAGCAATCCAGACATTGCCGTTGCTATCAAGTTTGGAAACCACTTTGCCGGTGTTCCACCCCAACCAATGCGACAGCACGTGAAGCCAATAAGACATTACTCTATCCCTGCGTTATTTAGGGTTACGCGGCGGCAGGCGTTCCAATCGCTCGACCACGCTTCGCTGACAATATCCATTGGCCCCGGCACCAACACCTTCACGGCGGCTTGGATGGCAGCTTTCACAACGCGCTCCTCGTCCGACGCGCCTGCTATAATCGCGGCGCGGACGGCTTCATCAAGTTTGGTCATTGGGTTCTCCTTGTGAACGTATCCATGCGGCGAGGTCATTTGGACCGTCGAGCATAGTTACGCCAATCTGATCAACGCCGTTGTCCCAATAAACCGTGGCATCACGCCCCTCCGCCAGTTTCGCCAACCGTTCGCGTTCGTCGGCACGTATGGCGGTTTCATATTTCGTCACCCAATGGACGCCATTTCTCTTGCACCAATGATTAACGCTAGAGGCGCTTTTCAAACCCCAAAAACTTGCCGCCGCCGCCATTGTCACATTCGGATCAGCAGCGTCTCGGAGGCGTAGGTTTCTGGGCCTATCTGCCATTCTGCAACTTGGCTTAACCGGACGTGCCATCATCCTTCTCCCTTGGTAGAGAGGGCGGCGCGGGCGCGGCCAGCGGCGTAAGCGATTTTGGCTTCGTATTCGACAATGGTTTTATAGGGTGCTTGGTCGCTCGGTTCTTCAAGCTCCAAAGCGTCCGCCGCACCAACCAAAGCCTCTTTGAGCCGGTCTATCTCTGCCTGTGCGGTGCGAAGGGCGGGGAGGGCTTCACTTTCAACCGCCTCTATCCAGCCTGCATGGTATCCAATCAGGTAGTTCTTTTGGACTTTCTCCTCTTTTAAGTTTTTGTTTCTGTCCCGAGCGTGAGGGAGCAGCCCTTCAAGCCGTTTGATCGTGTCTTGTAGGGTCATTGGTTTAGTCATAACCAACCCTTCCATATCGCCGAGTCGCGGCGGTCACATTCTTCTGGTGTGCAAGACAAAGTATCTTGTTGCTCATTATCCGCTGAATGTGAGGCGCAAGCCTTCTCTGCGCACGTCAGGCATCGGGATGCGCGCTTGTCGGCTGTGTGCTGTTCCCCGCATGATCCGCAATAGCAGAAGTAATTGCCCGGCGCGTATCCGAACGCTCGCAAATCTGGCACACCACCTAACGGCATCAGCGCAAGAATGCGATCTGTGGCTTCATCCAAGACGGCCTCTTTCAATGGCTCTCTTTGCTCGGTGGTGTTTGTCCCTCGCAAGGCGTTTGTAAACATCATGGCGCATATTTCACGAAGGCTGCCCTTCACAGCCTCGCGGAGCTTGGATGTCATCGGTTCGCTGCTCATAGCTGAGACTCCACGCCGAGCAGCGCACGTATTTCGTGTTGGACACTCAACCGGCCCCGCTCGATCCCCAGTCGTAATCCGTCTTTTCCAATCTCATGCAAGAGCCCCCACAGGTAGTGAGCTTGCATAGAGTTGGGCTTTGTCTCATCCACCCTCTCCCCGGCTTCAACCAGCGTGTTCACTACTTTGGCAATGGTCGTGTACTGTTCTGGTGCTAGACATTCAGCCATTACGCTACCTCCTCGGCTGTCATTGGTTTAGTCATTGGTCTCTCCATCGTATTTTTCAAGGGCTTCGTCTAAGGTTGACGAACAAAGCAGCGGAATGTCCCGCGTCGCTTCTACTACTGCACTGGCACGCCCCAAAGCCTCACGCATGGCCTGTATCTGTTCGGCCTGATCTGCATAGACGCGGAGGGTGGCGGCAAAGCGGTCAAGGTGAATGGTACACTCTCCCTTGGCGGCTCGCCGCGCTTCCTTGGCTGTCATTGGTTTATTGGTCATGATGTTTCCCTTGGTTCTTTCAGGTCGATTTCTTCACGTGCTGCAAAGGCGTGGATTATCTCGAACAGGTCCGAGAATTGGGGTTTGGTCAGGCGGCTAGATTTTCGTTGAAGCTGCACCATTCCGTTGCCGTCAATGTCCGGCACAAGCCGCGCTTCCTTGAATAGCGCGTAGAGAAACAGCTCTTTGTAA
>Ga0316204_10002373_pt1 | contig 43132 bp, 46 predicted proteins | sample 6monrhotite_MG_2_FD_205661 | JGI IMG/M metagenome (GOLD analysis project Ga0316204, IMG submission 205661) | Microbial mat bacterial communities from mineral coupon in-situ incubated in ocean water Damariscotta River, Maine, United States -... | ecosystem: Environmental > Aquatic > Marine >... | reverse complement strand
AGCCTATTGAAGAGAATATTGAAACTTGTAAAAAATATTTGGAGCGCATGGCCAAAATGGACATGACACTTGAAATTGAATTAGGTGTTACGGGTGGCGAAGAAGATGGAGTTGATAATACCGATGTGGATAGTTCAAAGCTTTATACCCAACCGGAAGAAGTAGCTTATGCCTATGAAGAGCTTTCAAAAGTAAGCCCAAAATTCACTGTTGCAGCTGCTTTCGGAAATGTTCACGGAGTTTACAAACCTGGTAATGTGAGCCTAACCCCTAAAATCTTGAAGAATTCTCAAGAATTTGTTTCCAACAAATATGGTGTTGAACATAATCATATTGATTTTGTATTCCATGGCGGTTCAGGGTCTACTTTAGAAGAAATTCGAGAAGCTATCGGTTATGGTGTTATCAAAATGAATATTGATACCGATTTACAATACGCTTTTATGTCTGGAATTAGAAACTATGTTGAAGGAAAATCAGCCTATTTACAATCTCAAATTGGGAATCCTGATGGTTCAGATTCTCCAAACAAAAAATTCTATGACCCAAGAGTTTGGCTAAGAGAAGGTGAAAAAACATTTATTGACCGATTGAAAAAAGCCTTTGAAGATTTGAACAATATCAACACGCTTTAACTTAAAAACCCCCTCGTTTTATGACAGCTTGGTTCAAAAGAAAAGAAAAGGGAATACAGACCGCGACCGAAGAAAAAAAAGACACACCTAAAGGGTTGTGGTATAAATCGCCTACAGGTAAAATTGTTGAATCTGAAGATTTAGCAAAGAACTTTTATGTAAGTCCTGAAGATGATTATCATGTTCGAATTGGAAGCAAAGAGTATTTTGAAATCCTTTTTGATGATAATACATTCAAGGAATTTGATGACAAACTAAGTTCAAAAGACCCTCTAAAGTTTGAAGACACAAAAAAATATGCTGACCGTCTTAAAGCTGCCAAAGCTAAAACAGGTTTAAATGATGCTGTAAGAACTGCAATTGGCAAATCAAATGGAAAGGACTTAGTCATAGCATGTATGGACTTTAGCTTTATTGGAGGTTCTATGGGTAGTGTTGTTGGTGAAAAAATTGCCAGAGGTATTGACATGGCTATTAAAAAGAAAACTCCTTTTTTGATGATATCAAAATCAGGTGGTGCTAGAATGATGGAGGCAGCACTTTCATTAATGCAATTAGCAAAGACCTCAGCGAAATTAGCGCAGTTGGCAGAAGCCAAATTACCCTATATTTCATTATGCACCGACCCTACAACGGGAGGAACGACAGCGTCTTATGCCATGCTTGGTGATATCAACATCGCTGAACCAGGTGCATTGATTGGCTTTGCAGGACCTAGAGTTGTTAAAGACACTACGGGCAAAGAGTTACCAGAAGGTTTTCAAACGTCTGAGTTTGTCAAAGAACATGGTTTCTTAGATTTCATTACACATCGAAGGGAGCTAAAGAAAAAAGTGAATCTTTATATTGATTTGATTCAAAACATTCCGATAAGGACTGAGCATTAAGAGCGACTTAACTTGGAAAATCACCGCTTTGTATGAAAATTGCTTTGAACTTACTACTATTATTTCTTATTTTTTGTATGAATAGTTGTTCATCGGATACCAAAGATGCTGAAGAAGATAATACCAGCGAAAATCAAGAAATACAAGAAATACAGGAAACCACTGATGGGGTTGCCAGCGTAACGGAGGTATCGGTCACAGGAGAAGAAGATTTATATTCATTCAATGTTACTATTTCAAGTCCAGACCTTGGATGTCAGCAGTATGTCGATTGGTGGGAGGTCATTGATTTAGACGGCAATCTTTTATATCGAAGAATCTTCACCCATAGCCATGTTGATGAACAGCCTTTTACAAGATTGGGAGATCCATTCAATATATCCGCTAACGAGGAAGTATATATTAGGGCACACATGAATACTACGAGCTACGGAACTAACGTTTTCAAAGGTTCGGTTGCCGACGGATTCTCTTCTTCTTTTCTGGCTAGTGACTTTGCCCTAAATCTTGAAGAAGTCGAGCCGCTTCCGGGTAATTGTGCTTTTTAAAGCAAAAGAGAAGCTGCTGAAAAATTATTTCTCCCAACAGCTACCCCTTATGGAATCTTTTTCCTATTTATTGAAGAAACGCCGGAGTTGTATCTCTTTTGATTCCCCATCGGGAGTAGTCAATACTCCCGTTGAATCACAAGGCCCATTTCCAAAATCAACAGTAGCCGTTGCATTATTTCTTGTTATTGAAAGTACCCCGCTTACTATAAAGCGACAAGACCATTCTCTGCGTAACGGAACCATAATTTCTTTCTGAAATACACTCCCCAATTTATTGGTATATGTGGCGCTTCCCGTTATCAAAAAAACATTGTCCCCCCAAAAACCAGAACCATAACCCTCAATCCATTCCCGTGTTCTATTTGTGCTGAAGCTTACAGTGGTTTCATCAGGCCAAACACCATCGAATTCAGATACCACATTTGATTGTGGATTACCATTTTCATTTACACGTGAACGCTCGATGGTAGCGCTTCCTTTTACTTCAACACCATTGTAGGTGAAATTTTCCAAAGTAAGACTTAAGGTTTTCGTTTCAGCTTGCACATCTTTCAAATAGCTTAGATTGATAATTCCGCTTAGTAAATTTCCGTTTCGCAATTCGCATCCTTCTCCAAAATCAATGGTTTTTTCTTTAGTCGTGTCGGTAATTACAGTAGTGACCATAGCACATTCTGGCAAATGATCCGACAAATAAACGCTTTTAGATATCAGACGCATCTCATCGGCAGCATAAATGTCTTCTGCGATACTACTTATCTCATCAGAGATAAGTTCCGCTTCATCACTTATTTTAAGTTCTGTAGCTGAAATTACTACGTCGCTTTCAAAATCTTGCGTTTCTTCAATTTTTTCACATGAAACAACTAACGCAATTGACAATAGCGACCAACCAAAAAGGCCGGTCTTTGTGAGGCTTTTTTTCATAATAATTATTTTAAAAGGTTATGGCCCTATGACCTCGTTAAACAAAAAAGGTTTAATCAGCTACTTTAAATCACCATAAAATATGCGCATGCCGAAAATATTTATATCTTTGCCGCCTGATTGAAATTCAGTCAGATACATAAAAATCATTTAAAATAATATTGGAATGTATTTAACAAAAGAAGTAAAAGCCGAAATTTTTAAGAAACACGGTGGTTCAGAAGGTAATACAGGTTCTACCGAAGGACAAGTTGCGTTGTTTACACATCGCATCAACCATTTAACAACACACTTAAAAAAGAATCATAAAGACTATAACACAGAACGTTCTCTAGTGCGTTTAGTAGGTAAAAGAAGAAGTCTTTTAGATTATTTAAAGAAAAAAGATATTGTAAAATACCGTGAGCTAATTAAAGAGCTTGGTATTAGAAAATAAAAACAATGGGGGCTTTGCGGCTCCCATTATTTTTTGACCCTGAACTTGTTTCAGTATTCATTTTAATAAAAAGACCCTGAAACAAGTTTAGGGCAAACAAAAAGCTACATTTTAGTTTTTCATTGGTCACGTGCTACTAGCACACACAACAACACAACCCGACCGTCCGGATGGCGGTAGACCAAATGTTTAACAAGTCCTTCTTTAATAGAGGGCAACACAAAATTTTATGATTCCAAAAACTTTTAAAGAGGTCATAGACCTTGGTGACGGTAGAGAAATTTCTATCGAAACAGGAAAATTGGCAAAACAGGCACACGGTTCTGTTGTTGTACAATCAGGCAAGTGTATGTTACTATGTACAGTTGTATCTAACTACAGACAAGCAGATGTAGATTTTCTGCCACTTACTGTTGATTACCGTGAAAAATTCGCCGCAGCTGGACGTTACCCAGGTGGCTTCTTCAAAAGAGAAGCAAGACCAAGTGATGGCGAAGTTTTAACGATGCGTTTAGTAGACCGTGTATTACGTCCACTATTTCCAAAAGATTATCATTCTGAAACACAGGTGATGATTCAGTTAATGTCGCATGATGAAGATGTAATGCCTGATGCCATGGCAGGTTTAGCCGCATCTGCTGCTATTCAATTATCTGATTTTCCATTTGAATGTGCTATTTCGGAAGCAAGAGTTGGCCGTATTGATGGTCAGTTCATAATCAATCCAACCAGAGCACAATTGGCAGAATCTGATATCGATATGATGATTGGTGCTTCTGCAGATTCTGTAATGATGGTTGAAGGTGAAATGGATGAGATTTCTGAAGAAGAAATGACCGAAGCAATTAAGTTTGCTCATGAAGCTATTAAAGTACAATGTGCAGCTCAGGTAAAACTTGCAGAAGCTTTCGGAAAGAAAGACGTTCGTGAATATGAAGGTGAACGTGAAGATGAAGAACTACAGAAAAAAGTACATGACCTTTCATATGATAAAGTTTATGCAATAGCCAAAGCCGGTTCTGCTAAGCACGAAAGAAGTGCTGCTTTTGGTGAAATCAAAGAAGAGGTTAAAGCAACGTTCTCCGAAGAAGAACAAGAAGAGTATGGCGGATTAATTTCAAAGTATTTCTACAAAGCTGAAAAAGCTGCTGTTCGAGACCTTACTTTAAATGAAGGTTTGCGTTTAGATGGTCGTAAGACAGATGAAATTAGACCAATTTGGTGTGAAATTGACTATTTACCTTCAACACATGGTTCTGCAATCTTTACACGTGGTGAAACACAAGCATTGGCAACAGTGACTTTAGGCACATCAAGAGACGCGAACCAAATAGACATGCCTTCTCAAGAAGGTGAAGAACGTTTTTACTTGCATTATAACTTCCCTCCTTTTTCAACAGGTGAAGCAAGACCTATTCGCGGTACTTCACGTAGAGAAGTTGGTCATGGCAACTTGGCACAACGTGCTTTAAAAGGCATGGTTCCTGATGATTGCCCATATACTGTTCGTGTTGTTTCTGAGGTATTGGAATCTAACGGTTCTTCATCAATGGCAACAGTTTGTTCTGGCACAATGGCTTTAATGGATGCTGGAGTTCAATTAAAAAAACCTGTTTCTGGTATTGCAATGGGATTAATTTCAGATGCTGACTCTGGAAAGTATGCTGTTCTTTCTGATATTTTAGGTGATGAAGATCATTTAGGTGATATGGATTTTAAAGTAACAGGTACTGCCGACGGTATTACTGCCTGTCAAATGGATATCAAGGTAAAAGGATTATCTTATGAAATCTTAGTAAACGCGCTAAATCAAGCTAGAGACGGTCGTTTACATATTCTTGAAAAACTGACGGATACTATTTCTGCTCCTGCAGAAGATGTGAAACCGCACTCTCCAAAAATGGTTACTCGAATTATTCCGAACGATTTCATTGGTGCTCTTATTGGGCCTGGTGGAAAAGTAATACAAGAACTTCAAAAAGAAACAGGCACTACTATTGTTATCAATGAAGACCCTGTCACCGAAGAAGGTATTGTTGAAATACTTGGAACAGACCAAAACGGAATCGATGCTGTACAGGCAAAAATTGATTCTATCATGTTCAAGCCAGAAGTGGGTAGTGTTTATGAAGTAAAAGTCATTAAAATGCTTGACTTTGGTGCTGTTGTTGAATATATGGATGCGCCTGGCAATGAAGTTTTGCTTCATGTATCGGAACTGGCATGGGAACGTACCGAAAATGTTTCTGATGTTGTGAATATGGGCGATGTATTTGATGTGAAATACTTTGGATTAGATAAACGCACCCGAAAAGAAAAGGTTTCACGTAAAGCACTTTTACCTAAACCAGAAGGTTATGTAGAACGTCCACCTAGAAATGACCGTGGTGGTGACCGTCGAGGTGGTAGAGACAATCGCGATAGAAAACCAAGAAGAGACTAGCACTAATTTCTTCGAAATAAGTTAAGCCCTTGTATGTGATTTTTCATACAAGGGCTTTTAGTTACGAAAAAAAATTAAAATAAATTTTACCAAATTGTAACTTTTTACGTTTTCTTACGTATAAACATATGCAGTCTATGCGAATTAAACTTAAATTCTTTTAATGAGACAGCTTAAGATTACAAAACAGGTCACCAATAGAGAGACCGCATCTTTGGACAAGTACTTACAAGAAATTGGAAAAGTTGACTTGATTACCGCAGATGAAGAAGTAGAATTGGCACAACGCATCAAGGCAGGCGATCAAATCGCTCTTGAAAAACTCACAAAAGCCAATCTTCGATTCGTGGTATCCGTAGCCAAGCAGTACCAAAACCAAGGACTTACTTTACCGGATTTAATCAACGAGGGAAACCTTGGTTTGATTAAAGCTGCACAACGTTTTGATGAAACAAGAGGTTTTAAATTTATTTCATATGCCGTTTGGTGGATTAGACAATCCATTTTACAGGCTTTGGCAGAACAGTCACGTATCGTGCGTTTACCATTGAATAAAATTGGATCTATAAACAAAATCAATAAGACTTTTGCTTTTTTAGAGCAGGCACATGAGCGTATGCCTTCACCCGAAGAAATAGCAAAAGAATTGGACATGACCGTTGAAGATGTAAAACAATCTTTAAAGAATTCTGGTCGTCATGTATCTATGGATGCGCCCTTAATTGCCGGTGAAGATTCAAACCTTTACGACGTTCTTCGTAGTGGTGAATCTCCAAATCCCGATAAAGAATTGCTTCATGAGTCATTACGCACTGAGATTGAACGTGCTTTGGAAACATTGACACCACGTGAGGCAGATGTAGTTCGTTTGTATTTCGGACTTGCAGGTCAACATTCAATGACTTTGGAAGAAATAGGTGAAACTTTTGATTTGACTCGTGAACGTGTTCGTCAAATTAAAGAAAAGGCCATTCGAAGGTTAAAACATACCTCAAGAAGTAAGATTTTAAAGACATATTTGGGTTAAAACCCCAACTAATTACAGTTAAATAAACCTTAAATTGGTTTTTTGGCAAGAAAATTGTAATTTAGTTAACTACAACAGTTTATCATGACTGTTCGTTTTTTGATTGATGAATAAACTCCGGCTGATTACCGGAGTTTTTCATTTTATAAACTTTGGTATTTCTTTTTTTTAGCAAAAGTCTATCAATTTTTGTTCACTTTTGATAAAGAATAATGGAACAACCAAATAACCCGTTACATGGAATCAAGTTAGCTACCATAATGGAAGAACTAACTAAAGAACATTCGTGGGAATATCTGGCCAATCAAATAAATATTAATTGCTTTAAAAGTAATCCATCCATAAAATCTAGCTTAAAATTTCTTCGCAGAACCCCTTGGGCTAGAGAAAAAGTAGAGCAACTTTATTTAAGAACAATTAAGAAGTAACATGGCATTTAACATTGTTCTTTTTGAACCTGAAATACCCAATAATACCGGAAATATTGGTAGACTGAGCCTAGCAACAGGTTCTACACTACATTTGATAAAACCATTTGGTTTCGAACTAAATGACACTCGCCTAAAAAGAGCAGGTTTAGATTATTGGCAACATCTTTCAGTCATTATCTACGATGGTTTCAATCAATTTATGACTAAACATGGAAACAAAAAGTTCGCTTACCTTTCTAGCCATGGTGTAAAAAGCCACTGGAACATTCCTTTTGAGGATGACATGTTTTTGGTTTTCGGTAAAGAATCACTTGGTTTACCTAATTCAATTATTAAAAACCGTCAAGAAGAACTCTATAAAATTCCTATGTATAGCGAACATATTCGGAGCTTGAATCTTGCTAATGCGGTCAGCATTGTTATATATGAAGGTTTAAGACAAATCAGTATTTAATTCAAAAGCTATAATAATCAATAGAGTTTCTTAAATTGATATCGATAAAACCGTGTGATGAAATTTTTATTTAGGTTAATACCCATAATCCTATTCTGTTCATGTGCAAACAACTATCAAGAAACGATAGTTGACCTTTCTAGTTACCAAATTGAAGAGGGCTTTTATTTAGATGCTCTAGCTGCTGAACCTCTAATAGACGCCCCTATTGCCCTTAGTTTTGACGATTCTGGAAGAATGTGGGTTTTAGAAATGACGGGCTATATGCAGTCTTTAGAAGGAATAAACGAAGAAGCACCGATTGGACGTATTGTCATTTTAGAAGATAAAGATGATGATGGTATTATGGATCACACTAAAATATTTCTTGACAATTTAAAATTAGCACGCGCGCTAGCCCACGTAAATGGTGGTTTATTATACGCTGAGCCTCCTTTTTTATATTTCACAAAAATAGAATCTGATTTAACACCAGGCGAAACTGTTATAGTTGATGATGAATATGCTGTTGGTGGCAACGTGGAACATCAACCAAACGGATTATTACTAAATATAGATAACTGGGTTTATAGTGCCAAGGCCTCCAAACGATACCGTCTAACAAATGATAGATGGCTAATTGAAGACACCTCATTCAGAGGTCAATGGGGTATTTCGAGTGATAACATGGGAAGGCTACTTTATAATGATAACTCTAATCAAATTAGAGGAGATTGGGTGGTACCCAATATTCTTAATCAAAATCCTGTTTTTAAAACAGAACATGCGATTGGAAACAACTTGGTTGCGGACCAAAAAGTTTATCCACAAACTGCTACGGCAATTAACAGAGGTTACTTGCCCAATATGCTTCATGAAGATGGCAAGTTAAAACGGTTTACAAGTGCCTGTGGGCCAGTGTATTTAGAAGGCATGCTATTCCCTGAGGATTATCAAGGTAATGTTATGGTATGTGCCCCTGAAGCAAACCTCATCAAAAGGAATATTTTAGATTTTGAAAATTTAAAAATTGCAGGAAAGCAAGCATGGAAGAATAAAGAGTTCATAAGTTCAAGAGATGAGACCTTCAGACCTGTAAATCTTTATAATGGGCCAGATGGGGCCATGTATATTGTTGATATGCACAAGGGTATTATTCAACATAAAACATATATGACAAGTTACCTAAGAGATAACTACATCAAAAAAGGTCTAGATACTATTGTTGGTATGGGAAGAATATTGAAGGTTTCTAACAAAAAACACCTTCATACAAATGTAGACCTTTCGGTTTTAAAACCCTCAAATCTAATTGATTCCATTTCATCAAAAAATATTTGGATAAGAAATCGAGTGCAACAGTTACTTATTTTAAGTAAAGATAATTCAATTGTCAATCAACTCATTCGGATTATAGAAACTGAAGATAATGAAGTTAGTAAAATACATGCTCTTTATGTCTTAGAGGGTCTTCAAAAATTATCGCTCTCTAATATTCGATTAGCTAAGTTGCTTCATCAACCAAAATTGATTTCTCATATTATCAAGTTATATATTGAAATGGATTCGGAACTAAAAGATGAAGAAGTGATTGCTTTAATGGCACAGAAAAATGAAATGATAGATTACCATTTAGCGTATTATTTATCAGCAAAGTTTAACGAGGATAATGAGACACATCTTACTCATCTTATAGAACGATATGAAAATGAAGATTGGTTTCAAGAACCTATTCTATCAGGAATTCACTTGAATGAAAGGTCTTTTAGTAATTCTTATGATAAAAATCTTAAAAATATCGGAATTAAATATGAGTTATTAAAGCAATTAGCGACTACCAAAAAACCTATATTAAATCAAAGCGATGGTTTAACCAAAGGTAGAATACTCTATATGAAGCAATGTGCAACATGCCATGGCCCCGATGGAAAAGGGAACAAAGGTTTGGCACCGCCATTACTAAGCTCAGAATATGTAGCAGAAGAACCATCTAAATTGGCCTCAATACTGTTATATGGATTACAAGGACCAATTTCTGTAAACGGAGAAAAATATACTATGTCAAATGCAATGCCCGGTATTGGCATCGACAAAAACATTTCAAATGAAAACATTAAAGACATTGGAAATTATATTAGAAACGCTTTCACCACCTCTCCTCAGTCATTAACCATTCAGATGGTCGATAGCCTTAGAAATTTACCGAGACCTTTAGATAAAATGTATACCGAAAATGAACTTAAAGAAACTTATTCACAGTATTAACCTTATCATTATTTCTTCCATTTTCTTGGTGGGCTGCAAACAAACACCCAAACAAGAATGGATTAACCTTATTCAAAATAATTCTCTAGAAGGGTGGGAAATAAAAAATGGACAGGCCAAATATGTTGTTGAGGACAACGAAATTATAGGAACTACGCTGATAAATTCACCAAACACATTTCTTTGTTCAACCAAAAATTATGTTGATTTTATACTTGAATTCGAAGTAATGGTCGATACTACGATTAATTCAGGGGTACAATTTAGAAGTAACAGTTACCCTGAGTTTAAAGATGGGCAGGTTCATGGTTATCAGGCAGAAATAGACCCAAGTGAAAGAGCGTGGAGTGGCGGAATCTATGAAGAAGGAAAAAGAGGCTGGCTTTATGATTTAAAGAACAATATCGAAGGTCAGAAGGCTTTTAAGAAGAGTGACTGGAATCATTATCGAATACAAGCTATTGGTGATAACTTAATGATTTGGGTCAATGATATTAATACTTCCAACTTAAGAGATAATGCAACCTCTTCTGGTTTCATAGGGCTTCAAGTTCATAGTATCGGTATGGACTCTGCCAACATAGGAAAAAAAATAAAGTGGCGAAACATAAGGATTATGACAAAAAATCTGACCGATTTCACAAAAACACCAACAGCTCCTTTTATAGACACCGCCGAAAAAAAATAGAGATTATTTCTTATTTCGGATTTATAATTACTGTGATTATCCGAGTTTCAATTTTGTATTTTTGCGGCATAGCTCATAAATAATGAATCAAAAGTTAATTGCCCCATCTTTATTAGCTGCAGATTTTGGCAATCTGCAAAGAGACGTTGAAATAGTTAATAACAGTCAAGCAGATTGGCACCATATTGATGTTATGGATGGTGTTTTTGTACCTAATATTTCTTTCGGAATGCCCGTCATTAAGGCAATTGCTTCTCATGCAACCAAAACGCTTGATGTTCATTTAATGATTATTGATCCTGATAGATATATTGATGCATTTGCTGACCTTGGCGCCAATATCCTAACTGTTCATTACGAAGCCTGTACGCATTTGCATCGCACCTTACAAGCTATAAAAGGCGCTGGCATGAAAGCTGGTGTTGCTTTAAATCCCCATACATCAATACATTTATTAGAAGATATTATTCAAGATATTGATTTGGTCTGTATTATGAGTGTAAACCCTGGTTTTGGCGGACAATCTTTTATTGAAAACACCTATCAAAAAGTTACAGATTTAAAAGGTCTAATTACTATGAAAAACGCCAATACCCTTATCGAAATAGACGGTGGTGTAAACTCTGGTAATGCAAAAAAATTAGTGGATGCCGGTGCCGATGTATTGGTTGCTGGTAGCTTTGTTTTTAAGAGCGAAAATCCTACAGACACAATTAAAGATCTAAAACAAATCATTGCCTAATGCAAGATTTTGATGTTATCATTATTGGAGGAGGACCAATTGGTATTGCTTGCGGCTTAGAGGCAAAGAAAAAAGGGCTTTCTTATTTGATTATCGAAAAAGGGCCTATTGTCAATTCGCTATTTAATTACCCCATCAATATGCAGTTCTTTTCGTCTTCTGAAAAACTGGAGATTGACGAGATTCCCTTTATCAGCAAAGAATCCAAACCAAAACGTAACGAAGCTTTAGAATACTATCGCAGAATTGTTAGCTCAAACCAACTAAATATTCAACTTTTTGAGAAAGTTGAAAAGGTATATAAGCAAGATGATATATTTACAACAGTAACTTCAAAATCAACATATACCTCAGCAAATATAATTGTAGCTACTGGTTTTTATGACTTGCCCAATACGCTGAAAGTAGTAGGAGAAGATTTACCAAAAGTAGCGCATTACTATAAAGACCCTCATTTTTACGCCAGTCAAAAACTGGCCGTTATCGGAGCCAGTAACTCAGCAGTCGATGCCGCATTAGAATGCTATAGAAAAGGTGCTGAAGTCACGTTGATAATTCGTGGTCCCGAAGTCGGACAACGGGTTAAGTATTGGGTGCGACCCGATATAATCAACCGTATTAATGAAGGTAGTATTAAAGCCTATTATAATGCTACTGTGAAAGAAATTAGAGACACCAAAATTGAGATTCAAACTCCGGAGGGCAAAATCACCCTAGAGAATGATTTTGTGCTTGCGCTAACAGGCTATATGCCCAACTTTGAGTTTCTTAGAAAATTAGGCGTGCAGCTTTCTTATGATGATAAGTTATTACCAAATTATAATCCTGATTCGATGGAATCAAACGTTAAAGGTCTTTATTTGGCTGGGGTTATCTGTGGCGGAATGGAAACACACAAATGGTTCATTGAAAATTCAAGAATACATGCGCCATTAATTATTGAGAGCATAGTTTCCAGTAAAAATTAGTTATCGGTTAATTATCGATTTTTTTTTGATTGTAATCAATTGTGTAATTGGCGACTAATTTTCTATAAATTAGTATATGGACATGTTAACTCAATTTCATTTAGCAACCCAGTACCTAGCCATGGCTGGGAAAAGTTTTTTAGAAGCAAAAGATGATGATAGCCATACGAATGTGGGTTTCTTTACTAAAGATCATACATTAAGAACATGGAGTTTAGATGATTCAGACACCTATTTAGCTTTTAGTTTTGATGACTTTGCCTTGCAATGGAGTACTGCTGAGGATAAAATATCTTTTTTACTTGAAGGGAAAACCCATAGAAAAATCATTGGGTGGATTTCTAAAATGGCAGTTGCTTCAAAAATTGACAAGCCTTATAATTACGATTTACACTATGAGCTGCCTTTTGAACATAACGATGGTTATGTTTTTGAGTTATCAGATAAACAGGCTTTGACTAATTTATTACAATTACGCATCTTAGCTCAAAATGTCCTAGAAATCTTTTTAAATAGGCAAAAATTAGAATCCGAAATACGTATTTGGCCTCACCATCTAGATACTGGTGCTTTTGTGATTTTGAATGATGAATCAGGTAAATCGGTTGGTCTTGGTATGGCGATTCCTGATTCTTTGATTGATAATCATTACTTTTATTTAAGTGGATATAAAGCCCACAATAGCTTAAGCACCGCTAATTTTTCAAAATTAACCCATGGAGAATGGAAAAATAATGGTTTTAAAGGGGCGATACTGGACACTTCTACCTCTACTCTAGATCAAGCTGTACAATTTCTTGAAGAAGCATTCCATCAATATCTTTAAATCAACTAAGTCCTGCAAAAGGAATTCCCGCTAAATCATGCATTTCTTTTTTAAAAGTAGAAAGGTCATTATGATTAAATTTAGTGATATCATCATAACCACAAGCACGGGCGATAACCTTAATCAAGTCATTTGTAGCTCCAAAAAAGTTAGCTAACTGTTTAGCAGAAGAATCTATTATTAATCTACTACGCAACGATTCTTTTTGAGTAGCAATACCTACTGGACAGTTATTGGAGCCACAAGCTCGCATACCTAAACAACCTATTGCCTGAATGGCTGAATTTGAAACTGCAATCGCATCAGCACCCATCATCATGGCTTTTGCAAAATCCTCAGCTATTCTAAGTCCGCCAGTGATGACCAAGGTAACATCGGTTGCTCCAACTTTGTCTAAATATTTTCTTGCTCTTGCTAATGCTGGAATTGTAGGAACATTTATATTGTCTCTTAAAATGGTCGGTGCTGAACCAGTTCCTCCACCTCTACCGTCTAAAATGATATAATCGACACCTACATCTAATGCAAATTGAATATCCTTTTCGATATGGCTAGCCGCAATTTTAAAGCCTATTGGTATACCTCCAGTTTGTTTTCTGACTTTTGCTGCAAAATCTTTAAAATCATCAACCCCATGAAAATCAGGAAAAGTAGCCGGACTAATAGCCGTTTCTCCTTCATTTAATCCACGTACCTCGGCTATTTCTTTACTAACCTTACTACCAGGAAGATGACCTCCAGTGCCCGTCTTAGCACCTTGTCCACCTTTAAAATGAAAAGCTTGTACATTATCTAATTTATCCCAACTGAACCCAAATTGAGCTGAAGCCAGCTCATAAAAATATTTTGAATTGTTCTTTTGCTCTTCAGGCAACATTCCACCCTCTCCTGAACAAATTCCTGTTCCAGCCATTTCTGCTCCTTTAGATAAAGCTATTTTGGCTTCTCTTGAAAGCGCTCCAAAGCTCATATCACTAACGAACAAAGGAATATCTAATACCAGCGGTTTCTTAGCTTTTGACCCAATGATCACCTTAGTAGCGACATCTTCATTATCCAATAAAGGTCGCGAGGCTAACTGAGCAGGAAGAAATTGAATGTCTTTCCATTGTGGCAGGGTATTTCTATCAACACCCATCGAAGCACTAAATCCGTGATGACCCAAATTTTTTAATCCGTTTACAGCTAATTCTTTTATATACCCAGTATAAGGCTCAGTATCTTCTGGATGTGTATCTGCATAAGCACCTAAATAGGCATCTCTATCAAAAGGTTGAGGATGTTGGTTTTCAAAATCGACTATCTCATTTTCATCTACTTGAAGTGAATCGCCAACAATATGTTCTTTAAATTTATGTAGTTGTTCGTCATTATTGTATTCACTAATACCAGTATCATAACGATAATCCCAACCATGAACGCCACAAATAAGGTTATGACCGTCTATATGACCATCTGATAACAATGCTCCTCTATGATGACATCTTCCATAAAGCACAGAAATACCGGACTCATGTTTAATTATTACTAAATCAGTATTCTCAACTAAAGCATAGGTTGGTTGTTTCTCTAGGAGTTCTGAAATCTTTGCAATTTCAATTAGTTTGTTGCCCATCGTATTGGTCTTTTAGTCATTTTACTTGTTTGTCAAAAATAAAGCGAGAGCTTTACTACCGTAATTTAAAGTAAATAACTTCGACATTACGACGAAATACTAAATATTGAAAAATATAAAAAAAGTTTGTTATGGATAAACTATCTCGGAGGTGGAGGACCACCTTGATTTGGTCTTGGACCAGCACTCAGTCCAGGTCGTAAAGCACCTGAAACAATTTGTTGCAACTTCATTTTTTGCTTTGCATTACAAAGTTTTTCTAACTCTTTAAAATAGGAAAACACTTCCTTTTCCTTATTTTGGGCTAAATCACTTATTAAAATTGTAATAGAATCTAATTTTTTCTCTGTAAAAGCTGGATTATCAAGATTTGAAAAAAGCAAACCTTTTAATTCTCTGGACTCCATTTCCATTTCCCGCATTTTCTGATGATGTCCCTTATCAATCACTCTAAACTTTAGCAATTGATTATCATCAAGATTAAGTTGTTCTGCAATAAACTTTCTAGGAGGTCTATTATTACCTTCTGGTTTTACAATAAACAAATACAATAAAACACCATTCATAACCATCAAAAAAACCAGAAATATTGTTAGAAGTAGATTTTTCTTCATTCTAGTTTAATTTAAAATTGAGTCTTGACTAGTATTTGAAAGACCATAAGTTTGGGCATAATTTTGAAGTTCAACTTCATTATTAGAAGCACTATAACTATAAAGCGCTATGAAATTAAGCATAACAAATAAAACCATTGCAGCAATTTGATATTTTGGCGTAAACCAATTCAACCAGTCCGTTGCAGTTCTCTCTTCGGTATTTTGAGATAGTTTATTCAAAACCTTATCCTTAAAAAAAGGAGGAGTATTAACTTCCTCGATTACCAAAGGTGAATCGAGAAGTTCATCTATAATTTTCGAAGTTTTTTTTCTATCTATCATGGTTTATAATGGTGGTCTTAACTTTTTAGATGCAAATGCATTCCAAAACTTGCATTACCAACCTTCTTTTTTATAAAAATTTATTAAAACCTCTTTTAAATTCTTTCTAGCCCTAAACAACAAAGACTCTATTGATGAAATACTTTTATCGGTGATTTCACCAACTTCTTTATAACTAAGCCCATCAATTTTATGTAATGTAAAAACTACTTTTTGACCTTCAGGAAGCTGATTTATTGCTTTAAAAAGAATTTCATTTCGCTCTTTATCTTCCAACTGAATTCCAGGATGATTAAACTCAGTAAAGTACGAAGACTTATCTACAGGAAGCGTATTACCACTAATAGACTGCATAAATCCAAAGCGTTTTTTAGTATTCTTTTTCCTAATAAATTCAAGACTCTTGTTTACCGCAATTCTATAAATCCAAGTGGACAATTTAGAATTCCCCTTAAACTTTCCAACTGAATTATATACTTCAACAAAAACTTCTTGTGCTATATCTTCTGCATCTTCAATATTTGGCACAAACGATAAACAAGTATTAAAAACCTTTTTTTGATAGTCATCTAACAGCTTTCCATAAGCTGATTGGCTTTGATTTTTTAATTCTAATAAGAATTGACTTTCGTCCAAAAGCTTACTTTGTTTTTCAAATACAAAGTAACCCATTTATTTTTTTAATTCGAGCGCAAGTTTTTTTTGTATTACTCATCTAAAACCTTAACAAACAATTTCAAAATGATAAAAAGAAGTATGAAGTCAGTCATTGCAATGCTGGTATTAGGGGTTTTTACCTCATGCCAAATAATAGCTCAAAACAATCAACGAGAAGAGCGAAAACGCCCTTCATTAGAAGAATTATTTAAAGAAATGGATAAAAACGAGGATGGAATGCTATCAAAAAAAGAAGTTAAAGGTCCTTTAAAGAATGACTTTGATAATATAGATGCAAATGAAGATGGGCTATTATCTATGGAAGAGTTAGAGAACGCTCCCAAGCCTGAAAGAAGAGCTAGACCTAACAGAAATAAGTAATTAAAAAATCGTTTATCATGAAAAAAAATCCAATTATCCTATTAACTTCATTGTTCTTCATCGCGCTCATAGCTTGTAGTTCTGATGGTGATGATATCGCAGACGACCAAATCGCAACCGATGATGACCTTGCGGTAACTGAATTACATGCAGCATTTGCAGAATTTAATACCGAAGCGACTGAGATTTACTTATCTGATGGTGGAACGACGGTTACTATAGAAACAACAGGTCTTCCCAATCACGAAACTGTATATTGGGGTGAAGAAAGTGATTTATATAGAGAAGAACCAGATGTTAGACTAACACCTTCTATAATAAGCAGTAATAATAATGCCACTACTATTTCAATTGATGCCGTTCCAGATTTAGATGGAGCTACTATTTCAACCCAATTAGGTACCGTTGGTATAGCTGTTAGCGGTTCATCGCTATTTAATGATCAAGAAGGGGGCGGAACATTGGATCAGGCTGCCGGAAGTTTAGATTGGACAGGAGCGCATATTGGACCGGGAGTATATCATTACCACCTTGAACCAAAGGCGTTCACAAATGATGACGATAATTTGGTTGGAATTTTATTAGATGGTGTTTTCCTTTACGGTAGACGTGATTATCCTTCTAATGAATATCCAACAGATCTAGATGAATCTGGTGGCCATTTTGGACCTACACCTCACAATCCTGATGGTGAATATCACTATCATATTATTAATGAAGTATACTCAACTACTGGGTCATATATTGCATTTGCAGGTCCCTACCAAGGTTACTAAATGAAAATAATCAAACTCTTTTTTTTCTTGTTTTTAATCATCGGTGTTTTTAGTTGCAGAAATGATTTAGGTCAACATATAGAAAATAGCTACCAAGACCAGGCTATAGCTACTATTGAAATTGTTAAGGATAGTCTCGTACTAAATGGTAATGAAGGTAATTGGTATTATAAAAACCAACTTTTTAATGGTTATGCGGTCAAGTATTATTCAACCGACTCATTGCAACAAAAAGTTGGTTTCTTTAATGGAAAAAAAATGGGAGTTGCTAAAAGTTGGTTTTCTAATGGTGCTATAAGAACCGTATCGCATTACAATAAAAACAAACTTATAGATAGCTATAAAACATGGTGGCAAAATGGTGTTTTAGCTTCAGAAGCTAATTATGCAAATGGCAAATTGCAGGGAGTGGAAAAAAAGTGGTACCGAGATGGAACATTAGCCAAATTAAAGAATCTGGTAGATGGAAAAGAAGTAGGGTTACAACAAGCATGGTTAAAAAATGGAACCCTATATGTCAACTACGAAGCTAAGAATGGAAGAATTTTTGGTATGAGACGTGCCAATTCTTGTTATCAATTAGAAAATGAAAAAGTTGTATCATCTAAAAATTAAAAGTTTAGTTTCAATGACCTTTTTGATTTTGATATGCTTGATTAGTTGCAAATCAAAAATCAAAAAAGAGCATATTAAAATTAAAAAAACGGCAAGAGTAGAACACCTTCCTTTTTTTAATGACAAAACTTTCACTCCACATTGGATCACTCCTGGCAGCGAAGAAGAAAAGACATTCCATAAAATTCCTGATTTTGAGCTAACCAATCAGTTAGGTGAAACCATAACACAACAAACATTTGATGAAAAAATATATGTGGTGGATTTCTTCTTTACCAGCTGCCCTGGTATTTGTTTAAAGATGACCAATAATATGACCAAAATTCAGGAAGAGTTTAAGGACGATCAGGGATTACTTATACTATCCCATTCAGTTACACCATCAATAGATTCTGTTTCGGTTTTAAGTGATTATGCCTCAAAATATGATGTCATTGCAAATAAATGGCATTTAGTGACGGGTGATAGAGAAGAAATCTACAGTTTGGGTAGAGACCACTATTTCGTCGAAAATGATTTAGGAGAGCCAAAGAATCTAGATGATTTTCTACATACCGAAAACTTTCTTTTAATTGATACGAACAAACACATTCGAGGAATTTATAATGGTTTGAACAGAGCTTCAGTTGCACAACTTATAGTTGATATTAAAGCTTTGAAAGAGGAGATTATTTAAACTAATGTAATATCGCGCTTAAGAATTCTCGCGAAGTTAAAAGCTGCATATTCTAAATTATCATAACTATATTTCACCGCCTCATCGAAGGAACCAACGGTTTTAAGAACTGAACTGGCATAGGTAATTCCCATATCTTCCTGTTCTTCAGCAGTCAATTCGATAGCACCACAAAATGCAGCTACTGGAATACCCTTCTTTTTAGCAGAGGCTACTACTCCATAAATCGTCTTTCCTGAAAAGGTTTGACTGTCAAGTTTTCCTTCTCCGGTTATTATCCAATTAGCTTGTTCAATGGCCGTATTAAAATCTGCAATTTCTTTCACCAACTCTATCCCTGAATTTAAAGTAGCATTTAAAAATACAATAGAGCCACCTCCAGCTCCCCCTGCTGCACCAGAACCTGGAATCTGTTGAACATCAACGCCAAACTCATCAGATAATACTCTGGCAAAGTGTTTTAATCCTTTATCTAAAAACGCAACATCTTCTTCAGAGGCCCCTTTTTGAGGAGCATAAATATAGGCGGCACCTTTGGGACCATAAAAAGGATTGTTTACATCACAGGCAACTTTCAGCTTTACTTTTTCAAGTCTTTTATCTGCCTTAGCTTTAGAAACTGTTTTTACCTTAATCAGATTCTCACCAATAGGCATTAGTATACTATCATTTTCATCTAAGAATTCATATCCAAGAGCAACAGCAATTCCCATTCCTCCATCATTAGTTGCACTACCACCAATACCCAAAATAATTTGTTCTGCCCCTTTATCAAGGGCATCTGCAATTAGCTCACCAGTACCTAAAGAAGTAGTTAACCTACAATTCAAATCGCTATTGCTCAATAGTCGATATCCTGATGCTTCGGACATTTCAATAAATGCTGTTTTTTTATGTTTAGAAAACAGGTACTTGGCCTTAATCAATTTAAATAAGGGATCTTTGACCAATACCTCTTCCTCTTCTGCATTTAGATAGTTTTTAATTACATCAATAGTGCCATCGCCTCCATCAGCAAGAGGTTTTTTTAGAATAGTAGCATTCGGAAAAACCTTTTTAATTCCGCTTTCTACAGCATTACAAAACGCAATACCGCTAAGCGAACCCTTATATTTATCTGGAGCTACAACAAATTTCATTTTATAAAAATATTAATTGATGAACGATGGTAGAAAAATACTCACTACTATTATTACTATAAAAAATCCTAATAAAATAAATAACTCCTTTTTACCCGAATAAAAAACTACTTCAAGACCTTCATTCACCTGTTTCTTTATTACTCTACTCACCACCATTGCAACCACAATCGTTATCAAACAACCAATGGCATTCCACCAGAACCAGAAAATTTCTGGAACGTACAACCATAAATACATATTAAACAGCACCCCTGCTATAATGCCAATATTTGCTCCCATTGCATGTGTCTTCTTAGTCAATATCGCTAAAATGAATGCTGCCAAAATTGGACCATAGAAGACGGAGCTGATTTTATTAATAACTTCTATTACGGTACCCTCGATATTGCCAGCAAAAAAGGCAAAAAATAGGCAAACAAGGCCCCAAAAAAGCGATAATAAACGTGAATTCATTACATACTTTTTATCAGTCATATCGGGCTTAAATCTCTTGACAAAATCTTCCATTGTAACGGCTGAAAGCGAATTCACAGTTGAACTCAAAGATGACATTGCTGCTGACATAATAGCCACTATTAAAACACCTATAACTCCATTGGGCAAATAGTTGATGATAAAAACAGGCACCATTAAATCAGCTTTCTTACCCTCTAAGGAACCTATATTAGCTTGATAAGTAGCATCCATCATTTCTTGAAAACCTACATCTTGAATCAGTAATGTACCCAAAACAAGCCCCATGACACAATAGGTTAAGGTCAATGGAAATCTAAAAAGTCCGTTTGCCAACAATAGTTTTTTAATGGTTGGCATTCCCTTTGCGGATAACAATCGCTGCGATTGGGTCTGATCAGTACCGTAGTAAGAAGCGTACAAGAAAAACCCACCTATTACCATCGGCCAAAATCCAAATTCATCATTCCCATCCGCATTATTGAATCCCCATTTATTAAAATCAACTGCCGTTAATCTCTCTTGATCAACATTGGTAAGAAAGTTTTCAAATCCTCCTAATTCACTTATTCCATAAATTAGGCAGACGATAATTCCTAAAAATAAAATTACCATCTGTATCACATCTCCCCAAATAACTGCTTTCATACCACCTTGAAAAGAATAGATTAAAGTCACCACTCCAATAATTAAAATAGAAATCCAAAAGTCAACACCAACAGTAGCTTGTAATATTAAGGCCATAGTATAAACCATGACACCAGTAGCCACGGAGCGACTTATTTGAAAAACGAAACTAATAAGCAATCGAGATGAAGCATCAAAACGTTTCTCTAAATATTCATAAACACTTACGATGCCAGATTTATATAAAGTTGGGATTACCGCTATCAGTAAAAACGCCATAGCTAATGGGACACCAAATTCATAGGTGAGCCATTGAAGTCCGCCCCCGTCTTTTAGACCAACAAATGCAGGAGCAGAAATAAAACTAATTGCAGATAGTTGAGTCGCCATAGTTGAAAGACTAAGTGGCAACCATCCCATGCTTCTACCTCCGAGAAAATAGTCTCCTGAACTCTTATTTTCTTTAAAAAAGTAGCCTATGCCTAAAAATCCAATTAAATAGGCTACGATGATAATGTAATCTATGTAGTTCATAATTTATTCTTTAAAAAATTTCGTTTGCTGGTTATCCATTCTTCTCTAAGCATACCAAATAAAATGGCATCTGATCTACCTTGATAGTGTATTGAAGGAAATAAGTTTCTAATTCTTCCCTCTTCAGTACAGCCAATGCTTTTCATTGCAGCAATACTCAAGGTATTCTCCTTATGTGCACCTAAACCAATGCGCTCTACTTTTAATCTTTTAAAAGCAAATTCAAACAAGAGGTATTTACAGTTTTTGTTCAGTCCTGTGCCCCTAAACTCCTTACCATACCAGGTATATCCTAATCGTATGGCATTTAATTCATCAGAAATCTCAAAAAAACGAGTACTTCCGGCGTAGCAATTCTTTTCTTTATCAAAAACCACAAAAGAGTATTCTTTTTCTCTTTTTCTGCAATCTATGGCATCAAGAATGTATGACTCAAAGTCTTCTTTACCGTTTGACCTACCTAAAAAATAGGTCCATAAATTCTCTTCTTTTGAAATCCTTTCTAAAGCACTTAGATGTCTCTTCGCTAATGGCTCTAGCTTAATACGGTCATTTTCTAAAACATAATCATAACCAAAGTTGAGCAACATTTTCTTAGTCGTTAAGCATCTTCTTTAAGAAAGTCAATAAGCAAGGCCGCACTCCATGAAAAATTATTACCTCCATAGCCATTTGTAGTAGCATCAGGATTCGATTTTCTTGAATCAAAATATTCAAAAAATCCATTTTTCTCAATCAATTCAAGGGAATCGGATTTTATTCTATCAGCCAAATCATAAAATCCATGTCGTTTGAGTCCATGATACAACATCCAATTCATGTTTATCCAAACTGGGCCTCTCCAATATTTTTTTGGATTAAATCTTTCATGCGTAGGGTCAAAAGATGCACATAGATATCTACCTTCATCTCCAAATTTTTCAAGCATTGTTTTTGCTAGTTTTTTTGCCTTTTCTTCATCAGGCGCACTAGAATACAACGGAGCAAAAGATGATGAACAGAGGTATGGTATCTGTGTGCTGTTTCTTAAATCGTAATGCACATATGCCCCTAATTCTTCATTAAAAAGTTTTGAATTTAATCCTGAAATACTTTTTGATTGTTGTTGTTTTAAATAATCTATTTTGCTTTGATTACCACCTAACATCTGATATAAATTTATCAGTGCCTCATTTGAACGAATCAAAACTGCGTTAAATAAAGGGTCAAGGACTAGAAATGGGGAAAGTTCAGCAATCTTAGCATCATCATAATTATGCTCTTTAGCAATTTCTATGATATGAAGATAATGATCATATTCTCTTTTTGAAGGTCTCTGAGAAGCATCTACATGTGAAGTATCTCTCCGCTCAAAAGTATATTCTGGTGGATTCATTGTGGCCCAAATGTCATCCCATAATGGAGAATTATCTGTACCTGACTCCCAATTATGGTATATATATACCAACCCATCATTATTTAAATCGCGATTTTCATAGAAATAAACATGATTATCGTAAACCCTATCAATCTGTTGATTAATAAAGCCTAACATATCTTTTTTATCGTCAGCTATTTCGTATAATCGCTCCAAAATAAAGCCAAATACGGGTGGTTGTGTCATACCAGTTGACCTATATTTTTTAGAAGATAATGGATGTAAATTGGACTTATGAAAATCTGGACCTGGAAAATAGGTGTCACTATCATTATGGAATACAATATGCGGAATAAAGCCATTATCCCATTGCGCATCTAATATTGTTTCAACTTCTTTTTTGGCTTTATCAATATCATAATGAGCAAAACCAAGAGCTATAAAACCAGAATCCCATTTCCATTGAAAAGGATACAAACCCTTACTAGGTATTGTAAACCCTCCTTCTTGAAAATTATTATCTAACACCTGGATAGCCTTATTAATCATTTGCTCTTTCATAGTAATAATATAATTATAAATAGAATCATTGACGGTGTTTACCGCCAATGATTCAATGAACTAAAAAACTAACTTAAACTATTTTTTGCGCTAATTAAAAATTAAATGTAGCGGTTAAGAAAAATCTTCTTGGTAATATGGGTCTTCCGAAGAAGAACTCACCATCTGTAGATTGTCCAGCTATGCCAGCTCTGGGGTTACCCTCAGTTAACCCAACGCTATCAAACAAATTGAAAACCGAGAAGCCTAATCGCAATGAATTTACCTCTTGTGTTTTAAAGGTATAACCTGCACCCAACCTAGCTATTGTTATCGCATCTAACTCTACATTATTAGTATCATCAGTAAATTTGCTGCCTGTATGGTTTAAGGTAAAATTAGCGTCAAACTTTCTATCGTCATAATTTAGGCCAAGACTACCTAATAAATTTGGTTGTCTTCCTATCTCATTACCTTCATTAATAGTAGAAGTTGTATTAGCTATTAAATCTGTGGTTTGATTTTGAGTGATCTCATGATTTTGGTAAGTAAGCGTAGCATTAATATTAAATGCATTAGATAGTAAATATTTACCCGTTGCCTCTAAACCGAAGGTTCTTGTAGTTTGCTCACTTCTTGCTTGATCCACTAATTGCCCACCAGAAATTGCTTGATCTATTCTAATACGATCACTTAGGTTTACAAAATAACCTGCTACCGAACCAGAAAAGCTAGAAGTACCAAATTTGGCTCCAAGTTCTCCTTGTATAATTGTTTCTGCTTCGTAATTTGTTTCACGAATACCAGGAGTTGGTGCAAAGCCTCTCTGTTGAGGAAAGAAAAATCCTCTTGAGAAGTTGGCATATAAATTTGTTGATTCTGTTAACTCATATAGGCCGGCTAACGAAAGTGCCCAATCAGTATCTTTAATTGTACCAGTAACAAAACTACCATCAGTAAACCTTACGTTCGCCAATTCTGGAGTTAATTCTGGGTTATCATAAACCTGACTCTCTACCAAACCTGGGTTACCATCATTAAAAGTACCATCTGTAGATTCAATTCTCAATCCAACATCAAATCTCCAACGGTCAAAAACCATCTCATCTGTTATATAAAAAGCGGTTCTACTTTGAGTAAGAAAACGATTAGTGGCCATTCCAATTCTATTATATATGCCTCCATCAGAATAAATGACATTGTTTCCACCAGCAGCTGTATAACTTAAATTTACTAACCTTGGATTATTGTTAAACTCAGAAAGCACTCTATATTGATAGTTAATATCTTCAGCTTCAGTTCTAGCCATATAAGTACCTAAAGTATAGGTATGTACATTATCTGCTGATTTAAAAATAAGACTTGCCTCACCTGAATAGTCCATCATTGGTCTTAAACGATCTACATGTAAATTCTCAACAACCAAATCATTACCGTTAATTTGCTCTCCACTACCTCCTTGATATTGTGCATTAAAGGCAGTGTTTCCTGGCGCTACAGCAGTCACATAATCATTAAGGGCGATTGGGTTTCCAAAATTTCCATTACCGCCTACGTATAAAGCAAAACTATGCTGATAATCCGCATATTTAACCTTAGCCTTAAACCTTGTATTATCTGATAAATTATATGTAAAATCACCCATTAAATAACCCCCTTTAGTATATACCCCATCTTCTATAGGACTTTTATACACACCGCCTGGTGTCAAAAATGAAGTCTCTGCTAACTCACCACTTAACAATTGTTCAACATCTTCCCCATCATTACCAGCAATACGCTCTCTTGAACCTCCTTGCAATGGCAATGGTAAAAAGAATTGTGCTCGATCATTAATAAATTGACCGTGTAAAGTGAAAGAACCATTTTCAAAACGTTTCTTAATATTACCTCTAAACTGGACCCCGCGTGTTGCAAGACCTGTTTCAATAGGACCATCGTCTTTACGAACAAAACCTGTAAATGAGTAAAAGGTATTGGAATCTTCACCTCCTAATCTACCTCCAGAATAAAAATCAGTTTTTAATCTCCCTCTGGTTCCATATTCCATATTGATGATATTACCAGGATTTGTGTCACCTGTTTTGCTGGTGTAATTAATAATACCTGCAACCGAACCAGCTCCATAAAGCACTGCAGCACCACCTCGAACAAATTCAACACCTTTAAAGCCAATATCAGGTCTAGCATAAACATCATGGGCGGATGAATTTAAACCAAAAGTGCTCATCAATGGCATTCCATCATATTGTAAAGGATTGAAAACATACTGACCTCCTGACGGTAAACCTCTTACAAACAGATTTGTAGCAGTTTCACCACCACCACCTTCAGCAGTAATACCCGGCACATCCCGAAGAATATCTGCCTGGCTATTTGCGGAGAGTTTTGTGATTGCGGCCATCTTTTTGGAACTAATGGATAATGGTGCCTGTTTCTGAGACCTAAAAGTACTTGAAGCTGTAATTACAACTTCATCAAGTTGTTGTCCACTTTCATTAAGCACGAAATTTAATGATACTGCTGCACCATTCAAATTAGCAGATTGCTCTGCTGGAGCAAAACCGATGTAAGAGACTCTGATGATTTGGTCACCTGTTAGATTAGTAGATAAAATGAAATTTCCATCAAAATCTGTAGTTGTTCCCTCAGTTGTTCCCGAGATTAAAACGTTCGCCCCAAGAACCGGAACGCCTGATGCGTCTTTAACGTTTCCGCTAATTTCTGTTTGTGCCATAATTGAACTTAAGCCAAAAAGTACAATTACCGCAAAGAGTAAATTTTTCATAATGATTTAGTTATTTGTTAATTGAGCATAAAACTTTAGAATGTGATATTTCTAATATTTTTCTAAAATTATCTGAATATCCTAATGAATCTTTAATTATTTTATCAAATATCTATGCAAACGTTTGCGAAAACGTTTGCGACATAGTTTATTATTTCGTCTATATTTAGTTTTACATTTGAAAGGATGAGTAAAAAACAAAATATCACTCTTAAACAGCTTGCAAAAGAATTGGGTTTATCTATTTCAACAGTATCCCGAGCATTAAATGATCATCCTGATATTAGTATTACTACTAGAGACCGTGTAAAAAAATTAGCTACAAAGCTTCATTACACACCCAACCTTTTTGCAAAAGGTTTTAGAAGCCATCGAACACATATAATAGGAGTAATCGTTCCTAATATTTCGCATTACTTTACAACCACAATTTTAAAAGGTGTTCTTTCTGAAAGTGAAAATTTAGGATATCGAGTAATCATTTCTGAGTCAAAAAATAATGAACTCAAACAGACTGAAATGTTAGAGACCATGATTCAGTTTGGTGTTGATGGTATTTTAATGGCCTTAGCACGTAAAACTAAGTCTATTGACAGTATTCTTGATATTCAAAACCGAATTCCATTAGTCTTATTTGATAAAGTTTCTGATAAAATACCGTGTACCCAAGTAGTTATAAATGATGAGGAAGCAGCCTATAATGCGGTTGAACACTTAATAAATATAGGGAAAACGAGAATTGCTATTATAAAGGAAACAGAACAATCTTTTAACTCTAGAAAAAGATTTCAAGGTTATCTTAGGGCGTTACAAGAACATAATCTTCATATTGACGAAAAAATAATTCTAAGTACAGAAGATATTTCTCTAAGCAAAGGGAGAATGCTTGCAAACAACCTTTTAAGTCTAAAAAATAGACCAGATGCCATTTTTGCAATCACTGATAGTGCTGCCATTGGTGTTATTAAAGCATTAAATAAATTTAAAGTGAAAATTCCGCAGGAAATAGCCGTTGTGGGTTTTAGTAATAATATTAGCTCAACTATCATAAATCCTTCTCTGTCTACAGTAGATCAACCTGGTGAAAAAATCGGAAAAACTGCTGTCAGATATCTCATAGAAGAGATTGAAAACCCTAAAGAAAATCTGGTCACAAAAACTATTGAAATTAAAACAAACCTTATTGTTCGGGATTCTTCTTTTTTGCCTAGTGATAAGTAAAATTAATTTATGTTATTAATGCGGTAAGACATGATTACTAGAACAGAAATACATATTACTCCAGCAATTTCGCATCCTATACGTTTACAAGAATATGGAGTAGGAATCTTCAATGCTATTCAAACTAAATCCGCCTTAAAGAAAGTACTAAAAAAACAGCTAATTACTGTTAATGGATTCGTTGCCACTACGGCAACAATGATTAAGGGAGGAGAAAAAATAGTGTTATCTACACCTGAAGCCTTAACCAAAACAAAACAACTCCTTTATCCACTCAAAGTGCTGTTCGAAGATGATTATCTGGCAATGATACATAAACCAGCAGGTATTTTGGTGAGTGGTAATAGTTTCAAAACAATAACAAATGCTCTAGAACAAAATTTAAAAGCGAGCAATTGTATTGATACCACAATACCACAACCAATCCACCGGTTAGACTATGCCACAACAGGAATTTTATTAGCTGGAAAGACCAATAGTAGCATTCGTGCACTAAATAAACTATTTGAAAACAAAGCAGTTAAAAAAACATATTACGCCATTACCATTGGCAATATGAATAGTCAAGGAACTATTTCTACCGAAATTGATGGTAAGAAATCAGAATCAATCTTTGAAGTATGTGAGTCAGTAAAATCAGAGAGATTCGGCAAACTCAACTTAGTTAAACTAGAACCTAAAACAGGTAGGAGGCATCAATTACGTAAACACTTATCAGGTATTGGTAATCCTATTTTAGGCGATGCAACTTATGGTAATAAGGATTTAATATTAAAGGGGAAAGGAATGTATTTGCATGCCTATTCTTTAGAGTTCTTACATCCTATTACCAAAGAAAAACTAGGTTTCACCGCTGAGTTTCCTAAAAAATTTGAAAATATTTTTCCTTCCATAGACCTAAGTATTCAATAGATAACTAACATTTGTGGTGAATACAATAACTAATAATACTAAAAAAGAATAGTCGGAATTAAGATAGACTAAAAATTGCGCAAGTTTTAGTTCTTATTATCATCTATACTAGTAGAGAAATCTTTTTAATATAAAAACGACAAAAATGAACCATTCAAAATTTGCACTTTTCTTTCTTTTCACAGCTTTTGTTCTAATGCTATCTTGTAGTGATGATAACGAAAATTCAACTGATGATGTGGACAATACTGATGATGTTGATGATATTTCAGAAGCAGTAAGCACACCATTTGCTGCATTTGATGAATTTAATCCAGACGCTGTAACTATTTCATTTGATGAAGAAACAATTACTATTGAATCAAATGGTTTACCGAACCACACCTCACCTTACTGGCCAGAAACAGAACCTTTATACATTGAAGCAGTCGTAGCGACTCGTTTAACCCCCGGAGCAATAGGTGGTGATCGTAGTTTCACAGTTACCGTTCCAGCTGCGCCAGAATTAGCTTCTCAAAGCACGGCGACTGGACTAGGTGCCATTGGTATCTCGGTAACGGGAGTCCCTATTTTCAATGACCAAGAAGGTAATAATAGGCCAATAGAGGAAGAAATTGTTCAAACTTTTGATTATGCCGGAGCTCATAACGGACCTTCTGGATATCATTATCATATTGAATCTTCCGATGTACCTGAAAACACAATGCTTTCCTTTGATGATGAAAAATTAGTAGGCATCATGGCAGATGGTTTTCTATTATATGGAAGAAGAGAAATGGATGACACTTACCCTACAGATTTAGATGAGTCTGGAGGACATTTTGGAGTTACACCACACAGTGATGGAGTAGAGGTATATCACTATCATATCATTAATGAATTCTACTTCGGCAGTATTATAGCACTTTTTGCAGGAGAACTGCAGGGCACACCCAATAGTATATTGTAAGGTTACTATATACTAAAAGAAACGAGCCATCTTATTTCTTTTATTTAAGTTGGTCTCGTTTTGACTTGAATTACACCTATAAAATTTATAATGAAACGATTTTTCTATTTCCTCTTGACAACAACTGTCTTACTGACGGCTTGTTCTGAACAAGAAAAAAAATTAAAAAAAACTTCCCACTCAAGTATACCTGATGTTATAGTTAACAAATCAGACTTAAAATACAATCATAAAACTTCAATATGGACCTTAAATGATTACCCATTTTCTGGATTTGCCGTAAGTTATTATCCAAATAAAAATTTAAAAGAAAAGTTTGGGATTTTAAATGGACGAAAACAGAATGAATTTATTCAATGGTATACCGATGGACATTTCAAAAACAAGTCAGTTTATGATAAAGGTCGGTTACATGGATCAAAGAAATTATGGTCTTCAGATTCTACTCATATGCTAATTGCTCACTATAGTTATCAAGAAGGCAAACCACATGGAGAACAAAAAAAATGGTATGTCACTGGTGAAGTATTTAAGAAAATGAATTTAAATCAGGGAAAAGAAGAGGGCTTACAACAAGCGTTTAGAAAAAATGGAGCTCTTTTTGCCAATTATGAAGCTAAATCTGGTCGAATTTTCGGTTTAAAAAGAGGTCAGCTATGTTATTCCCTTGAGGATGAAAAAATTCAGTATAAAAAATAATTATAAAGTATTAATTAACCCTTTTCCTGGCATACGAACTATTAAAAATTAAGAAAACAAAAAAACGCACAAGTAAACTTGGCGTTTTTAAGAAATTAATTGTTCTGTGACCACGGAGGGATTCAAACAATACTTTACATGAAAATCTCTACAATCCTAAAAGCCTATGATATGATAGCCATGAAAGACCTCAACATTTAAAATGATTTAAAACCATTGTAATAAATATCACATTTTTGTTACAATTATTGTAACAATTAATTAAATTAGTGGTGTTCAAATGTTACATCATGGCAAAAATCAGTTTTCACTACCGAGGTAAACAAGATAACGGTAGACTTTCAGTACGGTTGGTCAACTCAAAAGAGTTTGATTATATGGTTTCAAGTCCAATAGAAAGCAAAAAAGAATATTGGATTAAAAGAACTACTAGCAAAGGCAAAACTGCCTATAAGCACAAAAAATTAAAGGATTTGAATTTTGGAAGTGCTGAGGTAAAAAAACACTACCAAGACTTAAAGGATATTCAAGATGCCATTATTGACCAATTCATAAAGGATTACAACGGTGGTGTAGCAATCACCAAAGAATGGTTAAAAACCTGCATAGATGAGCATCATAAGGCTTTGACTACCAAAGAAGAAGTTCAAAAAGTTGCCAATGAAGAAAATTCTATAAATAATTTAAATCTATTAACTACTGCTATCGAAAAGATGTTGGTAAAATATAAGACCAACAAAAACGAACTTAGAAAATATGAAGTCACACTTAATAGACTAAAAGACTTTCAAGATTATTCAAATAATGCTTATAAAATAAAAGACCTTAATTCAGATTTTGCTGACCAATTTAAAAATTGGGCATTCTTAGAAATGCAGTATAGCAAATCCTATATCAATAGTATATTAAAACGTTTACGAGCATCAGCAGTTAAGGCTTATGAAAATGATGAAACAGATACCATAGAAATAAGCAAGACCTTACGAACTTTTGAAATGTTTAAAGAACCGTACAAGGATAAAGTAGTGGTTACTCTTAATTACAATGAACTAGACAAAATTGACAAAACTGTTATTACGCATGAAAGACTTCAAGATGCAAAAAAGGCAATCCTCATTGGCTGCGAAACAGGTTTAAGGTATTCAGATATGAATAAATTGATTGACACGAATATCAAAAATATTGAAGGAGTCAACTATTGGGAGTTTAGAACAAATAAAACGGACAAACTAGTACAGATAACAATTACCAATAGAATCATTAACCTTATCGACCAATACGGTCTACCTCAAACTAATTACCCAGACAATGGAGTTCAACTAAATAGAGATGTTCAACAAGTAGTAAAATTATCTGGTATTGATGAGAAAATTAAAGCAAAGAAACCGGCTTCAATCAATGTAAATGGCATAAAAGTCAAACGTTCGATTAGTGATGAGTATTCTAAACATGAATTGATTACAACAAGAACTTTTAGACGTTCATTCGCAACCAACTACTTCGGCAAAATAGATACCGCATTAATTACAAATATCACAGGGCATAGCACAGAACAAATGCTTTTAGCATATATCAACAAAAAAGACACTACCAATATAATAAGAACCAAAAACCAAATAGACCAGTTTCATGTTGAACGAAAAATAAAAAAGAATGACATTAAACTCACGGTAATACCAAAAGCATCAAACGAATAATTTAAAACCAGAAATATTATGATTTTAGAAGAACTAAAAGACAAGCAATCGGCTGAAAGTTCAATTAATGATATTAAAAAACTAGAAACAGAAAACCTTCTTAAAAACGCCTATGTCCTAGAAATTCAACAAAAACTTGAAGGTTGTTATGATAAAGAGAATAAAATAGACCCCGATAAATTGTTAGGTTTTGTTAAGTTTCTTGATAAAGACCTATACGGTGTAAACCAAAGTATTTCTGAACTTTATGATATTACATGTTCGGTTAATAATGTTTGCGACTATCTAAAAACACTAAAACTTAAAATAATGGAAACACAAAAAGCAATTAAACTTATTCAAAACTACCTAAAGGGATATAGCCTATGGAGCAACCTATATGGTATTGGACTAGACCCAGGCAATTACAGCATGAGTTATACCGAATTAGGAATAATACTGTTTGATTTTGATGAAGAGGCCAAATATATTGATGAGGTTGGAGACGTATTCTTTAAAAATGCAGATAAAATGATTTCAAAGCATACTGGTTTTGTTAATAAATTAGAAGAAGACCTTTTAACAAATACTGCTATTGATAATTATTCCGACTGGAAGGCATTAAAACATCAAATAAAAATAAAAGCATGAGCGATTTGCAATTTAAAGTAATATATAGGGCTGCTTAAAGGCAGTCTTTTTCATTTAAAGTAATTTGATGTAATTGCATTTGTCAACATAAAAACCAAAATATATTTAAATTAACTTATTAATATATTAAATATCAATTAGATAAAATGATTTTCAATATTTTAAAGACAAAAAACTTGTTAATAAATATTATTTACCATCGAATAAGATTTAATTATATTTACAGAGTCTTTTAAAGAGACACAAAACCAATCAATTATATTAAACTAAATATGAAAACTAGACGCAACAAAAGCCTGTTGTAATAAGGTCTAGGTATTTCAATGGCGGGGATGATTTCAAAAATCAATTGAACATCTAAACTTTAATTGTAACAGGGAATTATTAAATTTAATTTCCAAGTATGTTAAGTACAAAAGCCATTCAATTGGTAGGTATTACCCCCGATGAACTTCAAGCAGCAATTTCCAAGGATTTAAAAGGGCAATTAGAAGATTTCAAAAGAGATTTTCAACCCAAAACACCTGATGAGCTTTTAACACGTTCACAGACCGCAAATTTTCTTAAAATCAACCTTTCAACTCTTTATCTATGGACAAAGAAAGGGCTTTTAAAATCTTACAGTATTTCTGGCAAGGTCTATTACAAACGTAGTGAAATAGAATCCGCTTTAGTCGAACTGTAAATAATGGCAACGGTGACAATACCCGTGCCAGATGTAATGCAGTTCAAAATAGACACGGAAAAACTATTCAAAGAGGTTAGGTATTACAACCTCATCGATGGAAAAGAAACACTATCCGACAAACTCAATATCGGAATCAATAGGGGTTTCTCAAAAGCGACTTATACCTATTCGGTCAAAATATGGCAAGGCAGCAAATGGAGTAAACAGATAACTGGATTATTCCCTACACATGACCCCGACATATTTTACGGAGATACCGAGAATAAAAAGAACCTTATTTTGATGAGGTTTTTAAACAACGGTAATACAATTAAGGTTTATTACTTCCAAGGTTTTTATACAAGGCGTATAACGGACTTTCTAAAAGTATTTAAGGACAACTATTAAAACAGAAAAAGGGGCTTATGCAGCCCCTAATTTGTTCAAATGCTATCGGCAACGATAACACGTCAAAAATACAAGTTTTACCCCTTGTATAGTATAGGGTAAAAAAAAGACAAAAATTGTTGGTTTCTCATTATTTCATTAGACAACATATCGGCAACAATACCAGCGGACTATATCAAAGATTTTAGACCTCAATATTTCCTTGATATGAATGAACTTAAAATAAAAGCACATCTAAAACCCAAAGGATTACATCAACTATTTACAAAAGGCTACGAATTAAGGATTAAAGCAAATGCGCGATTATTAAATGAGAATTACGCCCAGGGTTTTTGTCTTAAATCATTAGACCAATTGATTGATGTTTTAGATAAAAAATGTGGTTTGGTATTAGACCCTAATTTTATTGATGATAATGACACAGTTTTAAGTTTAGCCCACGTTAAAAACGATGTGCTAATTGAACCGACAAAGTTACTTAATGAACTAATGTTGGTAGGTTACTGGTCTAAGTTCCAAAGGGTACTAAGAGACAATTCGATTACCTATGAAGGCACAACCAAGACCTTTAGGCAAAGAACAACCATATACAGTAAATATAACCACATGATAAAATATAAAGGTGATTACAAGGGGTTGGATATTAATATTAATGATTTCAAGGGTATTACACGGATTGAAACCAAATTCGATACTTCCAAGACCGTTAGGAATCAGTTTAAAACCAGAAATATGAAGTATATCCTTAGCCAGAAAAACACAAATAAGATAATCATGCAAAACATTTTAAAAGGACAGCCTACAGAAATCAATGAATTCGATTTAAGCCAGTTTGAGAAATTGAATGACGAAAAGGACTATTTCTACATTAAAGGCCTTAAGGAACGTTTTAATGGTAATATAATAGCCATAAAAGCCCATATAAGAGGAAAGACATCAAACCCAAAACACCAATATCAAAAAGTTGACAAATACCTGCCTATGGTAAACGCACCAAGGGGAACGGCATTGACCGCTATATCGGATATGAAGAAGCAATTAATTGAGAATTGAATTATTAATATTCCCTAGTCATTTAGGTTTTAAACGAAGAACAAATGCCAAGATATTCGACCTTTTCAACATTGATAGATGACCTAAGATGTGTTGATATTAAAGACCTCAGAAGATGGGGCTACCTTAGAAAAGGAAGGAGAATGTCTGGAACTATGACTTGGAGTAGGAACGGAATCCAGACCTCATCCATTAGTATTGGAACTAAAATAAATAATACGCCTAAGTTACTTCTTAGTTATTCCGTGGACGGTGAACCTATTAAATATGAAATAACCCTTGTTGAGGTTTCATCGAATTTAGGTAAAGGACAATATTTTATGTTCCTATGCCCGTTCACATTAAAACGATGCCGAAAACTTCACTTGATCAATGGAAAGTTTATGCACCGTTCTGCATTAATAAATTCCATGTATGAAAGTCAAACGCAACCCAAGTCCTACAGGTCAATTAAGGGAATCTTTGAACCTTATGTTTTACAGGACAAGTATTTTGAAGAAATCCATAGTAAGCACTTTACTGCGCATTACAAGGGGAAGCCCACAAAACGTTATAAATGGCTAATGCAGAAACTTCAAAGAGCAGACCAAATGAGTCTTGAACGATATGAGAGCATTTTAGTGTTTGGTAAATAAATTGGCGTTTAATTATATTTTCTCCGTTTCCTTTGTTTGTTGAGCTAAAAGGTATAAATAAAAGATTCGTTTTTCAATCTATATTTAAACATTTGCAAGCGTATATTATACGTATTAAAACTGTTGAACTCCTTGAAAAAATCATTATTCACAAGGATTTACTAACTTAGTTTCTATAGATGAGATATAGTTAATAACTATATCCAATTGTTGGCAACAAGCTGAAAAATGACAAACGAAATTGAATTTGACGAAAATTTGTGGTTTAATCACAAAGGTTGTGAAGGAAAACATTATCTGATTGGAAACCCACATACTTTTCGTGGACGAATTTATGCTTGGTGCCCAATAAAAGAACGTAGTTTTTTTGTTTCATTAGCGGAAATTGAGAAAATGTCGGAATATTCAAAATATTGGATAAACGGATATTTGAATGGTAACCAACCAGAGCCACCAACCGATTCAAATGGAGATGTCGATTTTGAAAGTGCTGAATATAAAAAATGGGCTGAATCAACCGAATTATTCACTCGCACTGGATATTGGACGGACGAAAAACGGAATTGCCAAAAATGCGGAATAGAATTACTGAATTCTGAACTGAACGAAATTTGTAGAAACTGCTAAATTAAAATGACGGATAAAGAAATAAGAGAAATTGAGGAAAGGTGTAATAAAGCCACCAAAGGGCCTTGGAAATCTATGGTTGAGGGAAGAGACCACACGAGTGGAGATAGTTTCATTATGACTGGTGGAGAAGATATTTATATTGACAATCCTCTTTTAGATAATAATCAGGATTTTATAGCAAATGCCAAACAAGATATTCCAAAATTGATTGCGGAAATTAGAAAACTAAAGAGTAAAACGGAATAAAAGCCAGTTGCCAACAACGGCTATAGTTCATTGCGGCGGAATTTCCTAAACGGAAATTCTTATCTTGCAATGAAGGCTTGGTTATCTCGGAATGTCCTAGCGGACGATTCCGCAACGTAACCATAGCCCAACCGTTGTAACCAATTTAAACAGGCTTTCAAGATTTAAGAATGAGTAAAAATTTAATCTTCCTAATAATTACAGTTCTTCTGTCTTCTTGCAAAGGAAAATCACAAAACAAACAGAATTCAAACATGATTTCACTTGAGAAAATTCAAGAGATGTATGACAGTATGCACGGTAACGGAGTTGATACTGACCAGAAAATGTTATACGGGTACTTCTTCACGAATACCGAACCTAAAAAGTTGGAAAAAGTATCCGAAGAACTTAAAAAAGATGCATTTGAATATGTCGATATTTACCCAGATGAAACTGGAGAATATTGGTTGCACATGGAAAGAATAGAAACACATAACGCAAATTCACTATTTGAGTTGAATAAAACCTTATATGCTGTTGCAGATAAGTTTCAAGTAACCTCATACGACGGATTTGATGTTGGAAACCCTGACAAGGGCAAAGCAATAGAAAGGGACACTTATGCTGTTCCTGAAGAATTTGGAACGAAGGACTTGATGATTGAAGGAATACCTAAACTAATAGTTGCAAATAAGGCATTTGAACAGTTTCCGCATAAAGAGGAGTTCATTTATTTCATTGAAATAAAAACAAAGTATGCCGTTGAAAATGCTTCTATGCTACCAACGAATAATGAGTTAGAAGTGCTTAACGATTTTGAGATGTTCATAGAAAACAACTTAACACAAAACAAAATATCCAATTACTATATTGGTCGCACAACCTTCAATAAAGAGAGAGTATTCCATCTTGTAACTAACGAGAAAGACGGAGCGACTGGACTAATGGATTTTATAAAAGAAAACGGAAAACAGAGAGAATTTGAGTATAACATAATTGAGGATAAGGAATGGCAATTATACTCGGATTTGATTAGCAAGCTGGAATAAAAACTGGTTACAACAATGCCTATAATTAATACGGACTTAGGGTTTTACACAAAGGTCTGTGTATATTTAGAAAGTCCGCCAAATCTTTTGGATTTGGCTTTTAAATAGAAAAAATAAAACAAACAAAAAGATTCGGCTAATCGCTTAAACGGAAACAAAAGTTCTCTTTTATTCCCGTACTAATCATAGCCCAGACGTTGCCAACAATTATGAATATCGAAATCTTAGAATCGAAACTTAACCGCCACAAAATTTCTTTTTCAAAGCAAAATGGTGAAATAATTATTGGAAAGGCAAAAAACGACTTAATCGACTACTTTGGACTTGGGATTTTACCAATTGTATTCGGAATTGGAATAATTGTTTTCTTGTTCCTTGGAATAGGCGGATTTCAAATCGAAATGGCTCATATTTCTGCAGCAGGATTATTTTTAATCGGAATTGGGAGCTTTAACCTTTGGAAACGCAAAAGAAAAAGACTTGCAAATAGTTTTCAAAAAGTATTCAAAGACAATAAAATTATCATTAAAACAACATCGGAGGACTATCAACTTGACAAAACCACAATCAAAGACGTGCGGATTTCCAACAAACCTATAGAAAAGGAAAATCACGAAGGGAATTTATTTGTAATCGACAATGAAAATCGGATTCATCATATTCTAGGATTTCATGATGAAAGTGAAAAATATGTTGAGGATGACCTAAAATGGTTTGCGGACTATATTTTAACTCAAACTGGACTTAAAAAATAACAGTTGGCAACAATGGCTATAATTTATAGCTGCAATTCGTTAACTTCAAACATAGAAACCATCAACGGCTGGATTTGCCGCGGCTGGAAATCTAACGATTTCCAACGCCGCCACAAATTATAGCCTGACCGTTGCCAGTAATTTGAAAATGAAAATCGTAAAAGCAATATTATTAACTCTATTATTGATTTTAGGGTTCAGTTTAACTCAGGTCGGATTAACCACTTTATTTTTCAAAACTGAATTTATGCTTGAATCATTTCCAAATCATTTGGGGATAGTCAACGTCATCTCATATGTCATGGCATACCTTCTGATTTTCAAGCTCTTTTGGAAACCAAAATCAAATATTAAGGAAGGTTTAAATTTTACCAATTTTGAAATGAAATTTTTGCCTTATTTAGTTTTCATCGCTATTGGACTTCAGCTTTTAGATAGACCATTTTGGCATTTAATTCCGGATTGGAATTATATAAGTGATTTGAGTTTGGGAACGGGAAAAAACTCTTTTAACGGCTTTGATTCTTTCTATTTTTATAATGCTTTATCAACTCTTATTATTGCTCCCATATTCGAAGAACTCTTCTTTCGAAAATTTTTACTTTCCAAGCTGTTACAAAAGAATAATCAGAAAATTGGAATCTTAGTTTCAAGTCTATGTTTTGCCATTATTCATATTGAAACACCGTCCAATTTAATTCCGACATTTATTTTTGGAATAATAAGTAGCCTGATTTTCATTAAAACCAAAAGCATCACTTATTCTATAATCTTACATTTTCTGTTTAATTTATTAATTCAAATATTATTTGTGACTAATCTTTCTATTAATGAATGGTTTTTGGACTTAAAATTCAACTTTATGTATTGGATTTTATTTCTAATTGGAATAGGAATAACATATTTCGCGACAAAAAAACTACTGGCAACAAAACCTATAAACAATACGGGCTTCGGGCTTAATCAATAGGTTTGCGTATTTTTATAATGACCGCAAAATCTTTGGGATTTTGCTTTAAACAGGAAAAGAAAAAACAAAACAAAAAGATTTCTCTATGTGCGTGGCGGAAAGCAAACGCTAGTTTGCTCCCGTACTGTTCATAGCTCAACCGTTGTGCAACATTTGAAAAAGCAATTAAACATATCGATAGTTTTAACTTTTGTTCTGTTACTTTCTTGCAACACAAAACAAAAGAAGATTGATACTTGGAATTCAAGGATTTCGGAATTTGAAAACGAAAAATTGGTTATAACTCCAGGAGTTGGTACAGAAAAATATGTGGTTGGACAGACGCCAATTAGAACAATTTTGGCTGAATTGGGAGAGTACGACAAGTTCACTCAAGGAATTACGGATTTGATTAATGCCGAGGCCGAATTTACAAACCGCTATATTTTTTCAAAACACGGTATAACTTTTATCACTCATACGCCAGAATCTAAAGGACAGGACATTGAAAATGCAATAGTCAAAACCATAATATTTACCGAAAAATCAAGAGGAGAACTAGATAATGGAATTGCAATCGGAGATGGACTTGAAAAATTAAATACACGACTTGGGGAGCACGATGACCAAAAAGATGTTTACTCGAACGTTACTCACTTTTCTTATAGTAAAAAAGGAATCAGAATAATTGTTGACGACAATACAAAAAGGATTATCGAGTTTGTAATCTATCAACCGAGGGAATAAAACGTTGCACAACAATGCCTATAGCAAATAGGGCATAAAGCGCTATATTTAAAGGCTTGGAAGTGTTTGCGAAGTCCGCCAAATCTTTTGGATATGGCAATTAAAAAAAAGAAAATAATTACAAACAAAAAGCTTTGGCTAACAGCCCAGACGGAAACGAAAAGTATCCTTGCCTGCCCTACTTGCCATAGCCGTGACCGTTGTGACACATTCAGCTGAAGCTGACTTTAGGTGCTACTTGCAAAACACCCCAAGGTTACATCAAGGTTTTTCCGGAGTCATTACGCGCGCGTTAGAACCTCACAAAACCTAATATTAAAAACCTTGTATAGCCTGATGCTTAATAATGACTTCGTTGGTATCTGTTACGCGCGTAAAATTTGATTAATCAAGATTTTTTCAAAAACACCTCAAGATTACATCAAGGTTTTTTAGAGGTCATTACACGCGCGACTGATACCCGAATATTAATTTCGTTGTAATTAATTAATCTTTTTTAATTTTTGATTAATCAAGTTTTTCAAGATTTTTTACAAGTCACAACGCGCGTATACGACTCCCAAATACTAACTTCATTGGTATCTGACGCGCACGAACAATCAAAGATTTTTCTAGGGTCATTACGTACACAAGAGAATTGTTTTTATAACGCAAAAAAAAGAGACTTCTGTGTTATCTATTCGCATACGCATAGGTTTTGTTAAAACAGACGAAAAACGACTTAAAAACGACGATGAGTACTACTTTTAAATCTAAATAAATATTATGACAATACCCCCTACTATACTACCGTTGGTCAAAGATGCTTTTCAAGACTTAGATTTAATCTTTGAAGAAACAACCCCAGTTTACCAAGAAGTTGGAATAAGCACCATTCACGTTTTACACAACGAACAATACGTTTGTAGTTTCAACAAACTACCTGATGAAGGACACCGTTTTGATTATAGGCTTAAAGGCAAGCACTTACAACACTATTTTAACGATAGAAAACTTTAATTAATTGATATTTTTTTGATTCTAGGATTGATTAAAAACAAAACACTTTTTTAAGGCATTAAATTCGTTAGATTTTAAACGGTAAGATTACGGTAAGGAATCACCCTAAGATTACCATGAGGGTAAATAACAGCAATCCGATTAATAGAATACAGTAGGTTTAAGATTTTTGGGGAATCACACACACGCGTAACAGATACCCATTTATTGATTAATCAATCTTTTTCAATCTTCAATAATCAAAGATTTTTCAAAACTTAACAACTGCGAGCGCACGTACTGTTTCGATTTTATAGAATATCGCACTATCTGTATACGCGTATGGAGAATTATTAATAATCTTTTTTAATTCGCAATCATTAATGATTTTATTTGATGTTAGAATTAACTATTGATTTGTATTGATTTTAGAATTACATTGAATTATTACTTACTTTAATCCAAATCTTTAAGTATGCGTTTTATTTTAATAGTACTTCTATTTATTGGCTGCAATACAACACCACAGAAGGCAGAACTAAAAAAAGAGAATGAACGACTTCAAATAGAAGTAGACAGCCTTAAAAACGAATTATATAAATGCGATATGCTTATGCAGGCCTATGAGAATGACCCATTAACTATTTAATAAACAACTCATGGGAAAAGACAAAGATGAAAAATATGACCAATCAGTTCTATTAGCAGAATATTCTCAAGCATGGCAGCATTATAGGCATTTAGAAGATGCTCGAACTAAATACATGAACTTCTTTTTTACCGCACTTTTTGCAATCATTGGACTTTATTCTGCACTTTTAAATCTTAAAGTTGAAATTGGAGAACTACAGACAATTATTGGCATAGTATTAATTTTAATGTTTATGATGTTCACTCTTTACATTTACATAAACATCACAAGAATTGGGAAAGTTTTAAAAGGTTACAATAAAGTAAAGGGAACACTACGAGAACTATTATTTGACGAAACTGGAACACCAAAAGGAATTAGTGTAGGCGAACACCTTTCAAAACGTAAAAAGAAAAAAATTTTTAGTGTTCAAAGTTCGGCTCAAATGATGCTTATTCTTTCGCTTTTGTTCACCAACATTTTTGCCTTTATTTCTTTACTGAATAATTGGGGTGAACTAAAGTTTAATTACTTATTGACTTTGATTTTTATTTTTTTAGTCGTGTTGGCTTTTGAGGTTATTGTTATACTGAGAAATATAAAATTATAATAAAGTGTAAAAACACAAATTTAAAATTGTCTTTCAATTTTTAAAATGAAAAAAATAGTGGAAAAGTTATTTTATTTAGCAATTGGCTTAGTTGCTCTAGGTTCATTCTTAGGTGTTGTTGGCTCAATTATAGGAGCAATATTAACAAAAGACTTTAGAAAGGATGTAACAGATAAACAGGAGCAGATTATCAAACTAGATAGTGCAATAAGTCACTCTGTTGAATTGGTGAAAAATCTGAATGTTGAAATTAAAACGGCTCAGGATGAAATAAAAACCACAACTACTTTGAATAAAGAACTATCTGAATCGAACAAAATTTTAAATGAAGAAATTAAAAAAGCTAGCGCCAAGCTTACAACAGAACAAAAATTGATTACTGAATTATCAAAGGAAATAAGAGTATTGTCAAAAGAATCAAGAGATATTGTCGAAAACAATGAAAAACTAGCAAAAAAATTAGAGGAGTTTCTGATAGGCGGTGATACATTTCTAATTATCGGCTGTTGGTTTGATGACTCGGTCAACTATATAACATTTAATCCATATCTACAGAATGGAGATTTACTTAGAAACGTAAAAGTCAAAATGATTGACCAACGTTATAAATATCACAGAAGACAGAGTTTTGATATTAAAGAAACGACCTTTGGGCCAAAAATAATACATAATGAAGGAGCTGTCCTAATGTTAGACTTTGGCGATTTAAAATCTTATCGAGGCATTTCGTACCCTACAATTGATGATAAACATTATCAAGATGGTATTATTCATTTTCTTTTTGATGTTGACGCGGAGAATTTTAAGACAAGACAAGAACATTATTACAAAAAACTACCTAATAATGAAATTGCTTTTTTTATGAAAATCACTATAACTTCGGGTGAACAAGCGGGAAAGGTATTAAAATTGAGTCATAGAAACATTGAGTTTCACGAAAAAGGATACCCTCTTCTTCCGGAAAATTAGTTTAAATGTACCTAAATACATTGCCCATGTTAATGGAAAACCTGAAAAGGGTTTACGAGAAAAATACAAGAGGCATTAATTGGGTTCAAATAAATCTTATTAGTTCTCAGTAATAATAGTTCATATTAGAAAAAAATAATTCAATAAAATTGAACTGAAAATCATTTTTGTAACAAATATTGTAACAAATACTGTTATAATTTAAAATAATAAATCCTAATACTCTTTATCATAGACTATTAGGATTATTATAAAGTGACCACGGAGGGATTCAAACCCCCGACCGCTGGAGCCGAAATCCAGTGCTCTATTCAGCTGAGCTACGTGGCCGTATTCCGAATTAAACGACGGAATCTA
>Ga0316204_10002372_pt1 | contig 43148 bp, 42 predicted proteins | sample 6monrhotite_MG_2_FD_205661 | JGI IMG/M metagenome (GOLD analysis project Ga0316204, IMG submission 205661) | Microbial mat bacterial communities from mineral coupon in-situ incubated in ocean water Damariscotta River, Maine, United States -... | ecosystem: Environmental > Aquatic > Marine >... | reverse complement strand
TGAATCATTCTCTAATGCTCTTTGCATCAATCCTGTAAGCTCTTCTTTCGAATGATGCTTCAAAGTGTATACTTGACATCTTGATAAGAGGGCCGAGATTACTTCAAATGATGGATTTTCAGTAGTTGCACCAATTAATGTAATGATTCCCTTTTCAACTGCTCCTAATAAAGAATCTTGTTGAGACTTTGAGAATCGGTGAATTTCATCTATGAAGAGAATGGCATTTTTATTTCCAAATAGTCCTTGGTTGTTGACTTTTGCAATGATTTCTCTGATGTCTTTTACACCAGAATTAATTGCGCTTAAGGCGTGAAATGGGCGGTCAACTGTGTTGGCTATGATTTGGGCCAAGGTTGTTTTGCCGACCCCGGGAGGTCCCCAAAATATCATTGATGGAATGTTTCCTGATGCTATTGCCTTTCGTAAACCTGAATTCTCTCCAAGTATATGTTGCTGACCTACATAGTTTTCAATGGTTGTAGGACGCATTCTTTCGGCTAAAGGAATTGCATTCATACCCATTAAGTTAGAGATTATTTAGAAGTTGGACGCTTATGTTTCCATCTTTTGTGTGACCACAACCATGCTGATGGAGAATCTGTAATCAATGTTTCTAGAGTTTTGCAGTAAGCGTCTGTTATGAAACCTTCTTCAGTGTCTACAGGTGAATCTGTAATTAGATTGAACTCTACTTCATAATACCCACGCTTAACTCTTTTAGCGTGTCCAAAGATTACAGCATAATCAAACTTCTTCGCTAGTTTTTCAGGACCAGTATTCCAACCAGTTTCTTGATTTAAGAAGGTGTTCCAATGAGCATGCTCAATGTTAGAAGGAGACTGGTCATTTACAATTATAACCATTCGTTTTTCATCCGTCTGTTCTTTGAAAAAAGGAATCAATTGTTTTGTTTCAATTAACCTCATTCCAGCCCTAGATCGAGATTTGTATAGAATTTTATCGTAAAATGAATTCTTTAAGGGCTGATACACAGAGTGCGTTTTGTGAGATACTTGGCCAGGTAGGCGTAAAGAATAGTATTCCCAATTGTTTAGATGTCCGCAAACCACAATAACATTTTTTCCCTTCTTATAGAATTCCTCTACGAGTTCTGGATTCTTAATGCTTGTTCTTTTGTTTAACGCTTTTTCACTGATACTTACAGATTTGATGCTCTCAAAAATGAAATCAACAAACCTCTTATAAAAGTCCTTTTCTATTTTGGCAATTTCGGCCTCAGTTTTGCTGGGAAAAGCATTAGTAAGGTTTGTTCTAACTACTTTTCTACGGTATCTGACAACATAGTACGTCAAAAACCCTACTATCGAAGAGAAGAAGTACAACACCCCTAATGGAAAGTAGGATAGTGGTTTAAGGATTATATAGAATAATATGCGGTCAGCAATTTTTACCATTCACAGTAAAATATAAGCGTGCAAATTTACAAGTATAGGTTAATTCATAGACATGAAATTGCGCTTTTCTTTGAAATAAGTGTCTTTCTTGGATTTCAAAGCGAAATAAAAGCGGAAAAGATTAATTTTGTAAAGAATGACTAAATGGTTAAAATATCTAATTTGCATCTTGTTTTTAACAGGGAGTGTGTCGCATGCATCCAAGATTAAGAAGGGGTTTGCAGCCCTAGAGATATTTAATTATTTTGAGGCGAAACGTCTTTTTGAAAAGAAAGCAAAAAAGCATCCCGTACCTGCTTACTATGGTTTGAGTGTTATTTATGCTAGAAAAGACAATCCATTTTCAAATCTTGATTCTGCACACGCTATGATTAGCAGGTCTTTTGGCGCTTATACTTCGACAAAAGAAAAATGGAAGATTAAATACCAAAAAATCGGCGTTGATAGTAATGCCATTCTAATTCAGAGAAATCACATATCTGATTTGTTCTATAAAAGGGCAAAAGATGTAAACTCGGTTTTTGGTTATCAAGATTTTATAGATAGAAATGACTGGAGTTCTTATGTAGACAGTGCAGTAGCATTGAGAAATGAGCTAGCTTACGAAGAAGCAAAGCAAAGAGGGTCAGCCAATGACTATCGAGAATATCTAAACCTTTATCCTGATTCTGATTTTTCTGATGATGCTAACGAGCTTTATCACAGCACAAATTATGCTGAGCAAACTCAAAACAACAATTTCATAGATTATGTGAACTTCGTTCAAAACAATTCTGATAGTCCTTTTAAAGGGGATGCTGAGGACAAAATCTACGAAATGTCAACTTCGACAGGCACTGAGACATCATACCGAAACTTTATCATTGATTACCCCTCAAATCAAAATGTGAAAAAAGCTTGGGTTCATTTGTATAATGCAAGAATGAAAGAGAAGTACTCATCTGAGAATATCTTAGCGTTTAGTAATGAATACCCTGGTTACCCATATAAAGATGATTTGATGAAAGAGTATAATATGGCTGATAAAGTCTTCTTTCCTATAAAAACTAAAGGAAAATGGGGGTATTGTGACAAGGCAGGAAACATTTTAATTGAACCGAAGTTCGAAAGTGTTGAATGGTATCAAGAAGGTCTCTCTGTTTTTAGAAAAGGGGAGAAGTTTGGATTCTTAAACAAATTAGGGAAAGTGATAATTGAACCGATTTTTGATGATGCACTTCCGTTTAACGAAGGTCATGCACTTGTAGAGCTAGATGAACTTTGGGGACTGATTGATAGAAATGGAGAATATGTTATCCCGGCGCAATACGAAGATTTGGGTGAACTTAAAAATGGCTTGTGTTATTATCAAGAAGGCAATGCCTATGGGTATTTTGACGCGAACGGAATTGTCAGATTGAAACCTCAATACTCTGAAGCATATGGCTTTGAAGATGGGTATGCAGTGGTAAGTAAGAATGATTATTATGGAGTAATTGATACCTATGGCACCACTTATTTACCTTATAAGTTTGATGAGATCTTTCATTACAGAGATCAGTACTACTGCGCATCTTATAAAGATTATTGGGGTATCATTAGTTTAAAAGCTGATACCCTAATAGGTTTTGATTATGATTATGTAGGTAAATATGATAATGGCTTTTCAATAGTTGAGTCTGACGATCAATTTAATTTTTTAGATGACAAAGGTCAATTCGTGTTTGAAGAATGGATAGACGTGTATCCCGAACACAGACAATTGGCAAGTTTCAAGAATGGATACGCAAAAGTCAAGTTTGAGAAAGGTTATAATTTGGTAGATACTGCAGGCGTTAAGCTATTGCGAAAAGAGGTTCAGAATGTAGGTGACTTCAGTGATGTGATAGCAGTTCAGAAAGACGACATGTGGGGATATCAAGACAATATGAATCGAAAAGTATTAGACTATGATTTCGATCATGCCTATTCTTTCATAGGTGAAAGCGCAGTTATCTTTAAAAGTCCATTTTTCGGGCTGATTAACCGAAAAGGAGAATTCATAATTAATCCTTTTCAAGAAGAACTTAAATTCATTAATGATTCTACCCTCATCTCCAAACGAATGGGCAAATACGGAATGATGTCTGTAGACGGTGATACATTGCTGACTTTTCAATACAATAAAATTGAACCTATAAGCGATTCAGTCGTAAGTATTGAAGAGGGAAGTGAGCTGTTTTATTATAATTTGAAAAGCCGTACCTTTATTAGAAGAGAAGAGTAGTGGACAGATTTTTAGAATACATAGAGAAATATAAGTTTGCAATCATGGGAACCGTGGGGTTTCATGTGGCTTTCTTTATCTATGCAAATTTTGATACTGTCGAAAAGCCTTTCAAATTGATGCCGCCTGAGGTTGGTATAGAGATTCCTCTAGACGATATTGAATTTGATCCTGAAATAATGGAGCAGTTAAATCTGAATAATCCTGCTGAATCAGAAGAGATTTTTAATCTGGCGGCTGATGCGAATGATAGCCGGGAACGATCATATGAAGATTATTCAACTCAAGAGATGGAGAATTTTGATATGACCGACGCGAAAGATTTAGAGGCGCAGTACTATGCTGAATGGGCAGCTACGCATCCTGATGATAAATCTACTGCTGATATTAAGAATGAAGATAGAAATAAGCCTGACGATCGAAATCCAGTAGATAAAGACTTAAATCAGGGTGGAAGTAATGCTTTTGCCGGAAGTGTGATGGTGAGCTATAGCCTTACAGATCGAAAAGCACATTCTCTTCCTAGGCCAGGATATACTTGTAATTCTGCCGGAACCGTAGTGATTAATGTAAAGGTTGATAAATCAGGTTCGGTGAAGTCAGCTGATTATAATTCGTCCTTGTCAAGGTCTGCTGATGCTTGTATGATTGAAAGAGCAATGACATACGCCAAAAAGACGAGATTCAACCATAGCGGAAGTTCATCAGCTACGCAGTCTGGTACGATTACGTACAAATTCGTTAGCAAATGAGTTTAAAAGATTTTGTGAGAAGCATAACTCCAACTTTCTTGTTGGACATGAATCGCAAACGAAAGAAGAAGAAGCGAAATTCTGAGTTATCAAATCAGAAAATTCAAGGCAATTCAAAAAAGAAGCGAAGCTTAATTGATGATCTCAAAAGAATTGGAGTTGTTGAAGGAGACAGTCTTCTGGTTCATTCGAGTCTAAGTAGAATAGGCCATCTTGAGAATGGAGCCCAAACATTTATTGATGCTTTATTAGAGGCTGTTGGTCCAGAAGGCAACATTCTTATGCCGACTTCTCCAAACAATGTATTTCAATTAAATTATATTCGAAACACACCTTGTTTTGATGTCTTAAATTCTCCTTCAAAGACAGGTAAGATAACCGAAGTTTTTAGAACTATGCCAGGGGTAAGGAGAAGTTTGCACCCAACAGAACCAGTATCTGCGATAGGTCCTTTGGCAGAATATTTCATTAAAGATCACTTTAATCAGATAACACCATATAATGAGCAAAGTCCATTTTACAGAATTTCTGAAAAGAAAGGTAAAATTCTGTATGTTGGAGTTGGACTTTCAATGGCAGGAACCAATCTACACACCCTTGAAGATGCGGTAGATTTCAAATTTCCAGTCTATTATCCTGATGTTTTTGATTTCGAAGTCATTGATGAAGATGGAAAATCACATCTAATCAAAACTAAAGTTCACAACCCTGAATGGTCACGTAAACGTAAATGTGATGACTTAATTCCTATGTTCGAGCGGGACGGAGTTTTAAGTAGAGTCAAAATCGGAGAAGCAAATACATTGATGGTTGATGCTGAAGGCTTTTTGAAATCAATGATTAAAAACTATGAAGAGAACGGAGTAACCATGTATACCCCAAAAGGATCATGAAGCTACCTTCGCCAATCACAGAACTGAATCACCCTTTGTTTTCTGAGAATAATATTAATGTTCTTCTAAAGAGAGATGACTTAATCCATCCTATAATATCTGGTAATAAATGGAGAAAACTAAAGTTTAATGTTGAGAAATATAAAGCCCTCAATGCTAAGGCGATCTTAACTTTTGGTGGTGCGTATTCCAATCATATTGCGGCTTGTGCGAAATTATGTTCTGACTTTGAAATACCTTCAATAGGGATTATAAGAGGGGATGAATTAAATGAAAATTCAAATGAGACGCTCATGGCGGCTTCTAAAAACGGAATGAAATTAATATTCACCTCAAGAGAAGAATATGCATTGCGCGAAGAGAAGTATTATCATGAAGAACTAAGAAGAAGGCATGGTCATGTCTATATCGTTCCAGAAGGAGGTGCAAATTATTATGGTGTCTTAGGATGCACTGAGATAATGAAAGAAGTTGAACAGCATGTTGACTATGTTTTTTGTGCTGCTGGGACGGCAACAACTGTTGCTGGTGTTTTATTGGGCTCAAATGCTCAAGTCAAAGCTGTCTCAGCCTTAAAAGGAGGAAGTTTTTTGAAAGATAATGTCTTATTAAGACTAAAAGAATTTGGCTACGCAAAAGAAGAAATCTCAGAGTCAATGTCAAATTTTGAGCTTTTAGATGAATTTCATTTTGGTGGGTATGCCAAACATAGCTCTGAATTGATAGAGTTTATGAAAGATTTCAGAGAAACTTGCGAAGTTGAGCTTGATTACATCTATACGGCAAAAATGATGTATGCTCTTTTTGATCAGATAAAGACAAGAAAGATTGAAAAGAATTCTACAGTGCTAGCAATTCACACTGGAGGTTTACAAGGAAACAAAGCAATAGTAAACTTACTCGCTTAAAACGTACCACTCGTCCTTATTGGGATTCAAGTGAAATATTGGTTCAAATTTATCTTCATGAAAGAAGGTTGAAAACATCAGCATATAAGATTTATGCTTCTTTTTAACGTCAAATACGTTTGATCCATTCACCTCTTTAAAAATATAGTAAAGCAATTCTGAACAGTACAATTTGTCAGGGGTGTATAAACTAAAGCTGTGATCAAAGGCAGATTTCTCTGCTAAAAAACGATATGCACTCTCAGCTACCTTTACTCCAGCTGAGTCGGCAAATATGGGACGACAAATAAACATCATTGAATCTGCTGCGTGGGCAACAAACTCATCCAAATCAATTAATTGAATTCCGTCCTCACTGTCTTCACTGGCAGAACCACCAATGGTATGAATTACTTGCCATTCATCTTTCTCTTTCACAATAATTCCGCAATGAGAATAAGATTCTTTGGTATTATTCATTAAATGAAATGAAAGAGGGCCATTTCCTTTTCTTAAAATAATGTCGCCGGGTGCTAGTTTGCCATAAACATCTTCAGGTAGAGAAGGCGGCACGTGCACATACTTGGTTGTATCTGAAGACTCAGTGTTCGATTCACTACAGGCTAGTGAAATAAAAATCAAAAGGGAAGAAAGGAAAATAACTCTCATAAACAGTCTGAATAAAAAAAACCGTATCAGCTGAGCCGATACGGTTTTTTTATAAATCTATTCGAATTTACTCAGCAGAATCGTCTCCGTCTAAGTTTAATCCCATATCTTTTTGGTAGTTAGAAACTTTCCATGCTCCGTCAACTTGCTTTAAATCATAGTTGAAAGTCATGTCCATTCCTGTTCTTGTTTCTTCACAAGTACAAGTTGCAGTTTCTCCTTCTGTATCACAGTTTACAGATTTGATATCTGTGTCATATGCTTCACATCCAGCATCAATTGATCCTTGAACAGTTTCTTTTGCATTGTCAACAGCCATTTCCATAGCTTTTTCGCAACTTCCGTCAGCTAAAGCTTGAGCAAATGATTTTGTTGTATCTTCTGGAGATGATCCTCCACCACAAGCAGTCAACACTAATCCTGCTACTGCTCCTACTAATAAAGTTCTTAATTTCATAACTTGGTTTTACTTACTTAAATATTAATTACGTGCAAATATATACTGTATTTCCATAAAACAAAATATTTTTCAAATAAAAGTACTTTTTTTGATTTTGAAGATTGTAAATTTGCGCACCCTTAAGAAATTATGGGTCATTGAACACCCTATATAATACAACTATGATTCAAGTTAATAACCTTTCATTACAATTTGGTAAACGTGTCTTGTTTGAAGATGTCAATTTAAAATTTGTTAGCGGAAACTGTTATGGTGTTATTGGTGCCAACGGAGCCGGTAAATCTACATTCTTAAAAATGTTAACTGGTGATCAGGATCCCACAAAGGGCGGGATTTCAATTGAGCCGGGAAAAAGAATGGCTGTTTTAAAGCAAAATCAGTTTGAGTATGATGAGTACACTGTATTAAATACAGTAATGATGGGTCACACTACTTTGTGGAAGATAATTGAAGAGAAAGATGCATTATATGCAAAACCTGATTTTTCAGAAGCAGACGGGATGAGAACAGCCGAGTTAGAAGCAGAGTTTGCAGAGATGGACGGATGGAATGCTGAAACAGATGCAGCTACCTTATTAAGTAATCTAGGTATTAAAGAGGATAAGCATTACTCAACTATGGCTGATATTCCAGCTGAACTTAAGGTAAGAGTGTTGTTAGCTCAGGCTTTATTCGGTAATCCTGATATTTTAGTTTTGGATGAGCCAACCAATGATTTAGATATAAAGACAATTTCTTGGTTAGAAGATTTCTTACTTGATTTTAAAAACATGGTTATCGTAGTTTCACACGATAGACACTTTTTAGATACAGTTTGTACCCATATTTGTGATATTGACTACAGTAAGATCAATCTATTTACAGGAAACTATACATTCTGGTACAAGTCTTCTCAATTAGTTAGTAGACAAATGTCTGATAAGAACAAGAAGATGGAGGATAAGCGAAAAGAACTTCAAGATTTCATTTCAAGATTCTCGGCAAATGCTTCTAAATCAAAGCAGGCGACTTCAAGACGTAAATTGCTTGATAAATTACAGTTAGAAGATATTAAACCTTCATCTAGAAAGTATCCTGGAATCATATATGAGCAGGAAAGATTAGCAGGAGATCAAATTCTTCACGTAGAGGATATGACTAAAACACACGAGGGAGAAGTTCTATTTAAGAACTTTAACTTGAATGTTGCGAATGGAGACAAGATTGCATTCATATCAAAAAACTCGGTAGCAATTTCGGCTTTCTTTGATATCATTACTGGTAACGATACCCCTGATTCAGGTTCGTATAATTACGGTACAACTATTAAATCAACTTATTTGCCTTCAGATAATGCTGATTTCTTTAATACAGACGATTCACTAATTGACTGGCTTAGACAATATGCTGAAACAGATGAAGAGAAAGATGAAGTTTACTTGAGAGGGTTTCTAGGTAAGATGTTGTTTTCAGGAGAAGAGGCATTAAAGAGTGCTAGAGTTCTCTCTGGAGGAGAGAAGGTGAGATGTATGATTTCAAAAATGATGTTTGGTAAAGGGAATCTATTAATTCTTGATGAGCCTACTAATCACTTAGACCTAGAATCGATTACAGCATTCAATAATGCTTTGATCAATTTCCCTGGAACAATATTGTTTTCATCTCATGATCATGAGTTTGTTCAAACTGTTGCAACCAGAATCATTGAGTTCACACCAACAGGGACACTTGATAAATTGATGACCTATGATGAGTACTTGCAAGATGAAAAGATTCAGAATCAAGTAGAGTCAATGTACGCCTAGTTCAACCAACCAACCAACCAACCAACCAACCTGCTTGGAGTTATTTGCGTTATGAGTGTAAATAATGGAATGATGATTAAGTTTTTCCCCGTATTATTACTTTCAATAATTTGCTTCTCATCTTGTAGAAAAGATGAACCTCTTATTGTGGAAGAGCCTGAGGTAGAAGAGCCTATGATCGAAGAAACTCCTGTAAATGCTGAAGTCACTTTTTCAACCACGTCTTATTCATCTTACTCAATAACAGTTAACAATAACGAAATGCAAGAAATGACCTTTCCTGTATTAACTGGTGATACGATTAATGTTCAGGTGAGCAACAGTTGTTGGAATTATATCTATTATGGATTGGGTGATACCATTGGTACACAACTAGTTGATTGTGATTACACAGGAATTACTCTCTACTTAAATAACGTGGCTATAGCAGGGTCATATTGTGATGCTCCATTCCCATATGCCTGTCCAAGCTCAACTTTAACGTACATTGTAGATTAGGTTTTTTAGTTCAGAATCAGATATACCACTTTTGTGGTATTGCATAGAATCATTCTAAATAACATCTTTGTGGCGTGGAGAAATTCCCTTTCATAAAGTCTTTTAATCCGGCAATCAGTGATATTGATTTGTTAGATGCTTGTGGTAAAAAGAAGAAGTGCTGTAAAAAGTACAAGAAGAAAGGACGCCATTGTGGCGGATGTCCCAAGAAATAGTTATATAAAGAATTGCTGCTCCTCTTTTGTAGGTAAAACACAATATCCCGTTTTGATTTTATGTCTTCTTTTAGCAACAAGAGTGTATACCCAGTCTCGGATGAATTTTGGTACAATGTAAAAGAATTGAAGTAGAGGGTAGCCTCCTTTTAATCCAGCACAAATTCTAAGAGCGGCACTTGATCTATCGTAAGTTTTTCCTTTTCGCTTGAAAAAGATTGTTTCCAAATTAATAGTAATACCTTCTTCATTTAAGCATTCGCTTGCAAAATCTGACTGTAAAGGACTAAAGAAAAAGTTTTCTTTTCTTTTTTTCAAAATGAACTGTACTGAGGCATTGCAAAAACCACAATCTCCATCATAAAAAACAATATTATCAAACTTCTTATTCATCAAGCTTAGGTAAAATTAGCTAAATTTATGGGAGTTATAAATTGGAAAATATGAAGTTCGGAATATTACTTTCAGGTTGTGGTGTCTATGATGGTGCTGAAATACAAGAAGCAACAATGGTCATGCTCGCGATTGTTGAGGCAGGTCATGAATATCAATGTATTTCTTTAAACAAAGAACAACATCATGTCATTAATCACTTAACGGGTGAAGAAATTGATCAGAGAAGAAATATGATGATTGAGTCTGCACGTATTGCCAGAGGCGAAGTAGTAGAGGTTAAAGATGTCTCTCCTGCTGATATTGATGCTTTAGTGATTCCGGGAGGATTTGGATCAGCAAAGAACTTTTCGAAGTGGGCTTTTCTCGGTCCAGAAGGAGAAATTGATGCTGAGATTAAACTGTTGATTGTAAATATGGTAAACGTTGGGAAACCGGTTTGTGCATTATGCGTGAGTCCTGTTGTTGTAGCCAAAGCACTTGAAGGATCTGGTATTTCGGCAAATATGACCTTAGGAAGTGATCAAGAGAGTTCTCCTTATGACATCACTGGATTCAATGATGGTATTGAGTCTGTCGGAGCGAAAGCTGAAATGAAAACCATCAATGAGGTGTTGGTTGATGAAGCAAATAAGATTGTTACAGCTCCATGTTATATGATGGACGCAAATATTCTTGAAATCAGAAATAACGTCAAGCAAGCTATAGAAGCTACTATTTCTTTGTCTTAAGTCGCATCAATAGGTCTGTTTCTGAATGATTGTTAGCATAAGTATGAATTACTTTGCTTACTTCTTTAAATCCATTCTTCTTGTAAAATGAAATTCCCCTCTCGTTTTCAGCATTTACAAATAGTTCAATAGTGCTCAATCTTTTCTTTTTTGCACTTTCTATTGTTCTTTTGATAGCAGCTTTGCCGACTTTATTGCTGCGGAAGTCAGGTAAAACGTATAATTTCGAAAGTAAAACTTTTGTAGGTTCAAATTCAATTCCAAGATATCCAATGTCTTTGTTGTTTACACTGTAGATGAAGTATTCAAAGTTTGAAGCTATTTGGGAATGAACAGATGCTTTAGTTTGGTATTGATCTATGAAGAAATCAATGTGTGCCTTTGGCATTTGAGGGTAATAGAAGTCATGAAAAATTTCTCTTGCTAGAGATTCAATTCTTTGCATATCCTCTTGACTGATCACTTTTCTAACTTCAATCATCTTTCTATTCTAAATGCGGCAGTTTTAGGGTCTTCATGATTAATACGGCTAAAGCCTGATGACATCAATAATTTTTTTGATGGCTCATTGTCAATGGCAGTATATGCCTCAATAGATTTCAATTCCATTGTCGTAAAAGCTAAGTCTACAAGTGCCTTTGCGCAAATTGTTCCTATTCCTTTATTACGAAAGGGCTCTCTCAATACATATCCTAATTCTCCTTGGTCATGCTCAAATCCTCGGTAAAATCCCATTGTTCCTGCAAGTTCATCTTTCAGATAAATTCCCCAGTTAATTCCGAGATGCTCTTTGTATTCTTTATCAACAATGTCAATCAATTCTTGTGCTGTCCTTCTTCTTTCAGGTGGATAATAAGAGCAGAGCTCTTCAATTTCTTTGAGGTCTTTTGAAGAGATAGCTTTGAGGTAGTATTCACCGACACTCAGCTCAGGGTGTTTATCAAAAACTATTTTATTCATTCTTAGCAATTTTTTTAAGGCGAAAAACAAAGAATAATCCTATTAATGCCAAACAAAACACCATAATGAAATTTGCTTTGAATCCATCTTCATATCCATAGTTATCTAAAAAGTATCCACTCACAATCCCAAAGTAAATATCTGGTGTATAGCCGATAACAGATATCAACCCCACAGCAGACCCTGTAATTGCTACAGGAATTCTTGATTTTGCTATTACTGAGAAATACAAGACTCTTCCTGCATAAACACCTAAGGCAATCATTGTTGTTGGTAAAATAAATATGATTAAAGATGATACAGTTGCTCCGAGAAGAAGATAAAGTATACAACTTAAGGCAATAAAAACAAACCCAATTTTCAATAAGTTAAAGTGATTAGTTCGATCGGCAAGAAAGGCCAAGCCAAATCCAACTGCCGCTCTTCCGTAAAGCATCACAGTAGAGATTTCAGAAGTGAAAACTTCATCCATACCACCTATTTCATGGGCAAATTGAGGAATCAAATCAGTTAGTCTATAGCCACTATAGGCGCAGAAAACAATTCCTGCGAGTAAATAAACCTGTGGAAATTTGAAGGTGGCTAACATTTCTTTAAGCCCAACGGCAACTGAAGACCCGCTTTCAATTTTTTTGAACAGAGCAAAAATTAGAATTCCAACGAAAGCGACAAAACTAGAACTCATAATAAGAACGTTTTTAAAAGCTTCTCCCTTTTCAATGGGTGTAGCATCTGCTATTGATTTTCCTAAACTTTGGATTAATATTGCTACGGCCAAAGTAGATATCAATGCGCCCACCAGTCCGCGTCCTCCATCAAGCAGGCCAAAGGCTAATCCTTGGCTTCTGTTTCCGCCCCAAATTCTTGTGGCTTTTATCATTGCCGCCCATAGTAAGAAAATGCTAGTGAAACCCCAATAACCATATAAGAAACAAATGCCTCCAAACCCAGGTAAGGTACATAGGTAAAATCCTCCTAAAGAAGTCAGGATTAGAGCTGTTCCTATCAAGTTTTTAGGTTGTACTTTATCTGCTAAAAAACCTCCGAAAACATAGGCTGCAATAGCGACAAATCCGAAAATTGAATAGCAAACTCCCATCTGTTCGTTTGTTAAATCAAAAACCGTGATATAAGTTGGTCTGAAAACACGAGTCAAAACGAAGGGCAGAATAAAAACACTTTCTCCTGCAAGAATTAGCAGCAGAATTTGAAGAAATGGATGTTTAGTTTCAGTTTGGATGATTTGAAGATAGAGTTTTTTTATCTTTGCGTGCAATTGATAAGAAATGAAGAAGATTTATAAATGGTTATTGAACACAATCCCAAGGCCTTGGCTAATTAGGTTAAGCTATGTATTTAGGGTAGTGGCAGCTCCTTTTTATAGAGGTGACAATGTTGAGTGTCCTGTTTGTGAGAAATCTTTCAGAAAATTCTTGTCTTACGGTTCGAAGGTAGCACACAGAGAGAATGTTCTTTGCCCATATGATTTGACTTTAGAAAGACATAGAATTATGTGGCTTTACTTAAAACAAAAGTCTGATTTCTTCACTAAACCAGATTTGAGTGTAATGCATATTGCGCCTGAGCAATGTTTTCACAAGAAATTCAAGAATCAAAAAAATCTTGAGTACACAACGGGTGATCTGCTGTCACCAATAGTTGATATGCATTTTGATTTACATAATATTCCTTTAGAGGATAACAAGTATGAAGTTATCTTTTGTAATCATGTAATGGAGCATGTGAAAGATGATTTAAAGTGTATGCAAGAATTGCATAGGATTATGAAGCCAGGAGGTTGGGGAATAATGCAAGTACCAATTGATTCTTCAAGAACAGAGACCTACGAAGATTGGTCTATCACTACACCTGAAGAAAGAGAAAAGCACTTTTGGCAATATGACCACGTTAGGTTATATGGATTGAATTATCCTGATCGATTAAGAGAGGCTGGGTTCACAGTAGATGTGGTTGATTACTCAAAAGAATTGCCGGCTGAGAAGTTTGAACGATATAGAATTCCGAAAACGGAGTTGCTTTATATTGTTAGAAAAGAAGCCTAATTCTTAGGGAAATATACATACTGAGATATTAATTTGTCAATATTCCAAGACTTTAGAATTTTCTTGAGTTTTTTCACTCCCTTTCTAGTCAAGCCTTTCGAATAGAAATCGCCTAATCCTATATATGACACTTTATGGCTCAAGGTAGAGATTAGAACTTGGCTTTTTTGTTTACCCCCAACATAGGTGTTGAACTCTAAATTATGATGAGTTAGTAAGGCGTGTTCATCTTTTAGAACTCCACTCATTGTAAAGAACTTGTTGATTTTTGAGGTTTGCATGGGTTCTAGCAATTGACTCTTCAGTATTTTTAGTTGAATATCGCTTTCGGCAATAACCATTTCTTTTGTCGAATTATCTAAAATTTTCAGGACAATGCTATCAGTTTCTGTTCCAAGAAAGAATTGTGAAAAAGTGAAGCTTGGCGTCAATAACAAGATGATTAATAGCGACTTCATCAATTATATTTTTATGCCAATTATGCAAATGTCATCTACTTGATCTTGAGATCCTTTCCAATTGACGAATTCTGTAAGTAGCTCATTTTTTTGTGCTTCAAGAGGTTTTTTGTAGATGTCCTTCAAGAAATCTCTAAACTTCGAATACTTATATTTCTTCCCCTTACTTCCCCCAAATTGGTCCATGTATCCATCTGTAAATAGATATATCAAATCGCCCTTCTTTACGTCAATTAGGTGACTTTGAAAGTTCTCAAATTTATCAAACTTACCTACAGGTTGTTTGTTGGGAGCAATGATTTTCAGTTCGTGGTCACTAATCAGGTAAAGAGGATTATTTGCTCCAGCCCATTCAATTTGATTTTTGTCAAAGTTGATTTTGGCAATTGAGATATCCATTCCGTCTCTTACGAATTCAGACTTTGACTCAAAAGTTTCGATAACAATATCTCTTGTTCTATCCAATATTTTGCCTGGTTCAGAGATACCGAATTCACCAACAACTCTATCAAGAGCGTTATGACATACAATGCTTACCATTGCTCCAGGGACGCCATGTCCTGTGCAGTCGGCAACCGCAACAAGTAATTCTGAACCTACTTCTTGAATCCAGTAAAAATCACCGCTAACCACATCTTTAGGAAGAAAAAGAACAAAGCTGTCGTTTAGTTGAGACTTTAATTTCTCATCTGTTGGGAGAATGGCGTTTTGAATTCTCTTGGCGTACGTAATCGAATCAGAAATTTCTTTGTGTGTATTTGCTAATGCTTGATGTTGTCTTTCAATCTTTTCATTTTTCGCTTCTACCTCTAGTTTTTGCTGATGAATCAATTGATTATCTTTCTTCTTACGAAGAAAACTTCTGAGACCAACCAAAAACAATATAGACAAAAGTGCCACTCCTCCCCAAAGGGCGTAGGCTTGTGTTTCTTGTTGTTTCAATTGTACAGAGTTTATTTCTCTTTCTTTTTGAAATTCTAAGCTGTCTTTGAGAGATTCTTTTTGATATTCGTATTGCATACTCTTCTTATATGCTTCATTAACATTCTCTTCGCTTTTGACTTTTTCTTTCATCTTTATGTAAAGAGTGGAGTAGAAGAATGCTTTTTCAAATTCACCTTCATGCTCGTATATTTCATACAGAGTATTGGCGCAATTTTTTACATCTGCGGGGTAATCTAATTTATTGGCAATTTCGAAGCTCTCTAAGGCATATGTTTTCGCTTGCTCCCAATCGTTCATTTTAATCAATACGTTGGCAAGATTATTCTTAGCAGTGGAGATGCCAATATCTATTCCAGATTCTTGCCATGACTCAAGTCCTTGGGTGTAATACGACATTGCTTTGCCGTATACAGCTTCTTTGAAATAGATGTCACCCAAATTATCATAAGTCATAGCCATCCCTCTAATGTCGTCAATCTCAGTACTGATTTTTAAACCTTTCTCGTAGTATGCTAAAGCTTTGAATGGCAATCCAGAGTTCTCGTAAATGGTTCCTATGTTATTGTATGATAGAGCTACTCCGGCAGGTTCTTTTAATTCTATTTTTGATTCAAGGCTCAGTTTGTGGTACTCTAACGCCTTTGTGGTGTCACCAATAACACTATAAATAACACCCAGATTGTTTAATGTTGTGGCAATTCCATTTTTGTTTTCAATCCTTTCGTATAGAGCTAAACTTTCATGGTAATTCTGCAGTGCTGTTATGAGGTCACCGTGTTGGTCATAATAGAAGCCTTTATTTGAAATCCCCCCTGCTAAGAAGTAAACAAGTGATTTTAACTCTTGCTCTTCTTTAGATAATACGAGTTCAATTTTTACTTTTTTGATTAAAACCTCATTGTATTTTGGCCAAACTTCTTCGTCCCAGCAATTGTCAACTATATTTTCAAGCATTGCTAGCTCAATAGTGTCAACCATAGTGCTGTGATAAATGACAAGAGATGAATCAATTAGTGTCTTGTCGTCTTCAGATAACTGATCGAGATTTAAAGAATCAAGTAGATAAAATTCTGGATCACCCCAGTTTTGAGATTGCCCTACAAAGGGGAATATTGTGAGGGTCAATACTAGTAATATCTTGTGGGTGTTAGACAATTTTGGGGTTTATTCTAAAGATAGCAATTGTGTTCAGAAATGCTTTATATTTTAATTCCTAAAATACAAACATCATCTAATTGCTCCAAGTCATTTTTCCACTTTGTAAACTCTTCGAAAAGCTCCTTTCCTTGCAAATTCATTGGTTTTTGAGACATTGAAAGTAGAAGTTTTCTGAATTGGGAATATTTATATTTTTTTCCATCTTCACCTCCAAATTGATCCATGAATCCATCTGAAAACAAGTACAATGAATCTCCTTTAGAAAGTTGGAATACATGGTTGGTGTATGAAGTTTGTGATTTGTGATTTCCAACAGGTTCCTTATCTGGTTTAATAATTTTAACCTCTGATGGATTCTTGTTCTCTATATAATAGAGTGGGTTGTTTGCTCCAGCCCATTGAATTTCATTAGTTATCTGATTCCATGAACAAATAGATATATCCATACCGTCATTCACATTTTCACTGCTTTGAGATAAGGTTTCAATGACAATTTCTCTAGTCTTATCAAGAATTTTTGCTGGTTCTTTAATGTCAAACTCTCTAACTGATCTGTTGAGTGCATTGTTGCAAATTACAGATAGCATAGCTCCCGGAACTCCATGTCCTGTGCAGTCCGCAACTGCAGTAAGCACAATATCCCCACATTTCTCTATCCAATAAAAATCACCTGCAACTATATCTTTGGGAGCGTATAAAACAAACGAATTATTTAAGTTTTTCTGTATTATGTCTGATGATGGAATGATGGCGTTTTGTATTCTTTTGGCGTAGGTTATTGAATCAAGAATCTCTCTGTTTTTGTCTTCAATAACTTTGTTTTGAAATGTTAAAGTTTCGTTTGACTTTTTCTTTTGGAAGTAAGCTCTTATAGAGAATATTACTAAACCGAGTAATAGAATAGAGCAGGTGAGTACAATCCAGATTATTGTTTGATTTTTTTTGTTTTCAAGATATTGTAATTCATTGTCCGCATTTAGAGCAACAATTTCCTTCTCTTTTTCTGCTGTTTCATATTTAGTATTCAGTTCTTCAACTACTTCAGTTTTATTCTCTTCATTCAAAGAATCTTTTAATGTGAGATGTGACCGTAAAGTTTCGTAAGCCTCTTCATGTCTTTTAGCTTTAGAATAATAATCTGCTAAATAATCTTTCGCAGTCATGACATTACTTGTGGCGTCAATTTCTTCCATTAATTGAATACCCTTATTTGCAAGGTCAATGGCGAGTGAATATCTGCCTTCATCCGCCATCCATTCAGATTCCATTAATAAGATTTCACCTTTGAAATATTTGCTGTCAATTTTTAGTGCTGCTTCTTTTGCCTTGGCAATTAAAGAGTCTGATAAGTTTCGGTCTCCAAATTCATAAGCATAGCTTGCCGCATTGGCCATGCTGATACAATAGGCATCATCTCTTTTAATTTGTTCGAACATATCAGCCGCTTGAATGGAATATTCAAGGGCAGGTTTGTAATCACCAACTTCAGAATAGGCTATTCCTAGACCTACGAGTGGAACTGCAATCACTGAGGTGTCGGACGTTTGCATGGCATAATCATATGACATTTTGTAATACTTCGTGCACTTTTCAATATCGTCTAAATCCAAATAGGCATTTCCAATAGAATTATATGTAGTGGATATTTGCGCAATGGAATCAAGGCTTTCATAAATGTTTATTGCTCCGAATAAGAGTTCTAAGGCATCTTTGGTTTTTCCCATCCCTGTCAAAATGCTTCCTTTCAACTCATAAGCATGGGCCAGGTTCATTTGATTTTGATCGGCAATTGAATGTGCTATAGCCTTATTTACAAAGAGCACAGATTTTTCATTGTCTACATTTCTCAATTGAGATGCAATTGTAAGAGCAGTAATTGTTTTTTCATTCAGTTCTGTTTGCCTTACGTATACTTTTTTGAGACTATCAATTTTTTCATTGGAATAGACAGAGGCTTTGAAGCCTAGGAGAACAAGCGCTATGATTAACAGCCTATTCATTTATCGTTATACCTTTTGTGAATTTAATTTTCCCTAAAACCCAGTACATTAAAAAGAAAGTAGTAATTCCGATAGATGCACCAGCTACAATATCTTCAACAAAGTGTTGAGATATATGAACTCTTGAATAGGCTGCAAGAATTGCGCAGATTCCGGCCGTGATTTGAGCGAATCTATATTTTCTAAAAGCGAAGGCAAGAAAAATGAACAATGCAAAAGATGCCGTGCTGTGACCAGAAGGGAAAGAGAATGCTTGATGTAAATCAACACCTTCAATTAAATCCAATTCTCCGCTTTGAAAATATCCAGTAGGTCTCATGTCATCTGAAAACACTTGTCTTTTTAATAGTTGAGCGATTAAGCCAGATATGGCCAAGGTGGATAATCCCAAAATACCCATTGAAATTTTATTTTTTGTAAACAGAGAAGCAATGACTATTATAATGACAGCCGTGATGCCATCACCGACATGAGTGAAATATTTAAAAAAAGTGTTTGCAGGTTCTCCAATTTCTTGGTTGATAGCAAGATGCAACTCAAATTTATCGGTAATAAAAACTAATGTTAATCCCGTAAAAATGAATAATAAAGCGATCACCATAAAGGGCAATATGGTTCTAAGCAGATTAACCATCAAGTTTGAAGCGCGCCTACATTATAACGTTCTGTCGCTTTTTTATGATTAGCCATTTCAATTCCCATTGAAATTACTTTTCTAGTCTCAAGAGGGTCTATTATCGCGTCCACCCAAATTCTTGAAGCAGCATAGTAAGGTGAGATTTGCTCATCATATCTTGATTTGATTCGATCAAAAAGTTCTTTTTGCTTAGCTTCATCAACTTCTTCACCTTTCTTTTTAAGTGAGGCTACTTCGATTTGAGTAAGGGTTTTGGCTGCAGACGCACCAGACATTACTGCAAGTTCGGCCGTAGGCCAAGAAACTATTAATCTTGGGTCGTAAGCTTTTCCGCACATAGCATAATTTCCTGCTCCGTAAGAATTCCCCATAACGACAGTGAATTTAGGAACCACTGAATTCGACATAGCGTTTACCATTTTGGCGCCATCTTTAATGATACCGGCATGTTCTGATTTTGAACCCACCATAAATCCACTAACGTCTTGTAAAAAGACTAGTGGAATGTTCTTTTGGTTACAAACCATTATAAATCGAGCTGCTTTGTCAGCAGAGTCAGTATAAATTACTCCTCCAAACTGCATTTCTCCTTTTTCACTTTTGACAACTTCTCTTTGATTTGCAATTATTCCAACGCTCCAGCCATCAACTCTGGCATATCCGCATATGATCGTTTTGCCATAATCAGCCTTGTACTCCGTAAATTTAGAGTCATCAACCAATCTAGCAATGATGTCTTTCATGTTGTATGGCTTTGTTCTTTCTCTTGGAAACAAACCATAAATCTCTTTCTCGTCTTTCTTAGGCTTCTTAGATTCTGAACGATCAAATCCTGCTGATTCGGCAGCACCAATTCTATCCATTAAATCTCTTATGGTCGCTAAACACTCTTCATCATCTTTTGATTTGTAGTCACAAACACCTGAAAGAGCAGTGTGAGTTGTTGCACCTCCTAAAGTTTCGTTATCAATGCTTTCACCAATAGCCGCTTTCACTAGATAAGATCCAGCTAAGAAGATAGTTCCTGTTTTGTCAACAATTAATGATTCATCTGACATTATTGGGAGATATGCTCCACCAGCTACACAGCTTCCCATAACAGCTGCAATTTGAGTGATACCTTTTGAGGACATCACTGCATTATTTCTGAATATTCTTCCGAAGTGTTCTTTGTCTGGGAAAATTTCATCCTGCATAGGAAGGTAAACTCCTGCGCTATCAACTAAGTAGATGATAGGTAAATGGTTATCCATTGCAATTTCTTGGGCTCTCAGGTTCTTTTTACCAGTAATTGGAAACCAAGCTCCTGCTTTAACTGTTGCGTCATTGGCTACAATAATGCATTGTCTTCCACTTACGTATCCAATCTTAATTACAACCCCTCCAGCTGGGCATCCACCATGTTCGGCATACATGCCTTCTCCGGCAAATGCTGCCAATTCTATTGTCTCCGTTTCGGGGTCAATTAATTTTTCAATTCTTTCTCTGGCAGTTAATTTGCCTTTTGCGTGATGCTTCTCGATTCTCTTTTTTCCTCCCCCTTCATAAACCTTTTCAAGCTTACTCTCCATGTCTGAGATGAGCATTTTTATTGAATCTTCGTTTTTGTTGAATTCTAAATCTGCTGCTTTTATTGCCATATTATTTTACTGTAGTTGTAGCGATTTCAAATATACTAGTTTGAAGATAGATTTTATCTTTGAACTTCAATTTTCTGCTGAATGAATGTTACAAATTTCAATTTAAGAGTTTACGGATTGTTAATCAGTAATGATTCTGTTCTAATAACCCACGAGAGCAGGAAAGGTTTTTTGATGACCAAATTTCCGGGTGGTGGATTGGAAAAGGGTGAAGGAATAACCGATTGTCTACAAAGGGAATTCAAAGAAGAATTAGATATTGAGATTAACGTTCAGGATCAATTTTATGTGAATGATTTTCTTCAAATCTCGGCTTTTAACCCTGCAGATCAGCTTATCTCGTTTTATTATAATGTCTTTTCAAAAGAACTTGACAAAATCGATCTCACGAAAAAAGAAGTTATGGATTTTGAAGATCAAACTTTTGAATGGGTGAAATTTAGAAATCTTGGGAATGTTGATTTTACTTTTCCAATAGACAAGAAAGTCGTTTCAAGGTTGATCGAGTCACATACCTAATCTTTTCATGACGTATCTTTCTATACTAGAATAGAATTGAGCTGGTGTCATTGTTCTCCAGCTGTAATCCGCTAAGTCTCCGCCCAGAACAAAATATGAATCAAGATTTTCCGATTTCATTTCTTCTAAAACGTGTTGTCTTAAATTAATCATTGCAATCCATCCATTCGCATCTTCAACTTCTTCAAACCATTCTTCATAATAGTCATCACCATCAGCATGAAAATTCAAAACATTTTCTGCTATTAAGGCGAATTTTGAAATACCACATTGCATCATAACCTCAATAATATCACGCTTGAATATCATAATGTCATTTTGAACCGCATCATTCCATTCTCCAAAAAGTTCAATCACGGTAAACCCTTCATCATAATCTGCGAACAAGATTTTAATGAAAAGAGAAGGGGAGCCAATATTGTCCCATTGAGGGTGGATAAGGTAATTATAGATAGAATCGGTAAATTCAAATTCACTGTAAACTCTTTCGTAGAATGGTGATTGGATGTCATTCTCAGCAGTGTAAAAACCGCGCCAATTGTAATATGGTTCAATCATGTGCATGATTATTGCAAAGATAATATGGAAAACATTGGCTACAATGAAATTTAATTAACTTTGAAAGCGTTATTTCAAAAACAACATTTTACAATGAAATTATTTAAGAAAGTATTAGTTCTCACAGTATTAACAATCATAGTGACTAGCTGTGGAGCAGATAGAACGAGAGAGCAGAAGGTGTCAGCAATGATGAGCAAGATTGATAGTCCATTTTTTGTGGCGAACATGAACCTGCAAAATTTGATGGATAAATCAGAAATCATGAAAGAAGGAACGATTCCATTCACATACATGGAGGTTTTGGGATTCTTTTTGAAGGCTGAAGTTACTGGGATTGACTATTCAACAGATGTTCAGATCATAGTGGGAGAAGGTGAATCATTTACACCAAATTTTTACGGAATCTTCAAAGTGGGTGATCAAGAGAAGTTTACTGATTTAATGGAGACAGAAGCGAATGCTGAAATCAAAGAAAAAGATGGTATTAATTATGCAATCAAAGAGAGTGAAATGTACTGTGTAGTTTGGGATGAGGATATTGCAATTATTTCAAATATTCCAATCAACTTAATGGCCATGCTTAGTGGTGGAGGAGATGAAGGTCAAAAAATGGTTAATAAAAACATTGATGTTCTCAAGGCTTCTGAAGAAGGAGAGATTGATGAAGAATGGGAGAAATTTTTAGGGAAAGATGCTGATATCTCAATGAGATATGATGGTGTTGGATTCTATGATTATTATGAAATGATGCAAATGGGAGAAGAGGAAGTTGAAGGAATGGAAGATATGATTAAAGGAATGGCTTATGATGTCTTTGTGAATTTCGAAAACGGATCTATGGAAATGGAAATGGTTGCTGATCTTTCAGAGGATCTTCTATCACAGCTTTCATTTATTCCTCAAGAGGGTGTAAGTAATGAATTACTTTCTTATGGAAAAACCGAGAATCCACTAATGGTTGGTTCTTTTGGTTTTGAGACCAATGGGGCTATGGATTATTTTAAAGAACAATCTGAATTTGAATACGACAAAATGATGGGAGAAGCTGAAGAACTAGGTTTATCAGTTGAGGATCTTAAAAAGTCAATGAATGGTGATATAGTTTGGATGGTTGAAGGGATTCGAACTAAGGTCGAAATGATTGACTTCGGTTATGGTGAATCTTTTGAATCTAAAGAGACTGAGCCTATTTCTGGATTTGTAATTGGTTTGGATGACGCTTCTTATATTAAAACAAAGATGTCTGAGATGTTAGAGCTTAGTATGAGCGGTGAGGCATCTGATGAAGACTTGGATTTACCAGAAATGGAAGTTTGGGAAAACGGAGTTGTAAAAATTGACAGGGCAATGATTTATTTAAGTGATAATGCGCTTTTTGCCACGAATGATACAGCTTGGGTCAATATGATTGCTGCGGGAGAAGGAAAGAAAGTTAATAATCCTGATGGCGTGATTAATGCAAAACCGTTCGGAATGTATATTGATATTTCAAAATTTGCTTCTGAAGAAGAATTGAATGAAATGCCAGATCAATACAGAAAATTATCCGAAGACATGACGTTCTCATTTGATATCAAAGGTGGAAGAATCGTGATGAACATGAGGGATAAGTCTCAGAATGCTCTAAAGGTCTTGACTGAGGCGGTTGGATCGGCATTGTCTGATTTTGAAAAGATGTCAAATCCTTCAATGGAGGCTGAGCTTGAGCAAGCTGTTCAGGATACTGAAGACGCTTTTAATGATCTTGAAAATGATTTGAACGAAGCGCTAGATGATATTAATTTAGATGAAGTTGAAGATGCAATAAATGATGCATTTGACGACTTAAATAAATAGCATAGGAATACTAAAATCAAAAAGGGCTGATTCATTCGAATCAGCCCTTTTTTTTGAACTATGAAAAATATGCCGGTCCTCACCGGCACCCCTTATTATGAAATCTTAATTTGTTTCGTTTCTTCTTTCTCTTTAGCTTTTTTACTCTTTGGTAAGCTTATTGAAAGAATTCCAGCAGTCAAATCAGCTGTTATTTTCGACTCTTCAATGCCATCTGGAATGGTGAAGCTTCGTTTAAATGTGTCTCTACTGAATTCTCTTGTCGTATAATTCTCTTTGGTTTCTACTTTCTCTACCTCTTTGTCTGAGTGAATAGAGAGTATAGAGTCTTTCATTTCAATTGAAATGTCTTCTTTTTCAAATCCTGGAATCACCAACTCAATTTTGAAACCATCTTCAACTTCTATTATGTTTGATTTCGGTCTTGATCTAAATTTGCTAACTGATTCATTAATGTCTTTTAAAGGGAATCCAATTATCTCGTTAAATAAATCGTCAAATCCGTTATGTGATCTTCTAGGTACTTTATTAATTCTTTGCGTAATCATTGTTTCTAATTTTAATTGTTCGTTTGGTTTAGCATGTTCAAATAAGATACCAATTGATTTTTTCGGCCAAAATGGCGTGAAAAGTATATCCCGTCTGACAATAAGACAGTTTTCCTTGAGTTGTGCTGTCAATCTTTCTTTTTATGAGTTGAAATCAAAATAATTTCAAATTGTTGATTAAAAAGAGGGGGTTGTTAATAAAAAAGTATGTTTATTATGAGAACACCCCCTAAAAAATAGATACCTTTGTCAAAAATTATTAAAAAATAGATGAAAAATGGCAAATTCTCGTAGTAAAGCATTTGATGAAGTCTTGAATAGAGTTCCTCAGCACATGAAAACTCCAGATAGGAGAGTTTCTGAATATTTTGGTGAAAATACATTTCATCTAGATAAAATGAGAGAGTGTCTGACTGAAGATGCCTATAAAATTGTAAGGTCTGCAGTTGAGAATGGAACAACTGTGGATAGAACACATGCTGATCAAATTGCTACGGCAATGAAAGATTGGGCTATTTCAAAAGGGGCTACTCACTATACTCACTGGTTTCAACCCTTGACAGGATCGACAGCTGAAAAGCATGATGGTTTCTTTAAGCCAATTGGGCCAGGAAAAGCGATTGAAAGATTTGAAGGAGATTTGTTAATCCAACAAGAACCAGATGCGTCTTCTTTTCCAAATGGAGGGATAAGAAATACGTTCGAAGCTAGAGGTTATACCGCTTGGGATCCAACTTCCCCAGCTTTTGTGATTGGTCAGACTCTATGTATCCCTACAGTGTTTATTGCATATACCGGTGAAGCTTTAGATTACAAAATGCCATTATTAAAAGCATTGGATTTGGTAGAAGATGCTGCTAAGGATGTTTGTCAATACTTTGATAAAAATATTACGAATGTAGGTGCTACTTTAGGTTGGGAACAAGAGTACTTCTTAGTGGATACTGCATTATATAATGCACGTCCTGACTTAGTGATGACTGGTAGAGCGGTTTTTGGACATGCTCCAGCTAAGGGTCAACAATTAGATGATCACTATTTTGGATCAATTCCTGAAAGAGCAACTGCTTTCATGAGAGAATTTGAGTATGAATCACATTTATTAGGAATACCTGTTACAACAAGACATAATGAGGTTGCGCCAAATCAATTCGAGTGCGCTCCAATGTTTGAAGAAGTGAATATTGCAAACGATCACAACTTATTGTTGATGGATGTGATGGAGAAGGTGGCGCGAAAACACAACTTCAGAGTGCTTTTACACGAGAAGCCATTTGCTGGAATCAATGGGTCAGGGAAGCATAATAACTGGTCAATGGGTACGAATACTGGTGTAAATCTATTGCAGCCAGGAAAGAATCCTAAGTCGAACATGCAATTCTTAACATTCTTTGTGAATACTATTAAAGCTATTCATGATAATGCAGATTTATTGAGAGCTGCAATTGCTTCGGCATCAAATGACCATAGATTAGGTGCGAACGAAGCTCCGCCGGCAATAATATCTGTCTTCATTGGTACACAGTTATCTAAGATGTTAGATGATTTAGAGAAAAGTATTAAGGCAGGGAAGATGACACCTGAGGCTAAGACTGAGTTGAAGTTGAGTATCGGTAAAATTCCACAGTTGTTATTAGATAATACAGATAGAAATAGAACTTCTCCTTTTGCATTTACCGGGAATAAATTTGAGTTTAGAGCGGTTGGATCTACCGCCAATTGCGCTCATGCAATGACTGTATTAAATACAATTGTTGCGAATCAACTGATTGATTTTAAGAAGAATGTTGATGCTCAAATTAAGCAAGGTGAAAAGAAGGATGAGGCAATCTTAAAAGAATTACAAGTTCTGATAAAAGAGTCTAAGAAAATTAGATTTGAAGGAAATGGTTATGGTGATGAATGGGTGAAAGAAGCTAAGAAGAGAGGTCTTTCAAATTTAAAAGACACACCAAGAGCACTAGATGTTTGGAGTAAAAAAGAAACAAAAGATTTGTTTAAAAAATTGGGCATCCTAACGAATGTTGAGATGGAGGCAAGGCATGAGATTGAACTAGAGAATTACATACTTAAAATTCAAATTGAAGCAAGAGTAATAGGGGATCTCTCAAAGAACCACATATTACCAGCAGCAATTGAGTATCAAAATATTTTAATTGAGAATGTTGAAGGTTTAATGAGTGTGCTTGGAGCTAAAGACGGAAAAGTTGCTGCAAAAACTCAAATCAACTTTATCAAATCTATTTCTAAGCATATGAATGCTATGAACGATAAGGTGAATGTCATGATTGAGGAAAGAAAGAAGGCGAACAACATTGAAGATTCAAGAAAGAAAGCTTATGCTTATTGTGATAATGTGAAGTCATTATTTGATGAGATTAGATATCATGCTGATAAATTAGAGATAATGGTTGATGATGAAATGTGGCCATTGCCAAAATTAAGAGAGCTACTTTTTACGAAATAACGGAGCAATATTTAGTAGCAATCGATCCACTTGTCTATGGCAAGTGGATTTTTTTTGCTCTTGAAAGCACTGTGGATACTGATAAAATGAAAATAGTTTAATTTTTTTCTTGGAGAATAGAATTATTTGATGTTACATTTGTGGTGTCGATTACGGTTCTCGTAACATGTAATTCGATTTATAAAGAAGAGGTGAGAGACAGGCTCTATGACCCTCTGGCAACCATTCAATTGAAAAGGTGCCAATTCCTGCTCAAAGCATAAGCGGCGAGAAATATAAATTAATTACGAAATGATGACAACATCAAAAAGAAAATTAAGATTAGTGGAGGGCAAAAGCTCTGTAATTTCTAACGTTCAAATTTGTTCAATGCATTGCTGGCATTGTTGCTAAGGATTTATTGAAAATTCCTGGGATTAATTTCTGTGCATAGATCTATGCGCTTTATAACATTAAACACAATTTCGAATGAATAATTATTTTTTACATCACGATAAATTTATTTTAGAATCAGGCAAAAGTCTGAATGGCTTAAAAGTCGCTTATACCGTAAAAGGCAATCCATTTGCCGAGAAAACAATTTGGGTGTGTCATGCCCTAACTGGTGATAGTAATCCGCAAGAATGGTGGTCAGGGCTATTCGGTTTGAACCATTTATTCTCTCCGGTCGACTACAAGATTGTATGCGCAAATGTTCTAGGTTCATGTTATGGATCAACTGGCCCTGATGAATTAGAAGAGCCCCTCACTTTTCCTGAATTAACAATTAGAGATCTGGTGAAAGCTCATCATTTGCTTGCAGAATACTTGAATATTTCCCAAGTAGATGTTCTGATTGGAGCGTCTATGGGTGGTCAACAGGCTCTTGAATGGGCGATAGATGAGCCAGAATTTGCAAAGAACTTAATTCTAATTGCTACAAATGCAGTGCATTCTCCTTTTGGAATCGCTTTCAATGAGGCGCAAAGGATTGCGTTGAAATCTGATTTAACCTTTGGTTTGAGATCAGGTGGCAAAGAAGGGTTGAAGGCTGCAAGAGCTATAGCTATGTTGTCGTATCGATCTTACGAAGATTTTGAAATAAAGCAAACAGATGTGAATCGCAGAGCTTTTGGTCATAAGGCAGGTTCGTACATATCTTATCAAGGAAACAAGTTTGAGTCAAGGTTTAATCCATATTCTTACTATACTCTAACAAAGGTTATGGATAGCCATGACGTGTCAAGAGGGAGAAAGGGATTCAAAGAAGTCTTGTCAAGAATTCAAGCTAAGACATTGGTTGTTGGGGTGAGTTCTGATTTGCTTTTTCCTATTAGTGAACAAGAGTTTTTGCACGAACACATTCCGGGGTCTCAAATTGGGACAATTGATTCAAATTATGGGCATGACGCCTTTTTGATTGAGTATAAGCAGTTAGACGATATGATTTCTGACTTCTTGTTCAATGATTATAAAAAATACAAACCGACATTATTAAAATTTAAAAAATAAAGAAATGAGTAATAAATTAAACATAGGATTGTTTGGCTTTGGCTGTGTAGGAACAGGGCTTTATAAGGTGCTGAATCAAAGTTCGCTCTTGAATGCTGAGATACAACAGATAGTAATTAAGAATCCAAACAAAAAAAGAGAGATTGATGCTTCTCACTTCAGTTTTGACAAGAGTGACATTTTGAATAATCCTGAAATTAATTTGGTCGTTGAGCTGATAGATGACGCCGAAGCGGCTTACGATATTGTGACCACGGCGATTAGAAATGGCAAGAATGTGGTCTCTGCAAACAAAAAACTCATTGCTGATCATCTTGAAGAGCTTTTAGATTTAAAAAATGAGTTCAATGTTTCATTCTTATATGAAGCCGCAGTTTGTGGTAGTATTCCGATTATTCGAAACCTTGAAGAATACTATAATAATGATAGTCTGGCCTCAGTTCAGGGTATATGTAATGGAACTTCAAATTACATTTTGACAAGATTAAATAATGAACTCAAAGATTTTGATGAAGTTCTGAAAGATGCCCAAGCTCTTGGTTTTGCTGAATCTGATCCTGCATTAGACATTGATGGGTTTGATAGTAAGTATAAGCTTCAAATTCTCATTCTTCACACATTTGGGTTAAAGACAGTTCCTTCAGATATTCTAAATGTTGGAATTAGACACATTAAGGCTAAAGACATCCTTTATGCGAAAGAAAAAGGGTTGAAGCTTCGTTTAGTCTCGTTTGCAAGAAAGATAGAAAATGAGATTGTGGCCTTTGCCGCTCCGATTTTTGTGAAGGATGATAGTTTTGCTTTTGATATTAATAACGAATTTAATGGTGTAAGTATTGAGGCTCTTTTCTCTGACAAGCAAATCTTTGTTGGTAAAGGCGCCGGAAGCTTTCCTACTGCAAGTGCAGTTCTTTCAGATATTTCTGCACTTCAGTTTGACTATCAATACGAATACCGCAAGTTAGAGAATTCGAACTGTACTTTAGCCAATGACTTTGAGTTAAAGGCTTTTGTGTCATCAACTGATTCTGAAAGTTTGGATAAGATTCAATTCAACGAAGTAGAAGAAGAGTTTACTTCCTTAGATTATTCATATAAAGTTGGTAGATTAAACATTTCAGATTTGAGTCACGAGATTTATAGAGATAATCCAAATCTTTTTATTTCGTTTTTTGAAGATGGAAAAATCTTTACGAAATCAGAACTCCTTAATTTACGGGAGTTTGCAATAAACTAAAAATGAATTTAAAACTGAATAGAGTACAAGGTGTATTTGGGATGCAGGCTCAAAATGAAGATGGGCAAGTGATTAATTTTGATGCTAATGCTCAAATTGGAGGCGAAGGTTTTGGTGTTAGACCAATGGAGGCGGTTGCTGCTAGTTTGGCGGCTTGTGCGTCAATTGATGTATTGCTCATTTTGAAGAAACAAAAAATAGTTTTGGATGATTATCAGGTTGGCATATCTGCAAATCGAGAAGATACAGTGCCTGGTGTTTTCAGGGAGATTCATCTTAAATATTCATTCAAAGGAAGTGACGAAGAGGACAAGATTAAAAGAGCGGTTGATTTGAGTATGGAGAAGTATTGTTCGGTTAGTAAGATATTAGAGCCTACCTGTAAAATCACTTACACTATTAGTTTAATTAAATAATACAAACAACTATGAAAGAGTTTTTTAAGGACATTATCTATGAACCCTGGCCTTGGTGGGTAGGTGGACCGTTAATTGGTTTGTTTGTGATTGCATTAGTGCTTCTAGAAAGGAAACAGCTCGGGATTTCTTCGAGTTTTCAGTACGTATGCGCAAAGATCAGCCCATTTAAATTGGATTATTTCAAAGATACCACTAAGTCTGTATGGCAATTTTGGTTTGTGATAGGATTAGTGCTTGGCGGTCTCTTCTTGTATAATTTGATTCCCGATTATGAAATTGGCATCTCAAACGAAACTGTATCCACTTTAGAGAAATTGGAGATATCAAAGCAAAATGGCTATGTGCCAGCTGAAGTTTACAATGTAAACTCTGTCTCAAATATTTTGGTGTTGCTTTTTGGAGGTCTCATGATTGGGTTCGGAGCTAGATATGCTAACGGTTGTACTGCTGGGCATGCAATTATGGGATGTGCGTTAATGTCTCCCGCCTCAATAGTAGCTACAGCATGTTTCTTTGTGGGTGGGTTATTGGCTACTTATTTTATTCTACCAATATTGATTTAGAAATGAAAAATTTAAGATTTATAGTTTACGGAGCAGTGTTCTCTATTATACTGATTAAGGTGGAGGCCGTGTCATGGTTTAGAATACAAGAAATGTTTCATTTTCAATCATTTCATATGTATGGGGTTCTGCTCTCAGGTATTCTGGTGGCTTTTATAGGAACACAGCTGATAAAACGCTTTTCAAAAATTGAATTCCGAACAAAGCCTTTGCAGTTGCCTGCGAATGTAATTGGAGGTATCTGTTTTGGAGTGGGCTGGGGAATAACCGGAGCATGTACAGGTCCACTTTATTCACTAATTGGTTTGAATATTTGGCCAACATTTGTGGTGCTTGGCGGAGCCTTGTTAGGAACATTCATATATGCCTTTCTCAAAAAGAGTCTACCTCATGGCGGTTTGACTGATAAAAAATGATAACAATGAAAACAGAAACTAAACTTATTCGAACTCAGGCTGAGCGATCATCTTTTAAAGAGCATGCTGTTCCTTTGTATATGACTTCAAGCTATACATTTGACTCTGCTGAACAGATGGCAGCAACTTTTAATGATGAAGAAGATGGGTACATCTATAGTAGGTATTCAAACCCAAATGTTACCGAATTTGGAGACAAGGTGGCCGACTTAGAAGGTGCCGAAGCTTCATGGGTAACGAGTTCTGGGATGTCTGCTATCTTTTCAACTTTTGGTGCTCTGCTTAAAACAGGAGATGAGATTTTATCATCAAGATCTGTATTTGGGTCTACTCATAGATTGTTTACCGAAATATTTCCAAAATGGGGCATTAAGACGAATTACGTTCCCTTTGACAGACTGGATTTATGGGAAGCGGCAATTACAAATAGTACGAAGATTCTATATATAGAAACCCCAACAAACCCAGGTGTAGATATAATTGATCTTGAAAAAGCTGCTGAAATAGCAAAGAGGCATAACCTTATTTTTGTTGTAGACAATTGTTTCGCGACTCCCATTAATCAAAGGCCAATTGAATTTGGAGCAGATTTGGTGATCCATTCGGCTACCAAATATTTTGATGGACAAGGAAGGGCAATGGGTGGTATTATTCTAGGTAGTAAGAAACTGATAGGAGAAATTCAAGCTTTTGCAAGGCATACAGGACCATCAATTTCTCCTTTTAACGCTTGGGTGCTTTCAAAATCGTTGGAAACCTTGAGTATAAGGGTGGAAAGACATAATTCTAATGCTTCAGAGCTAGCGATTAGGCTAGAAGGACATCCGAATGTGGAATTTGTAAAATATCCATTTTTAAAATCACATCCACAGTTTGATATTGCTAAGAAGCAAATGGATGGAGGGGGAGGTCTTGTGACTTTTGAAATTAAAGGAGGGCTGCAAAAAGGGAGGGAATTTCTGAATTCTCTGAAGATGTTATCATTGACCGCAAATTTAGGTGATAGCAGATCAATCGCGACTCATCCTGCTTCTACGACTCATTCAAAACTGACTGAAGAAGATCGTCTAAGTGTTGGGATAACTCCTGGCTTAATTAGAATTTCTGCTGGTTTAGAGCATATTGAAGATATCTGGAACGATATTGAAAACGCTTTGGGCTAAATTACTTTAGAAACTTTAGATAAAGTTCTTCAACTTTTGTTCTTGCCCAAGGGGTGCGTCTTAAAAACTTGAGGCTTGATTTCTTTGTAGGGTTACTTTTGAAGCAATTGATGTCTACTTCATTAGCCATGTTTTCCCATCCAATTTCATCTACTAAGTAGTCAATGATGTGAACTAGTTTTACCCCATGTAAAGGATTGTTTGATTGGTCTCCAGGTAAGTTATTCTCTGACATTATTTGTTTTTCTTAGGGTATTCAAAGAATTTTAAAGTTCCTTTTGATTTATTAATCCTCTGCCATTCGGTTATTCCGAACTCAATTGCAACAACACCGGTTGTGGGAACATTATCGATTAATTTATCGATTTGAAAAAAGTTAGCTGCTCTGGTTGTTGCTGGATTATGTCCGAATACCATTACAGAGCTGTGTTTGTCATCAAGTTGTGACAGCTGATGGATTAGTGTGGTGGGTGAGCATCTGTAAATTGACGAGTCTAAAGTGATTTTATTATAGTCTTTATAAAGAGCGTTCTTAAAGTATTTTGCAGTTTGCTGTGTTCTTTTAGACGGGCTGGCTATCATTATATCAGGGCTTATTCCTTTTCTCTTAAGTAATTCAGCCATAAGTTTGGCGTCTGCGTGCCCTCTTTTGGCAAGTGGACGATCAAAATCGACTAAATCTGGGTTGTCATGACTAGATTTTGCATGCCTCACTAGATAAATTGTCTTCGTGTTTTGCGCAAAAGAACCAAGTCCTAAAGATCCTAAAAGAATGACTGCTAATATCTTATACATCTTGTAAGTTTATGAAACAGCCACAAAAACCGAGCCGACATTGAGCTCAACTATTCGTTTTTCTTTCATTTACAAGGTAAGTCGATTAATTCAAACTTAGAAGTGAACTTATTAACCAAACAAAGAGCTTATTAAGAATTTGACTTAGACTTTAACGCCAATAATGCAGACGTCATCTATTTGCTCAAGGTCACCACGCCAATCATTGAATTCTTTTTCAATCATTGTTCCATGTTCTTTGATGGGTGACGAAGTTAATTCAGAAAGCAATTTTTTGAAAGGCTTGTATTTGTATTTTTTTCCTTTTTCTCCTCCAAATTGATCCGCAAATCCATCAGTAAAGAGATAGATTGAGTCATCTTCTTCGAGCTGTATCCTTACGTCTGTGAAAGGTTTAGCGTTTGCATAATTACCAACAGGCTGTTTGTCCGGCTTTGTTTCAGTTAGTTCTCCGCCTCTTAAAAGATATAGGCCATTGTTAGCTCCTGCGAAAATTAGTTCTTTGGTCTTCGGGTCATACGAGCACAGGCTAATATCCATTCCGTCTTTTACTTCACGATCAGAACGTCTGAAAGTTTCGATTACCAAATCTCTTGTTTTATCTAGTATTTCTGCAGGCGTTCTCATCCCGAATTCGTTTACTGCGCTATGCAGAGCATTGCAACAAACTACCGAAACCATTGCTCCAGGCACTCCATGTCCTGTACAATCTGCGCATGCGAAGAGTACTTTGTCTCCGATTTTTTCCATCCAATAAAAATCTCCGGCTACAATGTCTTTCGGTCTGTACAGCACAAAGCTGTTAGGCAGGTTCTCTTCAAAAAATGTTTTTGGAGGTAAGATGGCTTCCTGAATTTTCTTAGCGTATTCAATTGACTGACGCACTTCTTCACTGTGTTCCTCAATTTGTTCTTTTTGTAACTGCGTTTTTAACTGATAGTCAAAGATTTCTTTCTTGAACAAACTCAAGAGGAAAAACACGAAAATAAAAATTACTACTGCATTGGTATTGATGTAGTATTGAAGTTGCTCTGTTGGAAGTTCTACAACTGGTGGGACGAAGGTTTGTGCCCAACTTATTAAAAAGAATGTCAGCACATTGATTATGATAAATGGAATGTAGAATTTTTGCTCTCTGAAAACGATTAAAGGAATAATTCCACAAACAATCATAAAATACTTGTCATTCCCAACTTCACCGACTATTGAAATGGCAAACATGGCTACAATGAAAAGTGGAATGATGCAGAAATAGATTTTGGCAATAATGTTGGGCAGAAATTTTCTGACAGCATAAAATAATAGGGTTACGCAGAAGGCTGCTGTTAATTGAGGTAAGGCTTCGGTTATGTCGAAGGCAAATCCCATAATTGCAAAAAAGATCATTGCTGATGCTAAAACGAATGTCATTGAATTCATGAATCTTAGATTCCTTGATTCCCATGCTGAAAGGTTAGCGGTTGCCACTCCTTGATTTGATATTGTTGTCCAGATTCCCATTATTTATATTTATCGTTCAAACCTTCACCTCTAAGAATCATTGGAATAGCTTTCTCCAATCTACTTAAGCGTGTTTTTTCTTGCTTTGCAGTGCCGATATGTTCAGCATATTCTCTCTGCTTTCCACTTGTCAACGAATCAAAAGCTGATTTGAGGACATTATCTTGAGATAATTTGTTCTTTAATTCAAGAGGTGTTTCTACTTTCTTCGCTTTTGCGGCCTTCACTTCTTTACCGTCTTTCTGATTTTGAATGGCTTCAAGAACATATTGTCTTATCAACTTAGGTTGCATTTCTTCAATGGATTGAAACCTCCATTGCCTCAGAGCCTTTGTTGTTCCTTCTTGTGCATTGATCAATACCTTGTTTTGGTCTTTTAAAAAGACTCCTTGGTGGAACCACAAACCAGTATACTTCTTAAACGAGGCTAGTCCTATGACATTTTTTCCATTAATGGTATAGCAAGGTGCTCCCCATTTCACGGTTTCTTTTAACTCTGTCTCTAAGAGAAGGTCACGCAAAAAGATTAGTTCTTCTTTACGATCGGCCTGACTGTCAATGTAGTCTTGAACCGTTTTGTGTCTTTCCATGAATTAAATATAAGAAAGAAAAAACGGAATTTCAGTTATCAAGAATTTCATTGCTTTCCTCTTCGTCTTTCTTGTTGACCTTTCCTACTGCGAAAATGTATATAAACAGCAGTGGTACAGAACTAAAGGCAAAGAGAGTAGGGTAGATGATGCCTTCTAGGTATTTTAAAATAATGAAGAAAAGAATAAATAGTCCAAGAAATAAGACAAACACTCCGTACTGTCTTGATTTTTTAAGGTCAAAAATTAGTGCAATAAATGGGCTGATTAAAAGGATGATTCCTATTATAGAGAGAAAGACGACCATTATAAAGTAGCCATTAGCGCTTTGTATAAATCTGTCATTGATTGGAAATCAGAGAGATTAACTTTTTCATTTGGTGAGTGCACATTTTGTTCTGGGGCTCCAATGAAGCACCAGTCAAATGGTAAGTCTGTGTTCTGTAACATTGTGCCATCTGAGCCTCCGGCGCTTTCAACTTCAAGTTGATATTTGATTCCAGAATTTTTGGCAACATCTAAAATTTTGTTGACGAACTTTCTTCTCGGAATTCCTTTGTCGTGCATTGAAATGGCAACTCCACCGCCATCTTTAATCCCTTCAGTAACCCAAGTTATATCTGAGATCAAAGCTTGGTAAACGCCGTGTTCTTTTATCAGGTAGTTGCCTAAGAAACCTACTGAACCTCCACCTTGTTCTTCATAAGTAGAAAATACGATTGCTCCATTTTCTAAGGTTTCAGCCAGAAGTAACGCATTCCAAACTCCTAGTCTATTGTCCATATAGGGCGATTGTATATGGGTGTCAGTGAGTATAAAGTTTGGTTTGAAAGTTAAAACAGTTCCTCTATCGAAAGTTCTATCACTTACACATTTGATCGTTCTTGACTCATCTTCATGCTCAATGATCATGAGTTCAGTCTCTATTTCTCCTTCACTATCAGAGCCAACTAACTTGGTTCCGTCAATAATTCTCGGTCCTCCAACTTTGACAAGTTCATTATCGTATCCCACCATAAAACCAATGGTATCGATATGTGCAAATACTGCTGTGGTGGGTTTTCCAAAAATTAAGATGAATGCGTCTTGAAACCCTTTTCCTTCAATGATTGTAGGTTGAACAGACCAGTTTGATTGGTTCTCGTTTATGTAATCAAGAATGTAATTCTTAATTCCTTCTTCGTCTCCTGAAGCGCCTCGAATGGCTACTAGTTTTTCTAATTCTTTCATCAAATAAATTCGTGTTCAAATTTACCCGTTTTTTCAAGATTAGAAATAAGTTGTGGTGTAAAAGATTTGCGCATTCTAATGTGTACGAAGTGTCCTTTGTCATCTACACTGTGATTGATGATATTCGCTTTGGATTGGTTGATGAGTATCATTGCTTCTCCAGTATTTTGGGCTTCAAATCGAATTATTAAGTCAGATTCTTCATGTTTCTCAATGATTTCGCCATTTGCAACAGCTTGTTCTGCGGCAGTCTTATAGGCAGAAATCAATCCGCCTACGCCAAGTTTTGTTCCGCCATAATAACGCACCACTGCTAACAAGGTGTTTGAGATCTCAGCTTTAATGATTTGCCCAAAAATGGGTTTTCCGGCCGAATTGTTAGGTTCTCCGTCGTCTGAGAATCTATCCTCAAATTGAGTTGTTCCAAATCTCCAAGCGAAGCAAACGTGACAAGCCTTAGGATGTAAATCACGTAGTCTTTGAATCTCTTTCTTTGCTTCCTTGCTATTGGATAGTGGGATTGCAAAACCTAAAAACTTCGAGCCTTTCTCTTTTAGAAGGCTTTCAGAAGTTTTCTTGAGCGTCTTATATGAATGTGAATCTGTGATTATCTTAAGTTTTTAGCTTTTTCTTTCATGATTAGGTGGATTCCCTTGCCTTCTATTTTGCTTTCAAGCCAGCTAATAATGTCTAAATATAGAAAAGATCGCTTTTCGTAAGGGTGGTTTTCTAATTGTTTGAGATTTATGTGAAGTTCTTTGAAGGCGCCATTTAGCTCACTAGGAAGTATGTTTTTAAGTTTTTTCAGAAACACCATAATTTCTGCTTGAACCTTATGCATATCATCCATTTTGATGAGGAATTTGAATGTTGATTTTATCAGTTCTTCTAAGTTTTCATCACTTCCATCTTCGTAATGTGCAATCAACTTTAATAATCTTGAGTAACACAAGAGGTCTTGTCTCATTTCTAGTTCTTTGTTATTCACGATCATGTCAAGGTTATAGATGCAGGCCTTATGATTTCCTGTTCCGAAATAGATACAGGCAATTTTATAGTAAAACACCATGAGGTGGTGTGGGTCAATTTTGTTTTTGAATTTCTTCAATTCAGCCTCAATTCTATGAATATCTTTTAGGCCCTCAACAAAATCTCCACTTAAGAAATGCCTATTGATTTGATTATATCTAGTGTACAGAAAGGCTAATGTTTTTGTGTTTTCGTTAGTAATTAGTTTTTCATCTTGTGAAGCCTCTTCTAATTCCTTTAATTGGATTAAAAATTTAGAATGATAACGCAAATAAAATAGGGATTCAATCAAGTAATTTTTGCCCTTTAAATAGTGGACAGGGTAGGCGTACTTCATTCTCGTGTTCTCTTCAAAGAGTTCGACCCATTTTGTTGAATATCTAAATCCTGATCTGAAATCTTGAATGATTAAGGCGTAATAAAGACGAGACATATAGAGAAATAATTTTTCCCTGAAGCCGAGATATTCATCTTTATATTGGGGCAGATGATATTCAAAGTACTGTTTTGTTTTTTGGTAATCATCCTCATTCTTTGCGTAGCCATTTTTCAATAGAAAGCTGTATGCTTGCAGTGAAAGATTGGAAAGCTTACTAGTTAAGACGTTTTGAATACTTAGGTCTCTAGCAGAGATGGCGAGATTATCTGCTCTACTTTCCAATGATCTGGTGATGTATTGTGTTTCAATCACTTTTTCAAATTCAACTATCTCATAGGCCATGGTCTTCTCATCTACCTCAAGTGCAAGTTTTTTTACTTTTTCTAGGATAGACAAACTTTGGCGATAAAGCCCTTTATTGTATAAGATCGTAGCGAAATCAAGCTGTTCTCTTATTTGAAGTGGCGTGGTTTGTAGTTGAGGCGAAAGTCTTAAGCTCTTTAATAGTTGTTGGTAAAGGTGAATTCTAATATTGGCTAATTGACTTTTCGTGATGTCTGTTTTTTCAATAATCTTTGATTCATTAAAAGATTTACTTTTCTCTAAAAAGTTAAACAGCTGTATGAATTTAGGGTTGTCATTCCCTCCAAGCCGAGACGTGTAAATCTTGAATTGTCTCTTTTCTGCCTTCGAAAGAGAGTGGATTAAATCAAACAATTGCTTTTTGTTACTGTTAGACACTGTATGTTTTGTTTATGTAATGATTTGAAATGCAAAGATTTAAACGAAATTAACGCTCTTTAGGTATCGGTGGTAAAGTTAATGTATTAATTTAATTGAATCACTGTTGAATTACTTTTGAAACCAGAAATTATTGAACACTAAAATTTTGATACATGAAGCATAAAATTGGAGTTATAGAGGGATGCTCAAAAGGGTTGACATCAGTAAAACAAGGCGTAAAGGTTTTAGAGGCCATTGCAAGAAACACTAATTTGAGTTTTGATTTAAGATATATTAAAATTGGATCTAAAACGAAGGTGAATGAAGAAGATAGTGCGTTCAAAGATGCTGCAGAAAACTGCAAGTCACTTGATGCAATATTAGTTATGGATGATATTGAAAATGATGAAGTGAAAGAGCTAAACTTAACGGTTAAAGCAACATCAGTAGCATTGCAGTATGAACTTGAAACGAGTTTGTTTGATTCATTAGATAAATACCCTGTTATTTTTGAAGCAGAGCAAGATGAAGAGAAAACAGCTAAGGATATTATTAAGCCAGTTGGAGCAATTGTTTCTGTAGCGAAATTTCTTGATTATGTTGGATACAAGAGATTTGGAGATAAAGTTAGGTTGGCGGCTTACGAAGCTTCTGTAATCTTATCTTCAAAAGAAAACGAGCAACAAACAAAAGAAGCAAAAGATGAAGCCTTGACTGAAATGGTTATTGAGTACATTGACAAGCATGTTGATGAACCTATGATTTCAGCATGGGGAGAGATATAGATTTTTATTTATAGTTTAGGAAGAAGGTCGGTATCCAAAGGGTGTCGACCTTTTTTATTCTAATGACATAATCATGGCTAGCAATAGTTTAGGGGATAGCCGTTGAGAGTATTTAGGGTCAACATGTTGTAGTTGAATTTTCCCATTCTTCACTATGAATACTGAAGGAACGGGAAGTAAATGGTGTTTTGAATTACTCCACCACTCTAAATCCAGATTGTATTTGTTCTTGTATTTCTCGTACAACTTGCTATCTACTTGCCAGTCAATTCCAAAAGCCTTCATTGCGTTTGCTTCTTTATCTGACAAAAGTGTGTAATCAAAGTTTTTACTTCGCGTAATTGAGCTGTCCAGATTCGTATAGTCATCTGGAGTTATTCCAACAATGCTAAATCCCAGGCTATCAATTTCTTTTTTAACCTCGGCCAATGCAGAAAGGTGTCTCATGCAGTATGGGCACCAGCCGCCTCTATAGAATACCAATATTGTCGGCTTATCGGTTACAATATCTTTGATGTCAATCTTTTTGCCGTCGACATTCCAAAGTAGAGCAGAAGGCACTTCAGATGAGTTTTTGATAGGGCATATTTCATACATTGCATCTTGAGAAAACGAAATATTAGATAAGAGGATTATAAGGACTAAGAGTGATTTTATCATATTGCAAATTAAATGAATAAGACGAAATTAACATCTCAATCTTACAAAGTGACTCAGTCGGAACTTTTGAAATAGCATTTTCCTTATTATATTTGTTTTTCTGGATGATTTCTCTCCGTGATGAGGAAAGGATGGGCACTCTCCGTGATGAGCCTGTTTTATTAATCATTAATCTTTAAAAAATGGAAACAATGGAAAAATTATCTTCTGAAGCTTTAATGCAATTGGAGGACAAACATGGTGCTCACAATTATCACCCGCTACCAGTTGTATTGGAAAAAGGTGAAGGGGTTTATGTTTGGGATGTTGAAGGAAAAAAGTATTATGACTTCTTGTCTGCTTATTCAGCAGTGAATCAGGGGCACTGTCATCCAAAGATTGTTGGAGCAATGAATGCACAAGCATCTACATTGACTTTGACTTCAAGAGCATTTTACAATGATGCTTTAGGTCCTTATGAAAAATTCGTAACTAACTACTTTGGTTTTGATAAAGTATTACCAATGAATACTGGTGCTGAGGCAGTTGAGACTGCCATCAAACTGTGTAGAAAGTGGGCTTATGAAGTAAAAGGTATAGATGAGAATCAAGCGAAAATAATCGTGTGTGAAAATAATTTCCACGGACGTACTACAACTATTATCTCATTTTCAAATGATCCTGATGCAAGAAAGAACTTTGGTCCTTTCACTGCTGGGTTTATCAAAATACCATATGACGATATTGATGCTTTAGAAAAAGCATTAAACGAAGAGAACGTAGCAGGATTTATGGCTGAGCCAATTCAAGGTGAAGCAGGAGTATACGTTCCGGCTGAAGGCTATTTGTCAAAAGCTAAGGAGCTTTGTGAGGCTAAAGGAGTTTTATTTATTGCTGATGAAGTTCAAACTGGAATTGCTAGAACAGGTAAGCTGCTGGCGGTTGATCACGAAAACGTGAAGCCAGATATATTGATTCTTGGAAAAGCATTGTCCGGTGGAGCATACCCTGTGTCTGCGGTTCTTGCCAATGATAGCATTATGAATGTCATTAAGCCCGGTCAACACGGCTCAACTTTTGGAGGAAATCCTGTTGCAGCAAAAGTAGCTATTGCAGCACTGAATGTAATCACTGATGAGAATCTTGCTGAGAACGCGGAGACTTTAGGTAAAGTATTCAGAGCTGAAGTACAAAAGCTGGTTGATAAATATAATATCCTAAAACTTGTGAGAGGAAAAGGATTATTGAATGCTGTTGTAATTAACGATTCTGAAGATAGCTCAACAGCTTGGGATATTTGCATGAAGTTGAGAGATAACGGAATGTTAGCAAAGCCAACTCATGGTAATATCATCCGATTTGCACCACCTTTGGTAATGAATGAAGAGCAATTATTAGATTGCGTTTCTATTATTGATAAGACTGTTGCTGAATTCGAAAAGTAAAATTGTACTGAAATATGAAATGGCCTCTTTAGTTAGCTGAAGGGGCCATTTTTTTGTAACGTACTCTGATTGCCTGATTGCCCTCAACGTAGTGTCCGTTTTCAATAGCAGGAGCCCAAAGTGGCATATTTTTGACAAGCATTTGAAGTTCTTCCAGTTGACAAGGGCCCACATCTCCTGAAATCAATTGTTCAAAGTAAACTTTGCCGTCAATCCCAATAGAGACCATTAGTAAGAGCTCATTGTCCTTAATGTCATTACAATTGCCGAGATTGTCATCTAAATATTTATCTAAACCTCTTAGGCCAGAAGGAAAATAAGCTTTTCTACTCAGAGCAGAAAAGACATCCTTTTTACCGTTATCATAGATTTCGCCTTTTATGAATTTTCCTTCTTTGAAAGTCATAATTGCTGATTTTTTCTTCTTTTTCCCTGTGTACTTTATCCATTTACCATGCGGGAGACCATTTTCAAATTCGATTTCCGTTCTTTTCTTTCCTGACAAAAAATATTCTGTCAAAACTCCATTGCCATCCTCAACAATTATTTCACCATTTCTATTGAAAGCTTTGTATAATCTCTCTTTACAGTACTTATATGATGGATTATCCCGGTCGTAGTCTTTGTTAAGGATGCTGATCTTTTGTATGGTTCCATCTTCAAAATAGTTTGTAACGGTATCTATTTGAGTACCTAAATCATATTGCTGCTTTGATTTAATTTTTCCAGTTTTATAATACTTCTTCAGACTCCCATCAATCAAGCCATCTTTGTACTCGTAGATTGCTTTAATCTTGCCGTCAGGGTAGAAGTACTTGAATTCGCCTGTTTGGTTTGACCTTTTCATTTCTTTGTGATAGGTACCAATCATTTGAAGATTACCATTTTCTAAATAATAGTCTCGAACGGTTAATATTGAATCTGAGTCACTTAGGTGTATCTTTCGATAGTACTTGGCAAGTGATCTATATTTTGTGACATTCCAGCTACCATCAAGAAAAATTGTGTCCTTATTGCCATCTTGACCATAAGAAGTACTCGCTACTAGCATCAATATGAATAATAATCTCCTCAAACTGCAACCTCAACTAAATCAACTTTCATGACCCCATCTCTATCAATTTCTTTGAGATGAACCTTCACCAATTGATTCACTAAACTTTTATCGTAAGGCATCTTTACCTTCACGTAATTATCTGTAAATCCAAAAATCGTTCCTTCATTCTCTTCTGCTTCAAAAAGTACAGTCTTTGTTTTCCCCAACTGAGTAGAGTAGAAGTGTCTTTTTTTCTTCTCTGAATGTATTTGAAGTTGCTTAGATCTTTCTCTTCTAATATTAATTGGAACAGAACCTGCCATCTTCTTAGCTGTGGTGTTCGCTCTTTCAGAGTATGTAAATACATGGTAATAAGACACGTCTAGTTCATTCAAAAAATTGACAGTTTTCAAAAACTCTTCGTCAGTTTCGCCAGGGAATCCGACTATAACATCAACACCAATACATGCGTCAGGCATTAATTCTTTGATTTTACTCACCCTGTTTTGATATAAGCCAGAAACATATTTTCTTCTCATTGCTTTTAGCAAAGTGTCAGAACCAGATTGTAATGGAATATGGAAATGTGGAACAAAATGATTTGAATTTGCAACAAACTCAATGGTTTCATTCTCCAATAAATTTGGTTCTATTGAGGATATCCTCCATCTGTCAATTCCGTTAATTTTGTCAAGTTCTTGAACCAATTGATAGAAGTTCTCATCTCCTCCTTGACCGAAGTCACCAATATTTACACCAGTTAACACAACTTCTTTAATGTCTGTGTCTGCTATCTTTTTTGCTTCAACCAAAGTTTCTGAAATACTGCTATTTCTACTTTTTCCTCTGGCTAGTGGAATTGTGCAAAAAGTGCAGAAATAATCACAACCGTCCTGGATTTTAAGAAATGACCTTGTTCTGTCTCCCATACTGAATGAAGGGATAAATTCTTTGGTTTCCTTTATGTTGTT
>Ga0316204_10002371_pt1 | contig 43167 bp, 42 predicted proteins | sample 6monrhotite_MG_2_FD_205661 | JGI IMG/M metagenome (GOLD analysis project Ga0316204, IMG submission 205661) | Microbial mat bacterial communities from mineral coupon in-situ incubated in ocean water Damariscotta River, Maine, United States -... | ecosystem: Environmental > Aquatic > Marine >... | reverse complement strand
GGCCACGCCAAGCGACCCGTTGTAGGAGACGACAACCGTTCCGCCGAAGTCGACGTCGCAACCCGTCAGTGTGACGTCGATGCTGCCGCCTCCGTCCTCGCCACCGGACTCGGACTCAGACCCAGACCCCGTCTCCGCATCCGAGGTGGTCGAGCCCTCGGTCGTCCCGGCTGAGGTCTCCGCCTCGGACGCCGTCTCCCCCGAGGTCTCGCCGCTGCCTGGCGTCGTCCCTTGGGTTTCGGTCCCGGTTGTCGTCGTCGAGGCACTGGGCTCCGCCACATCGCCAGTGGATGTCGACGCAGTTGATGCTTCGGTGTCCGTTCCAGACCCAGAGCCGCCGCCATCGTCGTCATCACACGCACCGAGAAACGCAACCAGACCGAGTGCCATCCAGCGAGTTCGATGCATCATGAGCGGTGCCTATCACGTGCCGCTTTTCGGTGTCACCAGGGGGCAGAAACTTGCGCTAGGCTCCCCCACGATGGACCGCATCTATCGAGGCTTTCTCGGGCTGTGGCAACTCATTCCCGAGAGCTGTCAGTACGAACAAGGCGACCCGCCAGCCTCCGGTTCGTACCGAATCAGCGAGAACAAGGACGGCACAATCGAGTTCACCGCGGAGTGGGTCGACGCCGCGGGAAAGTCGGGCTCGGTCTCGTTCTCCGGATTTCCCGACGGAACGAAGATGCCCTTCGCCGCTGGCGAGCTTGCAGACTCCCTCGCGGTCGAGGCGGTGTCTTCTCGCGAGCTCAACTCGTACGCCTACCTCGAAGGCAAGGAGCTGATGGTCGCGCAGCGGCAGCTCGACAACTCCGGAGACGCGATGCGTGTGACCCAAGTTGTTCGACTGCCAAACGGCGAGAGCCCGGGCAACGTGGCGGTCTATCGCCGCGTCATCCCAAGCTGATCGGCAGCATCACCCGCTCGTCGAGGACGAGGTGCCACCGCCGGAGGATGAGCCCGTGCCGCTGCCAGTCCCTGTGCCAGACCCGCCCGAACTGCTGCTCCCCGTGGCGTCCGTATCTGTGTCCAAGCCGGCGCCAGTCGTCGTGGACGACTCACCGAACGGGTCCGTATCGCCGGTCTCCGTCATGGGCACGCCGTAGGTCGCTTCTCCTGCGCTGTCGCTGTCGACACCGTCTGGAATCGTCGTGGCTTCAGTGGTCGACCCCTCTCCATCATCGACGCAGCCCGCCAGTGACAGGCCCATGGCCACGGCAGCGAGAAAGGCGCCAGGCCTCCGCGTCCTGAGGTTCTCGGAGGCGCAGAACGGGCAGTACACCTCATCGCGTGCGTGCGGCCGGGAACACTGTGAGCAAGAGACGAAGGAAGCCATTCGACTAGCCTAGCCGGCGTGCGATGGGGGTCAACATGACAAATGGGTCATGCTCCGCGACACCGAAATCACACAACTTTTCGGATCAGTAGGTAGAGGATCCCGATGAGCGCAGCGATGAAGAAGATGAACCCCGCCACGTTGGTCCAGATGATCATGTGCATGTTGAGCCGGCTCAGGACGAAGTACAGAACGCCCAGCACCGAGATGAACATCAACACCTTCCGAACCCGCTGCCGGATGTCTTCCTGCTCCCCAGGGTGCAGCAGGTGCTCGACCACAAACGCCGACCCGAGCACGTAAACGGGGGCCAGGAACACCAACACGTTCGTGGCTCCGATCATGCCCTCGACCGTGGCCGCGTAGAGCGTCCAGCATCCCACCACCAGGATCGAGAAGAACCCGAGCGCGATGTTGACGTTGGCGAGCCGCTGGCTGAGCACCCGGTTGCCGCCCTGTCGGGTGAAGAACGCAGCGGCCCCGAGGATCAGCGGCAACATCGCAACTCCGAGGCCGACGGCGAACCCGGAGTTGACAATGGAGTGCATCAGCTCGGCTACGGTCATCGGCGGCGAGCATACCTGGAACGCCGCCGGCCTATTCCACGGGCCCCAGTACGAGGCGCTCGAGGTCGCTGAGGCGCTCACGGAGGACTCTCGCCCGCTCCGGGTTGCCCGCGATTTCGGCGGAAGCGACTGCCCGCTCCAGGCGCGTTCGCTGACGCTTGATCAGGGCAGCCCGAGCGACCTCCGAGCGTTCCACCAGTGCGTCCTCAGCCGCGAGCGTTCGAGCACGCTGCGCGGACGGCTCCTGTTGCTCCTCCTCCTGCTTCTCCTCCTGCTTCTCCTCGGACGGGGAGGGAGTCCGGTTCGCGGTGACCATCGGCGAAGCGGGTGCGGTGACCTCGGCAAGCACCGGCGGTGCGGAGGCCTGCGGCCACGGGACCGCAACGGCCGCAGCAACCGAGACCACCGCCCCTACGCCCAAGACCCAACCCCTCAGCGACATCGTCGACGCCTCCATGGCGAGATACCCCGCGCTGCAGCGCGAATGAGTCGCGCGCGCTGTCGCCGGGTGATCAAACCTCGACGCTGAGCCACCTTGCTCGACCGCACCACGCACCGCATGTACGGGCCACCAAGAACGCCCGCGGGCACTCCCCAACGCAAGGGTGCGCGGATTGGTTGAATTCTTCGTCGTGTGATCAATGGGTCCTCCAAGGCTCCGAGCCGGAGGGGTAGTGGTCGGGGCCCCGAGATCCGTCACATCTGAATCCCGTCCCAGCGAGGTGTCAGGCCGAAGCGACGCGGTCGTTGGCCCCCTGATGTCGATGAAGCTCCGAACCTCGCTCCTGATCGCGGCCGCGCTTTGGGGAGCTCCGGGGTGCGCTCACCGTGCACCCAAGCTCGAAGCACCGCTGGGACGCGTGGTCGTGTACCGCAACGGGGTCGCGTATTTCGAGCGGCGCGCGACGGTCGACGGCTCGTTCTCGATCGAGGTCCCGCGGGCTCGTGTCGACGACTTTCTGAAGTCCCTGACGGTCATCGACTTGGCGGATCAGAGCCCGCTGTCGGTCTCCTATCGAACGCCGGGGAACACATCGAGTGCGTCCATCTCGATGACGATCGAACTCCCGCCGGGCGAGCGTGACGTCTTGATCACCTACGTGACCGAGAGCCCTTCGTGGAAGCCGAGCTACCGCGTGAGTCTGAAGGACGACGACACGGCCGTGCTCCAGTCGCTGGCCGTGGTCGACAACGTGTCCAACGAGGCTTGGGAAGACGTCCGGGTAGGGGTTGGAACGACTTCTGCGCTCTCGTTTCGATACGATTTGCACAGCGTCCAGATGGTCGAACGGCAGAGGCTGGAATCCAGCGAGAAGCTCGCCCTGGCGCCTCCGAAAGGAGGCAGCACGTACTCCGCGGGCGGGAGACAGCAGCGTGTCTTGGCGAACGTTGCGATGGAGGAGTTCCGCAACATGCCGGTCGGCACCTCGACCTCGCGTGACTACACGACCGTGGTCGAGGCGAGTGCGAGCGCATCCCGAGACTCGGGGGGTCTCAGCATTGCAGGATCCACGGCGGCCGAGAGCAAGTACACAGTCGAAGGCGCGAACATCAACAGTCCGAGCTACGGGTTTGCAAAGCGCGCCTCGAGGGCCGACGAGCCATCCGAGCCGCCCCCGCCGAGTGCGGTCGAGCTGCTGACTCAGCAGCTCCGGAGCGACCCCGGCCGGGTGCGCATCGAGGGCTACCAGCTTCAGCACGAAACCGACGATCCGCAGGCCGGGCTGCGCCGTGCCAACACGCTTCGCGAAGCACTCATTTCCTCGGGTATTGAGGCCGAGCGCATCGAGGTCGCGCAGGGCCAGGGCGCGGTGGACGACCCAAGCTCCGTCTTGCAGGTGGTCGCAATCGAGACCGGGACGGAGATGACGCAAGCGGTCAGCGACCAAGGCGACGATGCTCCGCGAGGCAGCGCGCTGTTCGTCGCGGAAGACCCACTGACCCTCGCGGTGGGCCACTCCGCCATGGTCACGCTGCTCGAAGCACCGACCTCGGCCCAGCGAGTGTACCTGTTCGACCCCACGAGCGACCGCGGCTCCAACCGCTTTGCGTTCAACGCGGTGCGCATCGTCAACCCCACCGACCACACGCTCGACTCGGGCCCGGTCACCGTCTACGCACAGGGGCAGTACCTCGGAGAAGGGCTTGCCGACGCCATCCCACCACGCACGCATGCGCTCGTGCCGTACGCACTCGATCGCATGATCCGGATGCGTAGCGAGGGCGAGACCCACGATGAGATTCAGCGCATCGTCCACGTGCGACGCGGACTGGCCACGACCGAGACGGCACGGGTTCGCACCACCACCATCGGCCTGCACAACCGCGGCGCCGAGGATGCGACGGTGTACGTCCGGCACACGGTCCCCACCGGCTGGTCCATGCGCGAGCTCCCCAAGAACACCGAGCAGTACGGAGATGATGTCCTCGTCCCCGTGCGCGTTGCCGCCGGAGCGCACGCCAAGCTCTCGCTTGCAGAATCGATGCCGCTCGAGTCGACGCTCGACGTCCGGACCTCGCGAGACTTGGTCACGGTGAAGCAGTACCTGGAGTCTGGCCGCGCACCTGCAACCGTCGCAACCCAACTGCGCGCACTCGTCGATGCGCACGAGAGCGCAGAGACCCTGTACGAGAAGCTGCTCACTCAGCAGGAGAAAGTCGCCGCCCTGCGTACTCGGACCCACGAGCTTCGAGACCAGCTGGTCCTGCTTCGCAAGGCCAAGCGGACTTCTCTCTCCTCCCACCTCGCGAAACGCATGCGTGTCGTGAGCGATGAGCTCGACGCGGCGCTCCTCGTTGTCAGCGAGCTGAAGAACCAGCGCCTCGAAGCCCACATCGCGCTGAGCACCGTGGTCGCAGATCTCTCGGTCGAGGAGGACAAGGTGGTCGTACGCGACTGAGCCGCGTGCCGGATGCCAGATTGTCCCGACGGACTCAGGACCGCTGACCAGGTGGCGCCGTCTCGGCAAGACGGCTTCTTCGTCGCTGCGAAATCGGTTGGCACTGCGGTTGCACAACACCGAGGCATGTCCCTCCTCCGCGCCTCCTTCTTCTGTGCCCCCTTGGCGTTTGGGCTGGCTTGTGCCACCAGTCCCAAGACCGCCTCGCCCCCACAATGCGACGAGCCTCAGCCCACGATCGCCGTCGCAAACCCGACCGTCAGCGCCCCCACCGTCACCATTCCCCAGGAGGCCGAACTCATTTCCGTGCGGCTGTTTGTGGTCTCAGCCACCGGTGACACGATCGATGAGGGATTGCCGGAGCCGATCCGCTCATCCCCCACCTGTGCCTCCGGCGGTTGCACCCTCCTGCTCTCGCCGATGCTCTTGGGCCGCAGCCGGGGCGAGATGGAGCTGGAGGTCGGAACCGACAACGATCAGAATCTGTTCTCACTCGAAGCTCGCCCGCGCCTGTCCAAGGACCATGTCGAGCTCGAGCTGCAGGCTCAGTTCGCGCTCGAAGATGAGGGCAACCGATCGCCGCCCCATCGGCTCAGATTTGAAGGCTTGCTCGAGCCAGGGCAGATCACCCACGTAGGAACCTTTCACGCGGAGGACCATCGCGGCCACAGCGTGGGGCCGCAGGTTTTCATCATGGTTGAGCGCGCTACGGCGGCGTGAAGTTGGTGCCGTCGGGCATCCCTTCTTCGAACCACTTGCTGAGGATTCCCGCAGGGTCGCCAGGGTAGGAGCAGCTCCCCGGAGGCATGGCGTAGCCGAAGACCTCGTCGGCCATCGCTTGGCCCAACGTTCCGCCGCCAAAGGGTCGACCGATGTCGGCGTACTCCACAAACAGGGTCCCACCGGGCGCTTCGAGCCCCGGGTGCTCGATGTTTTGCGCGTTGCTCATCAACGTATGGCAGCCGCAGTAATCCTCGAGCGCTTCGCCAACGCTGACGGGGAAGAGACCAGCCTCTTCGCCCTTCGGAAGCGGATCGAAAAGCTCGCCGTGGGTCACCACCTGGACGCTGCAACCCGGACCCTCCGGCAGAGGGACTCCTGTGGAGCTCTCGTCTCCGACCTCGCCGTCGGTCGGTGGCAGGGTTGTTGCCGCCGATGTCACTCCCGACGCGCTCGTCGAAGAGCCGGTGCTCGTACCCACCGATGCGCTGGTACTCGATTCTGCCCCTGGCGTCTCACCGACCTCGGTGTCGGCGGAGGTCGAAACCGCAGAGGTCGTCCCGTCTGTGCCGTCGTTGTCATCTTGCTCAGCGACGCAGCTCACCACCAGCAGCGCACTCAGCAATCGTCCTCGGTTGGCGGTCACCACCACCGGAGGATCTTACCGGGCTCGCGACGTCTTTGTTGGGGGCCACCACCCTCCGCGCACAGGCAAAACGGGCGTTGCAGCCCTCGCAGGGGAAGTCCATCGAGGGTCGGCTCGCCAGATGGTCGCTCGGGTCGCGAGCGCCGATTCGCCAAATCGGAAATCATTTTCCGATTTGGAAGCGCGGAGCCCGAACCACCTCGGGCGGCTCAGCCCCGGCCGGGGAGGAACCACGGATAGACATTGTCCCGGCCGAAACCGTTGAGCGCGAGACTGATCGAGACGTCGAGTGCCTCCACGTGGTGCCACCAGCCGACGGGGATGAACAGAGCATCGCCGGGCTCCAGCACCACCTCGAACATCGAATCTGCTGCATCGGTGTGTTCGGGTGCCGGGTCTCGTGGATCGACGTGGTTGTACAAACCCCGCGCGAGTGGCAGCAGCAGGGAGTTGTCCGGCGGGGCCAAGCGCACCCGCTTCCGCCCCCAGATCTGGCAAAACAAGATGTTGGACGTGTCGTGGTGCAGTGCCGTGATCGTGCCAGCCGGCCCAAACCACAACGCCGATGATGAGCGTAGATGCTCGGCCGAGAACAACCCAGGCGGCGCTTCCACGTCCTCGAACAAGGGCGCCAACTCGTCGGTTCGCGAGTTCCCATTGCCCGCGATCAAGTACAGGTCGTTCGACACCCCCGCCGCTTCAACCCGAGCCACGAACTCGGCCATCGACATGTGTTCGCGAAGTACGGCAGCGTTGATGTCAGGCTCGGCGTCGGAGCTTCGCCCCGTACACGCCTCGATCTGCACATCACCGAACTTCTTGGCGAAGTAGGACGGCTTCCAGCGAGAACGGGCTGGCCAAGCGTCGGCAAAGCCTTCGAAACACACCGCGGTGTTGGTCTCCCAGTAGTGGCGATAAAACGCCTCCACTCCCGGGAACGAAACCCGCTCGATTGTTGGAGCTCGGAGACCGGCTCGAAGCCGAGCGACCTGCCCCCACGCGCGCGCCGAGATCGCACAGGGCGAACGACTAGCTTGGCGAACCGTCGCTCGTGCCAGGGATGCCGGGACGCCCTCCTCGACCAGGACCGAAACAATCTCGGATACGTCTCCGCCCCGAGCCAAGTTGTCCAGAACCCAACGGCGCCAAGACGCAGAGAGCCGAGGTCGGACCCTTCGCAGTGCTCGCCGCCGCATCAGCCGGAGGTGGGCGGTGGCATGGGTGCGGTCTCGGTTGTCCCGCTGTCGCTGCTGCCCCCCGTGCTGCCGGATCCGCTGCTCCCCGATCCGCTGCTCCCACTGCTATCGCTGCTGCCCTGTGTCGGGTTGGGCATCGGTGGGATCGCAGTGGTGGCGCTGTCGCTTGGATCGGGCATCGGCGCCACGTTGGTCGTGGTCCCGTCGCTGGGATCGGCCATGGGTGCAACCTCGGTTGTGCTCCCGTCGCTGGTCGTCTCGCCGTCGTCGTCGTCACACGCAGGGATCGTCAGCGCCATCGCAAGCGATGCACGCACCAGCGCCCGACCGCGCGGCCGCGGTGTCAATCTAGTCTTGGTACTCATAACTACGAGGTCCAGTGGAACGCACAATGGCGTTCGCGGTCAAGCGCCCGCGACCACGAGTCCTGTATCGCCCGCCAACGCCGGAGCAAAGCGTGAAGCGCCCGCAACGACGCCCCAGAGCCCACGCCGTCGTTCCTGATCGCTTGCTTGTGCCGGGCTACAATCGCGAACGATGGCCCGACGCGTCCGCAAGGCACACGAACCGCAACAAGCGCGGTCCCGGTTCCTTGCCGACGCCGTCCTCGAGGCCGCGGAGCGCGTGGTTCGGGAGGTTGGTTGGTCCAAGGCCAAGGTCTCCCGAATCGCCAAGGTTGCGGGGGTCAGCGTGGGCTCGCTGTACCGCTACTTCCCTGGCCGGGACGTCCTGCTGCGCGCCATCATCGACCGGACACTGCGGTCCGACCACGCGGTCTTCCTTTCGTCCCTCGAGGCGGCACAAGGGGAGACCTTGGAGGAGAGCCTCGAGGCCTTTGCCGACACGATGCTCACCGATGGGCGGCTCACCCATCCGGCACTCCTCCGACAACTCGTCGACTTGCTCGACGCTGCGGGCCGGCTCGAGACCGTCCACAAAGCATTCGACGACATGATCTTGCACTTTGCTCAACACATCGCGGCACAGCACCCTGAGCTTGGGCCCCTCGAGCTGGTACGGCGACGATCCCACATCGGTTTCTGGGGTGCCCGGGCTGCGTTCGTCGCTCGCGTTCGAGTCGAAGATCCGTTTGACCTGGCGGCGTTTCGATCCGATGCCTTGTATCTGATCTCGGCACTGCTCAGAAAAGACGAACCAGCAGCCACCCAATGAACGACAGGGGCAGGCCGGCGGCGGCGAGCGAGCAGGCCAGGTGCAGGGCAAAAGCACCGACGTCGGCTATCGACGCGGGCCCCGGCGCGTCGGCGAGGCCCAACTCGCGCCGGACCTCGTCCACGGGGCGGCGCAGGAGAGCGTCGACATCTCGGCCGTAGAGATTGCTCGAGTGGCGGCCGCGTACAAACGCCCGAAACAATCGCGTCGGGTTCGTGAAAACACCCAGGAGAAGTCCCCCGGTATTCAACACCCAGGCGGCCCGATACTCCCAGCAGCCCGAGGCAAGTTCCCACGCGCTGATCTCCGCCTCCCCGAGATTCGTCGTCGCGTAGCCGGTGACCAAGTGATGCATGTCGTGGAACACCACGGCTCGCTTTCGTCCCTGCGTGTTTGGGATCTGAAAGGGGATTCCGAGCACGGTGACCGTGACCGTTGCCTTGCTGTACCCGCCATCCTCGCCGAACCCATTGGCTTCGAAGTAGGCGGTTCGTGCATCGAGGAGGGTCGTCATGTTGGGAGTGTGCGACCCGATCGCGGCCCCGACGACTCGCGTTCCGCACCCAACAAACACGCGTCATATTCGTTACTTACCGTGGACAGCGATCACCGTGTACACGTTCAGGGCCCGCCGTCGAGAGCCGCCAGCGCTTCCCGAAGGGCAGCCACCCTCTTGGAGGACTCCCCCTGCGCGGCCACAGCGATGCTCACAGCGCGTTGGTACAACGCTCGCGCCTGGTCCGGCGTTCCTTGCCTGGTCAAGGCCTCAGCTTCCACGGCAAGGCACTGCCCGGCGGCATCGTGCGTCACGCCGAACTGTTTCTCGAAGATCCGCCTGGCCGCGCGTGCATCCTCCAGCGCTCCGGCCAGATCCCCAGCCGAGAGTTTCGCCCGCCCCAGACTCATTCGGACGGAGGCCGACTGTGGATGCTCGGCCCCAAACTGAGTCTCGTAGGAGACGAGCGCCTTGTTCGCGAGCCTCAATGCCTGCTCGTGATCGTCATCGTCCGAGGCGAGCCGGGACAACACCATGTCCACCGCAGCGACCAGGATATGTCCTGGCGGGGCATCCCGCTGTACCCGCGCGAGCAGTGCCTTGGCCTCGGCCTCTCGGCCCAGGTCCAGGAGCACGGTGCCCTTGCTGAACCTCGCCTCCCCCGTGGCCACGTGGTCTTCCCCGTATGCACGCTCGCGGCGATCGAGCGCCTGTTGGAACGCTCGTAGGGCGTTGTCGTGTTCGCCCAGGCGCTGAAACACATTGCCCAGGTTGCGATAGTGCGTCCCCAGCTGCGGGTCCCCGTCACCATTCTCCGCGGCAAACACCTCGATCGCCCGTCGCGCCGAAGCGAGCGCGACGTCGAACTCGCCAGCCTCCACCTGGATCGAGACGAGGCTGGCAAGAACAGTGGCCTCCTCTCTGGCGTTCTCCAACTCGCGCCATGCCTCCGCAGACTGCGTGAGCAGTGTACGAGCCTTGCCCATGTCCCCTCGGGCCATCGCAACCTCCCCGCCGCGCATGATGATGCGAGCCCGCAAGCCCTTCCCCGACCCGCCAGCGGCTTGCTGAGTACTCGTCGCCACGCGCAGCCAGTGTTCGGCCCCATCCAGATCGTTGTCGTGCTGGGTGACCCAGACCAACGCCAACGCGATGTTGGAGCACGCCGTGTGGGCGCCCGTCATCACGGCCAGCTCGTACGCCGCCGTGAAGTCTGAGTTGGCCGGCTCGAGTTCGCCGCGCCGCGCGTAGACTTTGCCTCGTTGATAGAACGCATCAGAGGAGACCGACGGCCGCCCTAGCGCTTGGGCTCGACGCACGGCCACGTGTGCCTCTGCGAGCGCATCGTCGAACAAACCGCTGAGGGCCAGCGCATCGACGCGCTGCATCAGTCCCGAAAGCGAGGCCATCTCGCCGTCGCTTCCCGGTCGCGACTCGGCGCCGTCACAATACAAGGGATCGACCATGTCCTCGACCACCCCGACGGGCTGCAAGCCTTGTGGGCCTTCGAGCAGCAGCCCGACAACGGCATCGAACCGCGCGACCAACTCGTCATGACACGCGAGGACCACAGCGGAGGCTTCCGCCTTGCAGCCCGCATTCAAGACCTCGCCCAACCGTCGCGCGTGGTCGCTCAGAAGACGGACGGCACCATGTTCCGCGCCCAGAGACGTTGTGAGCAGCGCACGATTCTCGGATGACCAGCTGCGATCGAGTTGCATCGAGGCCGAACACGGAGCCTCCCGATCCGCACCCACGCTCGCCACCCCAACTGCCGCAGACACAAGCAAGCCAACACCGCCGACCCACGCCAGCGCACGAGACCCACCGCCGAGCGCGTCGAGCAGCGCGTCCATCGAAACGTGACGTCTCCCAGGCTCGCGCGACAACCCACGACACAGTGCCCGGTAGACCCGACGCGGCACCTTGGAGTCCGCATTCGGGGGCTCGATGCGTTCCTCGCAGATGGCCTCGACCAGCTGCGCCATCGTCCTCCCTTTGAAAGGTCGATAGCCGTACAGAGCTTCGTGCAACGCGACGCAGAAGCTGAACTGGTCTGACGCCGCAGTCACCGGCTCTCCGAGGAACTGTTCCGGAGACATGTACGCGGGCGTGCCCAGGAAAGCGTCGCTGCGAGTCGTCGCACCGCTGCTGAGGCTTCCGCCGGAGCCATGGCTGATCTCCTCCGACGAGGAGTTGTGCGCGAGTTCGGTGACCAAACCCAGGTCGAGCACGCGTACGCGCCCGTCGTCGCTGATCATGGCGTTGGCCGGCTTGAAGTCTCGGTGCACGAGCCCGTGAGCGTGAAGCTCGGCGAGGCCACGGGCCGCTTGTCGGTACACCTCCAGAACCTCGTCAGGGGTATGGGGGGCGGACTGCCACGCACGCAGGGTCTCACCGCGGATACGTTCCATCGCGATGTAGAGCCCGCCTTCGTGCTCCCCGATCGCGAACACCTTCACCACGTTCGGATGAGAGAGCTGGGCCATCGCTTGCGCCTCGCGCCTCGCCCTCACCATCCCGCCCTCGGAGGTGCGGTTCGCCGCCAACACCTTGACCGCGATGTCCCGCCGAAGCATGGGGTCGCGCGCCGCGTAGACGACGCCCATCGCCCCTGCGCCCAACCGCCCCTCGACCTCAAAGCGCCCGAGCCGCAGTGGAGCCCGACTGGCGTCCTCGCCCGCGGAAATGTCGCTGTCCCGCGTAACCCCGTCGGGTCCCGCGCCCAACCGCCGGACCAGTGCGTCCGCCAGCCCCATGATGGCGTCGGAAGGTGGCCCGGGACGACGCCGGGTGGGATCACCGCCGGGCTGATCTATCATCGCAATCCACGATGCCCGACTTCGGACAGGCTGACGATTCCACGCTGCTTACGGCGTGGAAGTCGGGCGACGCGGGCGCCAGCGGCGAACTCGTGCGCCGACACTATCGGTCGATCTACCTGTTCTTCTTCTCGAAGGTGGGGCCGGACACTGCTCAGGACCTCACGCAGACGGTCTTCGAGCGTGTGCTCGAGAAGCCGCACGACTTCCGTGGCGACGCGACCGTCCGAACCTACTTGTTTGGCATCGCTCGCTGGACCCTCGTTCATCATCATCGCAAACATCGCGCGCTGGCGGAGACGTTTGATCCCTCGCTCGACCCTCTAGAGATCCCCGAGGACGTGCTCTCGATGACCTCGGCACTGGCCGCCCGCCGTGAAGAGGTGCTCTTCGTTCATGCCATGCGAGACCTCGCGCTCGACGACCAACTGGTCCTCGAGCTCAAGTACTACGACGGCATGACCGTGCGAGAGCTCGCCGCCGTGTTCGAGACTCCCCGCGCCACGATGGCCGATCGGGTGGCCCGCGCACGGAGTCGTCTGGCAGAATCTGTCGGGCGTCTGGAGGGCTCCGCGAAGATCGTAGAATCCACGATGGCGGGCCTAGACGAGCATATGAAGGCAGTTCGCGCACAGTTCGCAGCGCGCTTGAAATCGCGGTGACACAGCCAGACCCCGGACAAATCCGGCGGGCGTGGACTGCCCTTCTCGCATGCAGCGGCTCGGAATCATGATCGCGGGAATTGCACTGTCGGGTTGCTTTGCGGACCCTCTGGCAGACATCGACATCGAGGTGGACGACGACGACATGGGCTCGACCACCGCGGCGATCGAGGCGGGCGAGTCCACCACCGGAGGCTCCAGCGGTTCGGAGCCCGACGAGACATCCGGAGTCGGGGGCACCACGCTCGACCCAGACCCGGGTACGACGACCGGATCCGAATCATCGACCGGCGCTGAAGAGAGCAGCGGGTCATCGAGCACCGGAAGCACTTCGGGCGAAACCGAGGGAGGCGAGAGCTCGACCGGCGGCCCGCTCGATTGCGACGGCGTTCCCGATGGCACCGCAGAGCTGGACGAATGCGGCGTCTGCAACGGACCCGGCGGACCCTGCTGGGGTTGTACCGTCCCTGCCGCATCCAACTACGACCCGCTCGCTACGCTCAACGACGGCGCTTGCGTTTGCGACCCCGGCCCGGGTGCGATCGCGGACCAATCGAACCTGAGCAGCAACGCCGGATCTGGCGGACAAGATCAGTGGCAATCGTTCACCGTGGGTGTGTCGGGGGGCCTCGTCCGCATGGACCTCGGAGTGGGCTCCCCGATCTCCGGGCCTTCTCCGGGAACGCTGCGCTTCTACGAAGGCGAAGGCACCGCGGGTGTCGAAGTCGGAAGTCAGGACGTCACCTTCGAGGACGTGTTCAACACCGTGCAGGAGTTCGAGCTCGACGACCCGATCCCGATGACGGCGGACGGCGTGTACACGGTGCGGTTCACCGTCCCCGCGGTCACCGTGGGCTGGGTCGACGTCGCCAACGACCTGTACCCCGGGGGGCGTTCCAGCTACAGCGCAGGGCAGGACTTTGTGTTCCGCACCACGATGACGCAGTGCGTCGCGGAGTGAGCACGGCCCGCGGCCAGTTGCCGGAGCTCCGCCCAAGAACGATTTTCTTGCGGTGCAAGGAGCGCGACATGCAGGCATGCGATGATCTGTGACTCGATGAGGGTCACCGTGAGCATCGCAAAAGCCAGAACTCGTGTTGGCACTCGCGCCGCTCGCTCCAAGGTCCAACTCACGGTGTTTGCCCTCCTCGGTGCGTGCTCCCACGAGAAGGACGCCCCGTCGAATCCGCCTCCGGCTCAGGACGTGCCGGTCCCATCCCGCGCCCGACCCGCGGCCAAACCGGCTCCCTCCCCCACATCTCCTCCAGCGTTGCAGGCCGCACCAGACGCGACCGACCTTGCGCCACCCACGGCGCCGGTCGCGGCGATCGAAGTTGTCGTCCCCGACTCGCTGGAGTTCCGTCCACTGCCCGCCCAATGGTGGAAGCGAAAACGAAGCCTCTGCACCGGGAAGATCGAGCACGTATCGGTCGAGCCTCGCGGCGAGACCGACTTTGCGCGCGCCGTGGTCTGCCGCGTCAAGGGGCAGCCGCACGGGCCAACGACGGCATTCGACGCGACCGATCGTGTCATCGAGGAATCGTGGGCCGTGCACGGAGAGACGCACGGTCTTGTTCGGACCTACTACAAGGAGATGCTCGAGACGCAGGAGGTCTTTCAACACGGCGAGCGCCACGGCCCCTCGAAAGAGTTCAACGTCTTTGCCCAGGACCCCGCGACTGTCATGGAGAGCGGCGTATGGGTGAAGGGGACGAAGCACGGCCGCTGGCGAGAAGGATCGCAAGACGGGCTCGCTTTCGAAGGGTTCTTCGATGCGGGGGTGCCTGAAGGGCGCTGGGTCGGCTGGAACACCAACAACGGGAAAGCGCTGGTCGAACTCGGCTATCGACGCGGTCTCTTGCACGGACAGGCTCGAGTGTGGCGCCGGGTCGATGCGACCGCGTTGGCCATTGGCGAGTTCGACGACGGTTCTGGGCAATGGCGAGCGGTATACGCCGACGGGGAGACCATGTCGCAATTGGAGTGCGAGCAGCGAACCTTGGTCGGTGGCACTTGGCGGGATCCCGCCGGGGCGGTTTCCTTCCGGTTGAGAGTCGAGGAACGGATTGCGACGCTCACCAACGCAGAAGGGCGCGATGTGCCAGGCGGCAACCATTTTGGTGGCAACTCGATCTGCGGCGACTCCCCGCTGTTGTTGCTGACGAGCGGCGCGTGGTTTCCTCCGACCCATATGGACCCGCGGTAACGCAGGCGCGGCATCCGCGGTTCTCCCGCGCTGAGTTTCAGGGGCGCATACGGACCGCAGTCGGCTGACATCACGGGGTTTTTGTCCCTCGCGAAAGAAAACCCAACTTCAGCTGAGACAAACACACCCTCTTCGGTGACTGGACGCGTGGTGTCGGGGAGAACACCCATGCGCACATACGATCATCGACTCACAGGGCCTCTGGCTGGGGCGCTCTGGCTGCTCGTCAGCGGGTGTTACAGCGGACTGACCCTCTCGGAGACGGGCTTCGGGAGTGGCGGGGACTCCGGCATCGACATCAGCGACACGGCGGCTGGCGGTACCGGCGATGGAGACACTGGGGACGACACCGGGGAGACCCCCGAAGGCAACGACGCGCCGGCGCCGTTGCTCCGGCTGCTGTCGACACAGGAGTACGAGAACACCGTCACCGATCTGCTCGGCGTCGAGTTTTCCAACGACGTGTTGTGGTCCGATTCGCATACCGGATTCGACAACGGCGCCCGAGCCCAGATCGATGAGTCCCTGCTGACACTGCTCATGCTGCAGTCCGAGGCGGTCGCCGAGCGCTACGTCCAGGAGCGTCTGCCGCTCGACTATCCCTGCCTGGCGCAGGTCGAGCCAGCGACGCTCGACTGCCTCGACGGCTTCATCGACTCGTTTGGGTTTCGTGCCTATCGCCGGCCGCCGACCGACGCGGACCGACAAGCCTTGCTGGGGTTTGTGGACGGGCTGCAGGTCGAGGCGCCCAACAACACGGAGCTCGCTCAGTTCCTCGTGACCCGAATGCTGCTCTCGCCCAAGTTCCTGTACCGGGTCGAGGGCGGACGCCTCGACGGTGACACACCCGCCGAAGTCGACGACTACGACCGAGCGTCGCTCATCGCCTACACGATGACCGGGTCGATGCCCGACGCGCTGCTGTTTGCCTCTGCCCAAACCGGCGAACTCGATGATGACGCCACGGCCGGACACGTGCGGCGGCTGGCCGAGACCCCACGTGGGCGTGCCCAGATGCTTCGGTTCGCCTCGCAGTGGTTCCGCACCACCTCCCTGCAGCACATGCGGGAGCTGCCCTCGGAGTATCCCAAGCTGCCCACGCCCGAGGCAGGCGCATCCCTCGCGACGGAGTTCGACACGTTTGTCGAGAGCACACTGCTGGGCTCGGGCACGTTGGCCGACCTCATGCTCTCGACGAACTACTTCGTCGACGCCCAGACCGCGCCGCTGTACGGACTTCCCGCACCGGCGGGCATCGGGATGACTCCAACGCCGGCGCCTGCGGGTCGCTCGGGCATCCTGGGCCTGGCAAGCGTGCTGGCCAGCCATGCTTCGGGCGCCCTGACCCACAAGGACAAACCCATCGCGCGCGGCATGCTGATCAAGAACCAGCTGCTCTGCGAAGAGATCGGGTTGCCCTCGGGCATCGACATCAACCAGGCGGCCGAAGAGGTGCAGGAGGACGTCCCTGACTTCGACCTCATGACGCCGCGTGAGCAGCTCGAGCTGATCATGAATCAGGGTGAGCAGTGCATCGCCTGCCACGAGACGTTCATGCCGTACGGCTTCCTGTCGTCGAACTTCGACGCTCTGGGCCAATACCAGACCCACTTCGGCGAGCGCGCCCTCGACCCCAGCGTGGCCGAGCTCCAGCTCGACGGCGAATGGAAAGGGTACGCCGACCTTGCCGCATTCGTCCCCGAGCTTGCCCACAGCGATCAGCTCGCCGCCTGCTACGTGAAGCAGGTCGCGCGATTCATCTCCGGCTCGATCGAGAGCGACCTGACCGAACGTCTCGAGGCCGACTTTGAAGGCTTTACCTCCGACGAGGTGATGCTCGAGCTGTTCGAGCAGATGCTTCTGCACCCCGCCGTCTACGAAAGGAACCCTTCGCAATGAAGCGCCGCACGTTTGTCTTTCGCTCCCTGAAGGCTGCCGCTCTGCTCACTCCGGTGCTCTCGATTCGGCGCGCCGAGGCCCGGGAGTTTCCGACGATGCGCGGCTTGGTGTGGGTCAACAGTACCGGGTATCCCTACGCCGAAGACTTCTTCCCCGGAGGCGACACGAACGACTTCACGCTGTCTCCGATCCTCTCCGACTTCGAGTCGGTGCGCGACGAGATCGTCGTGGTGGATGGTGTCTCCATTCGCGGAAGCGGGCCCGCGCCGCGAGGCAACAACCACGTTCGCGCGCCGGGCAAGGTCCTGACTGCCAAGGACATCGTTCAGGTTCCCGGGGCCGAGGACGGAACGCCCGGCGGAGCCTCGATCGACCAATGGCTCGCGGGCGAGCTGGGGCTGCAGACGATCGAGCTGCAGGTCAACAACGGCGGCTCCAACAACCACATGCGACACCGCCCGTTCGCGAGCGGCCCCGGTGCTTTCAAGCCCCCGGTCGACAACCCGCAAAACGCGTGGAACCTGCTGTTCTCCGGGTTCGACCCGACCAGCACGCCCGAGGCCATCGAGGCGACCAAACGCCGGCTGCGAATGCGCAAGTCGGTGCTCGATGACGTCACCGACGAACTATCCCGCTTCCGCTCCGAGCTCACCGGCGTGGAGACGCTCAAGCTCGACATCCATGAAGACGCCATCCGCAAGGCGGAGGAGAGCGTCGCCCGCGACCTCGAGCTCGAGCCGGTCTCTTGCACGGTGCCCGGCCAGAGCGATGGGTCCAGCGCCGTCCCCGACCGTGCACAGGCACAGTTCGATCTCGCGTACGCCGCCCTGACCTGCGGGCGTGCCGACCTCGTTGGCATGATCTGGGGATACTCGGGGCAGCACTGGCGCTACGAATGGGCTGGCGTGACCAACGTGGCCGACTCGGGACACGATGAGGTCCATCACCTGCCTGGCGCACGTCGCGAGGACTACATTCGAATGGCGCGCTGGGACTGGAACCACCTCCGCGACTTCATCGAGCGCCTGCGCGACACACCCGACGGCGGCGGCACGATGCTCGACAGCACGCTCATCATGGGCTTGAGCTTCTTTGGTGTGCACCACCAGCTCGACCGAATCCCCGTCATGTTCGCAGGGGGAAGCGCATCCGGCCTGCAGACGGGACGGGCTGTGCGTCTGGCCGAGCCTCGGTTCAACGACACCGTGCTCACCTCTTTCGCTCACTTGATGGGCGCACCTTCCCTGACCGGGTTTGGCGACGACACCGCTTGCGGTCCCGTCCCCGGCCTGTAGTTCTGCGAAGAACACGCTCCGCATGTCCGCCTTCCGCCCTTCACATCGCGGTGCGCTCACCGCATTCGCACTTCTGTCTCTCGCCCTCTGCGGTTGCTACGACGGCCTCGGTAATCAGGCATCGGCCGACACGGACCTCGCACCGAGCTCCGCGGGTCGCGACACCGATGACGACACCGCAGGGAGCTCGGGGGACACTTCCGGATCTGGCGGCGAGGATGAAGGACAAGCGCCGGCGCAAGCGCTGCATCGCCTCAACCGCCTGGAGTACGACAACACCGTCCGCGATCTTCTTGGCACGACGCTGCGCCCCTCGGAGTCGTTCGGTCCCGACGCCGAAGCCAACGGTTTCGACAACCAGGCCGAGCAGCTCCTGCTGTCCTCGAGCCTCATCGACGCCTACGACGTCGCCGCCCGCGAGGTGATCGATGCCACGCTCAACTCGGTTCCGGTCTTCTCGGCGCTGTTCGAGGATGAGTCTCTTACGGTGCCCGGCGGCTACGCAGTGGGCTCACTGTGGGCGCTCAGTGGCAACGCCCTGTCCGTCTCGGTCACCGTGCCTGTCGCGATGGACGCGCAGATCGTCCTGTCCGCAGGGGCGGGCGTCGTGGGGCCAGCCCCTGCCGCCGAGGCCCTGCTGCGTATCGACGGCGTCGACCAGCCCGCGTTCGCCGTGGAGGGCAGCGCGGCCACCCGATCGATCCGCACCGACCCGGTGTTCCTGGAAGCCGGGGAGCACACGATTGCACTGGTGCCGACCAACCACATCAACGACGCGGCCGGCAACACCTCCAACAACATCTTCGTCGAGTCGCTGCAGGTTCGCTCCGTCGACCTCGAGTCCCCACCGGGACGGGCGCTCGTCTACATCTGCGAGCCCGTCGCAGCCGGTGACGTCTCCTGCTACGAGTACATCATCAGCAACTTCGCGACCCGAGCCTGGCGACGCCCGGTTGGCGACGACGAAGTGTTGGGCCTGATGGGTCTGTGGGAAGACCTCGTCGCGGCCGGGGAGTCCCCCGAGCAAGGGCTGCGCTTGGTGATGCGGGCGGTGATGCTCTCCCCCAAGTTCTTCGCCCGCATGCGGACCGACCAGGACGACGACGGCGATGGATGGCTCGACGACTACGTCCTCGCCAGCCGCCTGAGCTACTTCTTGTGGAGCTCGATGCCCGACGCACGCCTGTTCGAGATGGCGGCACAAGGACGCCTGACGAGCGAGGAAGGCCTCTCGGAGGCGGTCGCGTTCATGCTCGACGATCCCAAAGCCCAGGCGCTGCGTGACGGTTTTGCCGAGCAATGGCTCTCGACACGGCATCTGGTCGGATACGTCCCGAGCCCCGACGCCTACCCAGGATTTGATGATGCGCTGCGCTCGGCCATGATCGAAGAATCCAAGGCCTTCTTCGGCGACTTCCTCACCAACGACGCTCCCCTGCGTGAGCTGCTCGACCCGAGCTTTGCCTTCCGCAACGACCGACTCGCCGCACACTACGGCCTTCCTGCCGTGGGTGGCGAGGCGATGGTGCGCGTTCCCGCGGGCCCCGGCGAGCGACGTGGGCTGCTGACGCTCGGCGCGTGGCTGACCGCCACCTCTGGCCCCGACCACAGCTCACCGATCCGCCGAGGACAGTGGGTCACCGACCGGGTCATGTGCGTGTCCCCGCCACCGCCGCCGCCAGGTGTCGAGTTCGAGCCTCCGGAGTTCGGAGGAGACGAGCCGGTCCGTGACGCTCTCGAGCGCCACCGCGCCGACCCTGGATGCGCTTCGTGCCACGCCCTGCTCGACGTCGTTGGAATCGGGTTCGAGGAATACGACGGGGTCGCTGCCCCGGTGCTCGACCCGAACGTCGACAACGTCGGCGAGCTTCCCGACGGCACCACGTTCGCCGGCGCCGATTCGCTCGCCGAGCTGTACGCCGACGACCCGCGGTTCCTCTCGTGCGTGACCACCAAGCTCTTCACGTACGCGCTTGGCCGGCCCGCCGACAACGCCCACGACGAAGTCTCCTTGGAGGCACTCGTACAGGACGCATCCGAGTCCGGCTACGACCTCCGCCAGTTGATCGACGGACTGGTCCACACCCCGAGCTTCCGCTCACCCGCCCCGCTCTAGTACCTCATGCCTGAACTCCGTGCCGGGTTTGTGCGGCCCCCCCTTTGGGTGTGGGGTAGAGAGAATCGCGCCCCCGCGATTCGCGGAACCCGGAGTGATTCGCGTAGCGAATGGCGGAGGGGGCCTCCTCCGGGACGCTTCGCTCTCTTGCTCCGAACCCCTCGGAAACCCGGAACGAACTTCCGAACTGACGTACTAGCCGCTCGTAGGACCCCGCCCATGAAACTCGACGCGAGAATTTCACGACGCCGCCTGCTGCTCGGAGCCGGCTCGGCAGCCCTGGCCCTCCCGGCCCTCGAAGCCTTTTCCCCGGCTCCGGCTCACGCCAAGGGCAACGGGCCGCGGCTGCTCATCTACTACCTGCCCAACGGTCGTCGGCCCGAGTGGTGGGTTCCCACGGGCAGCGACGGAGCGCTCACCTTCCCCACCCAGTCCGCAGCCCTGCAGCCCTTCGCGAACCGAATGATCGCGCTGGAGAACCTCTCCAACAACGCCGCATTGGGCAGCCCTGGAGCCGCCCACGCGATGGGCACCGGCACCGTCACCACGGGCCGGAGGATCTCCTCAGTAGCCGGCGGCGCGCTCGAGAACGGAGTCTCGATCGACCAGCTCCTCGTGCAGCAGTGCCGACCCAAGACCCGCTTTGCCTCGCTGCAGTGGAGCTCGGGCGAGCCGGGCCCCTGCGACGTCGGAGGCTCCTCGTGCGCGTACACCCAGAGCATCTCCTGGACCGAAGCCGCCTCCCCCCTCGTCCCGACCATCGATGCATCGGCCGCATTCGAGCGACTGTTCGGGTCCGGCGTCGACGGTGTCGACGGCCCCTCCGCCGAGCTTCGCCGACAAACCAAGCAATCGGTCATCGACTTCGTGCATGACGATGCCCGGGCGTTGCAGACCCGGCTGGGGTCTGCGGACAAGGAGACGCTGGAGAGTTACTTCGACGCGCTGCGTGACCTCGAGCGTCTGCTCGAAGAAGACGGGCAGTGCTCCGAAGCTCCGCAAGCGCCCCTGCCCGGCCTCGACTATGCGGGCCGTGTCGACGCCTTCTCCCAACTCATCCGGCTCGCATTCCTATGCGACCAAACCCGCGTCATGACCTTCATGATCGAGTTCGGGCTCAGCGGTCGTTCGCACGCGTTTCTCGATGCCCCTGGAGGACACCACGGCCTGTCCCACTACGGCGACACCACCGGGTACCAGCGGCTCGAGCGAGTGGAGCGCTGGCAGAGCGAACAACTCGGCGCATTGCTCACCCTGTTGGGCGGCACCCCCGGGACCGAGGGCGGGGCATCCCTGCTCGACGAGACCATCGTACTTGCACTGCCGAGCATGGGCGAAGGGTCTTCCCACGATCATGCCCGCAACTGTCCCATCCTGTTTGGAGGCAACGGAACACTCAACACGACCGGCCGCAAGATCAATGGCGGCGGACGGCCCCTGCCCGACCTGCACGTCAGCCTCCTCGAGGCGTTCGGCATCGACGGCGCGTTTGGCCAAAACGGCGCCATCTTCGGGGATGACGGAACCGCTTCGATCGCTGGGATCGTTGCGTAGCAGCACGGTCGAGCCGGCCGGACCGCCCGAGTGGAGAAAGCACATGGCGGCCGACACCATGGTTGCGGCAGGCTGCGTGCGTGCCGTTCGAATACGTCAGCGTCCAGGAAGCGATCGCGAAGCCCGGTCTCCGCATGGTCGTCGTGGGCGGAATCCCCAGCCCGTGGAGCGAGGCAGCCAAGGGGATCTTCGCGATCAAGAAGATCGACTGGACCGCGACTCGCCTCGTCTACGACGACCCCTCCTTGCGGGACTTGCGGGGGTGGATCGGCAAGATCACCGCACCCGCCGTCGTGCACAACGACGATTCCCCACGAACCGGCTGGGCCGAGATTCTCCTGCTCGCCGAACAACTTGCCCCCGAGCCTTCCCTCATCCCCTCTGACTCTAGCGAGCGGGCCCTGATGATGGGCCTGTGCCACGAACTGCTCGGAGAGGGCGGCTTGTGCTGGTCACGACGCCTGCACGCCGCACATGCCGGCCTCAGCGGTGAGGGTGGCTTCTCGCCCAAGGTCTCGGGATACCTTGCCAAGAAGTACGGCGGGCAGGCCCAAGATGCCGATGGCGCTCAGACCCGCGTCCTCGAGCTGCTCAGCATGTTTGCAGCCCGGCTCGACGCCTCGAGCGGCGAGTATCTCCTCGGAGACACCATGACCGCCGCCGACGTCCACCTCGCGGCCAGCGTTGGGCTGTTTGCCCCGCTTCCGGCCGAGCAGTGCGCCATGCTGCCGCCCTTTCGCGACGCCTACCAGTGGCTCAATGATGCGACGAAGGCCGCGTTGAATCCGGTGCTGCTGCGACATCGCGACCGCATGTACGAGCGACACCTCGAGCTTCCGCTGTCGCTTTGAGCGTTTGCTCAATGCGATCGTAGCCGCAGCTGCAACCGTCGTCGCCGCGCCACTCGCGGGTCTGTGCACGAGCGCGCGACACTGGGAGCGGGCACGAGAACCACCACCATCGTCGGACACGACATCGACTGGGCCAACCCGTCCAATCACACCTCCGCCGCCACCCAGTCGCAGGAAGCCGAGCCGCGGGAGGAAGACACACCCGGGGGAGATGGTCTGACCTCGTCAGCGGCGGTCCAGGCGATGACAGCCTCGACGGGGGAAATGGAGACGATCGACTCCTCGGGGGAAGCGGCCTTGGCCATCTACTACGGAGGCGAAGGACCAATCGGCACTGCCGTCAACGCCCTCGAATGCACCGGACCAAGCGAGGTTGGGTGCTGCGGAGCTGCGCTCCCAACGGGGGATTGTGGCTACCGCGGGGCTGGAGTTGCTCAGTACAGCCTTGCAGAGGGCTCAAGCTGCAACACATCAAGCGTCGGCGTCACGGTAATGCACGAGATCGGACACTCGATGGGTCTGAGCCACGACCTTTTTGGGTTCATGAGGAGCCCGGGTGCAAACACCGCAGACCTGTGCGCCATGAATCTGGGCCAGTATCAGCACGCGCTCGACGATGAGTTCTGCTCCCGTGAGGCGGGGTTCCTATACACCGGCGGATCGTGCGGAGGGTGCAATGCAGTCCCAGCGTGCGATTGACCGCCTCACTCTCCTCGGGTTCCTGCTCGCCTGCGGATGCGGGCGCCCTCCCTCAGACAGCCACGCGCTCAGCCCTCGCTCACGATTCTGCCGATGCGCCCGACGTCGACGGCAATGGTTTCGAGGACATGATCCGCGTCAGCGAAGAGCAGCTCTTCGTCTACCTCGGCTCTGCAGATGGATTCGAGCTCTCCCAGCTCACCCGTCCGAGCCCATCCATGGTCATCCCCAGGCGCCCGCAGGTACCGCCTTCGACTTCGACCTCGATGGGGACTCCGACCTCGGGCTCAGCCCCGGGGCGCTCCTCGAAGCCGACCTTCCCTCCGACGACTCCGTGGTCGCCGAGCTCCCCGGAACCTCCACGCTGTGGTCGAACGCCCTCGCCACCGATCTCAATCGCGATGGCGCTCCCGATCTCCTCGCCGGCAACGCCTTCGAGGTCGCTGCGATGCTCGCCCCCACGTTCGAGCCTGCCTTCGTGCCCCTATCGAACGACCCCGCGCTCGTCCTCCCGGACATCGCCGAGTTTCATCGTGGCGCGCACCTCCCAGAGCCCCTCACCGCCACCGTCGAAGCGTTTGGGGTCATGCTCGAGTGAGCTGTAGGTTTTTTTGTTCATGTTCAGTCGCCGCTTCATGGGAACCACGCGGGGACGGCCGGGAGCTGAACGTTGCGATGCTGTTTTTTTTTGCGGGCGAGGGCAATGGACCCGAGCGAAACGTCGAGACGAAGACGCCCTGCGAAATGGGCTCAGTAGACTTCGCCGTCGGGTCGCGGCGAGCCTTCGGCCTCTGCGACAAGGCGATCGCGGAGCGGCGCGAAGTCACCAACGTCGAGCTGGCGCATCTCCTCTACGAAGTCGTCGGCGCGGTCGGGCTCGCCGAGCACCCTGTGCGCCCACGCGATCGCGCGCAGGATTCCGAGCCGAGGCCAGAAGTGGAGATGACGACTCAACTGCAGCGCCTCCTGGGCGTCGGCGAGAGCAGCTTCGGCGTCCCCACGCGCAAGGAAGACCCGCGCGCGTTCGTAGAACAGGAACATCCGGCAGCTCTGGAAGTACGGGATGCTCTCGGGGCGGGTGTGAGTCTCGAGATCGCGCAGCGCGTGCTCGAGCACGGTCGTCGCTTCGTCGAGTTGCCCGAGATGGCGAAGTGCTGCAGCAAGGTAGACGCGAGAACGCCCTGCCTCATCCGGCCGGTGCGCGGCATGGTGTTCGACCGCCGCACAGAGTTGTGCTTTGGCAGCTGAGAAGTCGCGCGCATGCAGGAGTGCACGGCCCTTGGTGCCCAGTGCCTGTCCGACGAGGTCCGGATCGGCAAGGAGCTCAACCAGTAGCGTATCGATCGCGCCAATCTCAGAGGCGCAGCACGCAGCGTCTTCCCGGTCGATCGCGGTGTTGAGACGGACGATGCTCGCCGCCAGCTTGACCCGGGACGAGACCTCATCGAGCTGGATGTTCGCGAGCGCCCCCGTGGCCGCGCGAAGTTCACCGGCGTGCACATAGGCGAGCGCAGCCATGGGCCAAGCCTGCGCGACGAGTTCGGCGTGCTTGGACCCTTCGAGCGATGCTGCGAGGGTCACGATACGCTGGGCGACGACGGCCCAAGGCTTCCCAAATCCGCCGAACCGCTGGATGTCTTGGTTCTCGACGCAGCCGAGCAGGTCTCGCAGGGCGTCCGCGCGAGAGCGTTGGTCAGGCCATGCCCCCGCAACGTGGGAGAGGTCGAGGCCGGCGCGACGCAACGCCTCCGCAACGCTTGTCACGGGCGTGTGGAGGGCACCTGCGGCTTCAATCTCGTCCGCGTGCTCTGCCGCGGCGAGAACCGTAGGCGGTCGACCGAGGGCATCTCGCAGCGCCGAGGTCTTCGCTGGAACGTGGTCGACGGCAACGACGTCCCAACCCGTACGGCGGCGGATTCGTCCAGCGCCTGCAAGCCTGTCGTCGTAGGTCTCATCGGCCCACAGCGAGGCGAAGGCCAGCGCAAAGGCCAGCCCCAGCGATGAGCCGTCGACGCTTTCGATCGAGCCGGGCTCGTCGAGGATGACCGCGTGCTCCTCGAGCGGACGCGGGGCGACCCCGCTGTGGCACAAGGATGCGACAGCGTCATACGCATCCCGGATCGCATCTCGCGCGAGCGGGCCAAACCAGGGACAGTGTCCGAAAGGATCGCCCGGGCCGGCTCGCTTGACGGTCACGCGCAAGACCTTGCCCTGACCGTCCATCGCCGTACCGGGAGCCTCCAGGCCTACGAGGACCCACGCAGCCCCTGGCTCAGTCGATGCCGCGGCGGCTCGATAAGGAAGGGTGGGTTCGGCAGCGAACAATGTCTTGTCCTCCGCACGAGTGCGGTACTCGCCCAACCTCACGACATCCGCAACGTCGTCCGGCTCCGTCTCCCCCTCCGCTTCGACTGGAGCCTCCAATCGAGCCTCCAATCGAGCCTCGGGCACACGCCCATCCAGCCGAGCGCGAAAGCCCCACCACGCGCCCAGATCGACGTCGTGCTCGTGCACCAGCTCGGCATAGTGCCGCTCGTCCAGCAACATCAACGCCTCTCCCAACGGCGCGAGGTTCTTCTCGGCCACCAGAAGCTGCGCATCGAGCTTCGGGTCGCACAGACGGTGTGCGAGGCGATCGAGGGCAATCTGGGTCTCGAGCGCAGCGACCACCCACGCCTGCTCCTGATCATCGTCGAGCTTGGCGTTCACGAACGCATGTCGGGCCGAATTCAGCCCATCGAAGAGCGAGCCGCCCTCGAGATCTTTCGTGACGGCGAGCGCCACCGCAAGTGCGCGCGGATGCTCGAGACCGCCTGCGAGCCGAGCCACGGAGACCAGGGCATCGTGCGCCACCTGAAGGGCGTCCGCGGGCAGCTCGCGCAGGGCGGTCTTCACGGGACCCAGGACAGGGTCCACCCACTCGATTCGATCACTGCCGTAGGGGAGCTCAACCTCGGCGAACCCTTCGGGCGCACCCACGACACGCCAGAGCGTGCCGTTGGCCGTGAGTCGGCCCTCTCGATGCACGTCGGGGCCAAGATGCGGGAGAGGGAGCAGGTGGACGAGCTGCGCATGATCGATCTCCGAGGCGTCAGCGGCCACGCAGATGCTGCGCGTCGCGTCCAGACGCGGCACGAAGGCCTCGGCGGCCAGCTCGGCCAAGAGGTCTCGGTAGGCGTCGCGCCACGGGGTGGATTCGCCCACCCAGGTGCGGAGATCGCTGGAGTCGTCGGCGGGCAGCTGCCTCTCGAGCCAAGTCTCGAGCGCAGCACGAACCACGGGACCCTCACGCATCAGTGCCATGTCGTTGGTCATTGCCGACCCTCGCTTCCGGTTGAAGGCGCGGACGCCTCCATGGGACCACTCCCCAACACGGAAAAGCTGAACCCGGGGATGGGAAAAAGCTGACTCATCCGGGCACCAAAAGCGGAAGGCGTCGCAAGGCTTCGTAATCCCTGCTGAATTCAGGGAAGACACGCATGAAATAGGTCTTCGAGACCCCCTGGATGGGCCTGTATTGCGCCACTCCCTTCGTTGCGCCGAGGGGCACAAGACATGCGATCGGAGTTCTTTGCGCGAGCGCCTGCACCACACGGCCGCCGCACGGATCGATGCTCACGCGCACCGAGTCTGTGAACGGTGAGACGAGAATGAGCTCGTCGCGCTCGACCGCAAGCCGAGCTTTTGCTGCAAACGACCTCGTGGGCGGCATCTGGGTCCCGTCGAGTCGCACCTTCGACTGCGTCTTTCCCGAGGCTTTCCACCACCACACGCCAAGTGAGCGCCCGAAGCTACGCTCGACCTCAACGCGTAGCCCGTTGGCAGGACCCGAGAACCGAACATCCACGAGGTCGGCGCTGGCCAAGGCGGTGGGGCCGAGGCGACGGACGATCTCGGTGTCGTCCAATGTCCCGGCGTTCACCACGAACGGCGCTCGGGCGGCTTCGACCACAACCCACGGGAGGCGTGTCGCGACCGTTGCTGCGGGAGACCCGAATCGGACCGCGCCGGGCCCGTGGCTGTGCATGCTCTCCCGCCGAGGGACCATCCGCACAGACCTCGACGCCATCCTCCGGCTCACAAGGGCTGAGCGACGGATGCCCTCCCTGCGAGAGCTGCCGTACTCGCTCGATTCCGCGAAGGGACTCCGTGGTGAGTCCCACTTGAGTCAGCAGTCCGCACCGGTGCGTCGCCAGCCGTGAAATCTGCGGAAGCGACGACCCTCGGGGAACATCCACTGGACGGCCTCCAAACCGCCCGACCAGTTCGCGCAAATGAAGGCTCTGGTTGGCCACTGCAGGATTGGCGCGCCCCAACGCGGGCACTGCTGGCTTGGGCCCGCGCCTGCGCTGCGGCTTCTTCTTGCGGTCCCCGACCAAGCCCCAGGCCTTCACCGAGCGCGAGCTCAGGGGCTCGTACTTGTTGCCGAGCCGCTGGCCGATGTTCCACTGCAGCCCGCGATCGTCCGAGACGAGATAGACCGCCGTCATCCCTCCTTGGTGGCGGTCTGACGGAGCCTTGACCAAGAGCCGCTCGAGGGCCGTGTCCGCAGACTCTTTCACGCAAAGCGTCAGTGCGATCTCGACATCGCGCAGTGGTGCTCCAGCGAGCGCTGCGGCGAGGTGCTCAGCGAGCGCATGGAGCCCATCGAACGTGATGTGTTCGTCCGCCGTGTTCAGGTTCATCGCGAACACGACGACACACGGGACTGCGCCACGGTCGAGCTCGGCAGGACGCTCCAAGTCGGACAACCAGACGTCGGCGAGCGGGCGCGGCCGATCGCCTCGAACGTTGTCGAGGTCGACCAAGATCAGCTGTAGCTCATCCATCCTCCGCCCCTTCGAGAATCTCAGAGATCAGAACACGCAGGCGTTTGCGACCATTGGAGGCGGTCTTCTGAACGTTCTGCTTGGCCTTTTCAAAGGTGTCTGCGCGACCCTCGGCGTGCCACTGGCGGGCGAGCTCGACCAACGGCGTCCCTTCGAAGTAGTGCGCTTGCAGAACTTCGCGGTAGTTCGGGTGCAGGGCTTCGATAGCCTCGCCGAGCACCGCGGAGACTTCGGCGGCTTCGACCTGGTCCTCGTACGTCGGAGGCGAAGTCGCCCGAGAGAGGCTGTGCTCGTTTCCCAGGTGCTTGCGAAATCCGAACGCACCCTTGCCCACAAGGATGTCCCGCCCCTTGTTGCGGACCGAGCGCTGGATGTACGGATCTTCGCGACCGTGACGCGGTGGCTCCCGCCCGGTCTTGAGCCGGTCGAAGAGCTCGAGGAAGGCCTCCTGCGCCGCGTCATCGACATCAGCGGCGACCCCGGCACGGCGGCAGAGCTTGGTCAGCTCGCGATGCACCATCGAGTGCAGGGAGCGGGCCAGCGCTTCCTCGAGCGGCTCCCGGGGCGCGGAGATCGGGAGGCTCCGCAACTGGGCGGCGATTTCGCTCTGCGATTTCACGCGAGAACAGCGAGCAGAGGATCGCGCGCGCTGGGGCCTGAGTCAAACGACCCTCGGGCCGGGCCGGACTCGGAAGACCCCCGCCGCGGGACCGAGGCGACGGTGGTGGTGCCGGGGTTTTTGCGTTCCGACCACGCTCCCCGCGGGGCTAGAGGTCCCGCCGAACCGGCTCAATCTTGGAACAGATCGTCGATCCGCTCGATGTTCGTGGCTCGAACGACGAGCGCATCCAGCTCTGCGGCGTCGCAGGCCTGAAGCCGGACCCGGATGGCGTCGTCGAGGTGGAACTGCCGCGCCCGCAGCAGGACCTCCAAGGTCTCGAGGACGAGGCCGGCGCGGTACTCCGGCGGCTTCAACTCGCTGTAGGACTGGTCGCGGGTGCGCAGCTGCAGGTCGTCGGGGAGCCGGTGTCCGGTGGCCCACTGCGCGATGGCCCGAGCGAGGCCTTCGTTCTCCCGAACCATGGCGACGAGCACCTCGTGCAGCTGCGAAAGCATCGACGCACGCAGCGTAGGAGGTGGCGGGGTGCGGAGCGAGGATTGTGGAGGTGGAGGGACAGGGGGTGTCCGTGCAGGACAGGCCGGTGCAGAAAAACCGGCCAGGGAGAATGCGACCGCGCTGTCGTATTTGCGGAGGGTTCGGGCGGCTCAGGGCGCAGTGCGGTCGCCCAAGCCGCCTAGGCCGGCCACGAGGTCGGTAAGGGTAAGCGTCGGCGCGGTCATCTAGCCCACTCTTCCCTACCGCACAGCGGCGAGAAAACTGATGCTGGGTACTGGCTCCGCCGCTCTCGAGGTCGTGAGTCTCTCCGGCCTACGGGAAGAAGGAACGTCAGAGGGTTCCGCTTCACACTCCCGCGAGTGGACTCCTCGAACCGGCAATCACGCCGAAGAACGGTCCCGGGGCGCGCCCGATGAAAAAGGAGTGGGTCCTGTCGATCCGCGACCAGTGCGAAGCCGCCGACGTGAAGTTCTTCTTCAGGCAGTGGGGCGGCCTACGCAAGAAGATCGCCGGGCGCGACCTCGACGGACGGACCTACGACGGTATTCCAGTCCGGGTGCTCTCCAATGCCCCGCCTCGGGGCGAACGAGGCCGCCGCGTCGATGCGTTGGCGAAGCTGACCGCCGCGGACCGGGCGCTTTCCCGCGTCTAAGGACCCTCAAGCCCCCGAAAGATACGGCGGCTCTTCGGGCAGCTTCGGAGACCCGTCTTCGTTCCTCAGACCGTGCTCGATCGCCCTAGCAAGGCGCTCTTCGCGGGACATGCTCTTGAGCCGCGCGAACATGCGCTGGAAGGCGCGCTCTGCCTCCCGAACCGCGGGGTCCACGATGACCCTCTTCGTGCGCTGCTCCGACATTGAATCAATCATGACCATCTGTCGCTCCTTGTGCAAGTTGTGCAGGCTCCGCCGGGCCATCGTTTCTCGCACTTGAAGGGCGGAACAGGCCAATGATGGCCTCCCGGCGTCGAACGACGATTTGGATGTGGTTCTGATCGAGAATCTCCGACCCATCCGCGATCGGGCATCCCTCTTGAAACAGGCCCCGGACGGTATCGAACCCGCCCTCTTGCTGCATCTCGTCGCAGAAGTTGTTCACCAAGAAGCAGTCGAGATCGCGCCGCTTGTCCCGGTTCTGCGGCAACCCATCCCCCGTGGCCTGCATAAAAGACGCGACCTCCGCCAGCCGGCGCGTGTGGTCCGTGTCGAGAAGGTCGAGGCAGTTCCCGAGTTGGATCAGCGCTCCAACAACCGCGAACTCCCTGCCCTGCGAGCCCCACCTTTCCTGCGCCCAATCGTACGCGCGCTGCAAGCCGAACTCCCAGAAGTAGATGCCGTGGCCCAGCCACTCCCACGCGTTGGTGCTGTGCTTGAACCCTTCGCCTTCCAGGAGAAGCCGGTTGGCGACCTCCTTCGAGCAGGCGTGGTAGCCGATGACCCTTCGGTCGTACTGCATGCCGCTGCGGAGCGTATCGGCCGGCGCGAGGCCTGCACAATCGCCGAGTCGCGTCGGGGACAGGGTCCACACGCCACGAAAGGGCAAAGACACCTGTCCCTCGGCCGCCCCGAACCTTGCGCCACCCCCCGCAACCTCCCAACGTCCCACCGATGGGCGTGCACGTGAACCTCTGGATCGAACCCAGCCGGATCGATCCCGACGCATGGACCGCATACTTCGACGAAGCGCTCGTCACCACCCGGACGTATCCACCAGGCGCCCTGTCGCTGGGCATGCTCGAGGTCGCGGGGGTCGAGATCCCCGCCTACACCAACGACGTCCTCCAAGCACGCGGCGGCGTCCCCTGCATTCGCATCGCAGGCGATCGAGCCTCCAAACGCACGGGAGAGTCTTTCGAAATTCCCCGGCAGCTCCGACCTCCCTCTGACCGCGCGTCTGTGTACTCCCACGTGCTGTGTCACTTCGGCGACGAAGATTCGTGGCCGGACACCGTGTTTGCGCGCAAGACCCAGGGCCAGCCATTCCACGTACTCATGGTCGCGCTCGGTCTCCTGGCCGAGTCTCGTTTTCCTGGGGCCGCGGCGGTCGGCGGAGACATCGGCACTCGCGATGGCGAGCAGGCACGCGCGTTGCTGCAACAGCTCCTCGGACGGCGCTTTGCAGTGCCGCTTTGTACCGACGAGCCTCGTCTGCGATCCACTCTCGAGCCCTGCCTCCGCCCAGCGGCCATCGACCGCGCCGTGCAACACCTCGTCCGGCCACCCGACCCCGCGATCATCGGCGACATTCTTGGGCACCTGCGCGCGACGCCGTCGGGCAAGGTCCGGCACGAGCTCGAGACCTTCGTCCCAAGTGCCCCCAGCTTCGACGCGCTCTGCAGCGAGACGCAGGAGGTCTTTGTGACCCTCGCGGGCTCCCTCTCGCGAGCCTTCGACGATCTGAGCTCCGAAGAACTCCTCGCCGCTTTGGATCACGCCCGCGCCCTGCAGATCCTCGCCGAGACCACGCGCAAGCGCGGTCTCACGCTCACCGAAGACGCCTGGGTTTCTCTACGTCAGGCCCCGAGCGAGGTCCTGCGGTTTTGCGTCCGCTTTGCGGCCTTCGAGTGGAAGAGCTGGGACATCCATCAGGTCGTCCGAGGCATCTTCGAGAACGAGCACGTCCGCGCGGCCATGTTCACGCGATGGAGCGAGGCGGCGGGCGGAGTCGCCGACTAACAGTCCGCCCCCCTCCCTCCACTACGCGTCGGCCTCGGGCCCCGCCTCAAACGGAACACTCGCGCGCAGATCCTCGAGCTGATCCAGCGAGGAGATCCCCGGCAGCAGAACCACACGCTCCCGGCCGTCCGCCGCGCGGAGTTCCAGTCGAGCGAAGTCCTCGCTGGCAGGGGTCCTCGACAGGCCGTCTGTCACGTCTCGAGAGCCGAGAATGAGTCGAACCGCCGCTCGGATCGCGGCGCTGCGCTTGGGGTCCCGAACGAGCCGTGGTCCCGGGGTCGCCTCGGCGGAATCGACCAAGCGAACGGACGCGGTCAGCCCCTCGAGGGAACACTCGAAGGCTCTTCGGAGGCGCTGCTCGATGCGCAGCACATCTCCGCTCACCGACACCCGGACCCAGCCTCTCCCCACGGCAAAGACCACACCGACTCCCATGAGCACCACGACCGCGAGGACGGATACCGGGAACCACACAGGGGCGGCCGACGTGGAGCGGCCGAGGACCCCAACCAGGTGCAGCCAGAAGTAGATCGTGACACCGACGAACCCCATCCCGAGCACGGCGCCAGCTCGATACGTGAACGAGGTGTAGGTCCGGGTCACGGTGCGAGGCAACCGCGGGCCCTGGGAGGTTGTTCCCACGACCTGAGACTACCCCCCGCGGCAGCAGAAGAGTATCGATGCCGAGCTCATCACGGGCGAGAAGCCAGCCGACTCGCTCCACCTGCGCGGCTTTCTGTAGACTCACGGCATGCGAGCTGCTTGGTGCGCCCTGTTGTTGGTTTGTGTCGCGTGCGACGGGGGGTCCTCGGACGACGACACAGCGACGGAATCCTCGAGCGGGACCGTGGCGATGTCGAGTTCCGGCTCGAGTTCTGGCGGTGGTTCGTCCTCCTCCTCGACCGGGGAGCCCGGGCCCGTCTACGCGCCCGAGTTCCCAACGTGCAGGAGGGAGTGCAACTTCGCGGCGGACTGCTGCCCCGCCGGACTCGACCCCTGTCCGTCGAACGACTTCCCGGCAAACTTCGGTTGCGCTGGCGGCCTGTGTGTCCCGGCGCCCTGCGAAAACGACGACCAGTGCGAATCCTTGACGCCAGGATCCACGTGCCACGACGTCGACGGAGTCCCACAATGTGTCGTGACCTGCCAAGACGACGGACCGTGCGCGGCGCTGGGCACCGGCTTCGCCTGCGGGGCGGAGACGACCGATGGCCAAGGCTACTGTCGCGAGCGCTGCGACGTCGGGCAGCCCTGCCTGCTCGACACATGCAACCCCGATGGCGTGTGCGTGTGTGAGACCAGCGACCAGTGCATCAACGGCTTTTCCTGCGACGTCGCAACCGGCGGATGAACACACGGCATTCGCCGCTCCTGGAATCCCCCGCTATGCTGTGAGCCGCGTGTTCGGCTTCCTCGCGCTGGCGCCCACGCCACTGTCTCCCCCTACGCCGCCGGCCACGGTCGAGCTGGTGTGGGAGGCACCCAAAGAGTGCCCGACCGGAGCCGACGTCGAGTCGCTCTACGAGGCCCTGCTCACCAGTGAGCCAACCGGCACAGGCGTCCTGCAGGCCCATGCCGTCGTCACGAGGACCCATCGCGGCACGTGGCGGCTCGAGCTAACGACACGCATCGGCGACTACACCGACGTCCGAAAGATCCGCGGGGCCAAGTGTCAGGACCTTGCCGAAGCCGCGGCGACGCTGTTCGCGTTTTCCCTGGAGCCGGCACTGCACGAGCCGGAGCCGGCGCCTGTGCCCACGCCTCCACACAGGGTGACCGATCCCCCAGAACCTGAGCCGAAGCCTGTGCCGAGACTCCAGCCGCCGGCACCACAGCCACCGACTCCGGATCCTCAACCCCAACCCTCGAAGCGTCGCCGTCTCTTCGCGGTGGTGTCGGCCGGCCCGGAGATTGGCGCCACGCCGAGCGTGACCGCCCGAATCGTGGCGGGCGCCGGGTTCAACTGGCGATGGGCGCGTTTCGAGGCTGATGTCGCATGGCTCGCGCCGCGACCGACCCCCGCGCGCCTCGGCGAAGCGCGAGTGCAATCGGTCACGGGCCTGGTCCGGGGGTGTGGTCTGCCCGGAGGGGACACATGGAGGTTTCCGGTCTGCGCCGGATTCGAAGCTGGGGGGACGATCGCTCGCGCCGACCGAGGCAACGGGCTGGAGACCGTCTCCGGCCCCTGGGCGGGTCCACTGCTCAGCGCGGGTGCGATCCGCCAGTTTGGGGGAGTGGGCGTATTCGTGGCCGTAGAAGGCGCAGGCGCGGTCGTTCGGAGCGATCTCCGACTCGCCAACGATGCGATCTACAGCCCGGCCAACGGCTCGCTCCGGGTCCTCGCGGGGCTGGAGATCAGCTTCTTCTGAGCGGGCTCGGCTAGCGCGTTGCCTGGATCGTCACGCGTTGCAGAATGGGAGCGGCCTCGATCCGTAGGTGAGGAGCGCCAGCGAGCTCAACTTCGTACTGAAAATACCGTGTGGGGCCAACGCCAACGAGGTCGATCACTTCTCCCGGTGGGAGCGAGCTGTCCACGAAGGGCGATACGTCCTGCCCAACAAACGGTGGCTCGTCCTCGCAGTTGGCCAGAGCGCACGCACGAACGCGGATGCCGAGTCGCAAGGCGCCACGGCGGTAGAGATCCACGACCTCGCCGGGGTCCAACGCTCGATTGAAGATGGCGACTTCGTCGACATCGAACTCCGAGAAGTAGCCGCCGCTCAGAGACCCCACCGTGAACGGCGGCCCGGTCTCAAACACGACGGGCGAGGGGTCGCTGATGCTCACCGAGGTCTCGAGCGATCCGTCGTACCAAAGGACGATGTTTCCGGCCGCCGCCTCCTTGACCATCGCCATGTGGTGCCAACCCGTGCCAACAAGCTCGGAGTCGCCGCAGAACACCCCGTCGCCGGAGGTTAAGATGTGCGGTCGTTGGGTTCCGCCAGGATGTCCCAGCGCCGCTCCGTCCGGGCATTGCGACGTCGACGGGTTCTTGCAGCCGAGCCAGAGGTGGGATGAATCGATGTCGAAAGGGTCTTCGATCCCGAGGAAGACTTGGTTGGACGCGTTGCCCGTGCCCTCCGAACACGCGGACTCCGTTCGCGCCCACATCGACCAGGTGTACCCCTCTCCGCCAAACTGAAACGCGTCGGTCGACTCGGTGGGAACGGTGACAAAACCGGTCGGCGCGATCGACATCGCGCCGCCGAACATCCCCGGGATGGGGGAGAGAGGAGCACTGCCGTCGGCGTTCGCTGGCAACCCCAAAGGGGACGCGTCGACGACCGGATCCAAGGCGGAGAGCGTGACGTCCTCGTCGAAGTGGAGCAGAAGGACGTTGCCCGTGAGGTCGGCATTCCCACGGTCGTAGCCCTGTTCTGAGACGCCGTCGCTGGGGAGCGCTTTGGAGTACGGTCCGGCCGGAAGCCAGTCGACGCGGGTCCATGTCACATCGACACCGGCGTCGAACACCTGGGACACGAAGCGTCCCGCAGCCCCTCCGGCGGGGAGCGTGAGCCCCTCTTCCCAAATCACATCTTCCAGGGTGCCGGCCTCGAAGTCGGCTTGCAGCTGATCGATGAACTCGAGCGTTGCGACGCCGGTCTCGCCGATCGAAGTCTGCGAAGCCTGAGTCGTTGGCGCAGAGCTGGAGCTGGGCCCGGTGAAGGGGTTGTCGCTGGTGCTCGATGGACCCGTGCTCGCGGTTGTCGCCGCGGAGGCCGCAGTGTCCACCCCACTGGAGGCCGCATCATCGGCCACGCATTCATCCGACAGCGAGCCGGATAGCGGCGCGTATCGGCGTCCTGACTCGCACGAGGGATCGAGCTCGCTGCAGAAGCCGGTCGGCTCGCAGAGGCCGTCTGCACCGCACTGTCCGTCGACCTCACAGCGGAACTCACTGGGAACGCAGCCGACTCCGAGGCACACGCCCGTCACGACGCTGGCGACGACGCCGAGGAGTGCTCGTCCCACCCGATGAGTGTAGCAGCAGGGTCTGGAGGGACTGCCGCAGCAAACAACCATAGGGCACCGACATCCCGCGCATGCATCCGACAAAGACTACCCGTCTCGACGGCGACGCAGCGCGATCAGTCCGAGCATCAGGGTGCCCACCCACAGCGACCGCCCGTCATCGCTACCATGCCGGCAGTTGCACCCGCGGTCGCCCTCGTCGGCCCCGGCGAGCTCGGGGCCGGCGGTCTCGCCACCGTCGGTATCAGGCACGCCTCCGCCGCTGCCCGAGCTCGGACTGTCGTCCCCTTGCGAGGTCTGCTCGCCTCCATCGCTCGACCCCGATGTCGGGCCGGGAGGGCCGCTGTCCCAGGAGGGCGCTCCCGAGTCGGCTCCGTCGGTGTCTTGAGGGGGAACCGACGTGGAACATCCGATCCGCTCGGTGCTCACGGTGAAGTCGTCGAACCACACCCGGTTGCTTTGGTCAGCGTCGCCGACCTCGACGTAGTGCCCGAGGTTGACGCGGTTGAGCCCGAGTTCGGGCACGTCGCGCCAGTGCATGTCGTCGACCTCGAGCGCGAGCTGGTCGTCCAGCCAAAAAGCCATCACGCCATCGTTCTGTCCGGGAGTGTTGGCCTCGACCATCATCTCGAGACAAGCCCACTCCCCCCGCGGGAGCACGACCGCCGGCTCGGGGCGAAACAGGTTGCCCCAACAGCATTCGAGCCCGTTCTCGCATGGCATCTCGCGCTCCGCACATCCGTCGCAGATGCCTTGCGCATACTCGCCGCTGCAGTAGCCCCCCGAGTCGCACCCCATCTCCGGATAGTAGGTATAGAAGAACAGCTCATTGTCGGCGTTGAAGTCTACCGTCGTTCCCATCTTCCGATAGCCGTTGGGGCGGCACCCGGCGTTCCCCACACCTTCCCAATACGCGCCCGGCCGTGTGCCGCTGATCGACAGGAAGTGGTGTACATACTGATGATCCTCGGCCAGCTTCACGCGCGTGCGGAAGTAGAGGCGGTCGTAGTTCTGCAGCGGACAGTTCTGCTGCTTTTCGCCGACACAGCTTCGGAACGCCAGCTCGGCCCCCTGGTACTGAGCGCTCTCGGCCGCGGGCAGGTAGAGGGACCAATCCCCGTCGAACGCGTTTTCGGGGTCCTCGTCGAGGAGAATCCGGTCGGGGTTGTTGGCGCCGTCGCTGCAGCCCACACACTCGACGAACGGTGACTGTGCAAACCATGCTTCCCAGCCCTGGCTTCCCTGCTCGAAGTCTTCGCAGGCCAACCACGCAGCGGCCGGATCCCTGCAGTCGGACGCTTGGGCGATGTTGGGAGCGAGTCCCGCGGCGACCGCGGCCAGCAAGAAAGAACGGAGGTCCGTCGACCGTACCATGCCAACACAGTACGCGGAGACGGGAGGGCGCGAAGCATGTGCGCAGCCGTCGTAAGATCCATTGGGCACAACGGCGGCGACAATGCGGGCCGGGTGCAGAACGTGGCGCCGCGTTATGCGGCCTTGCGTGGGGCGAAGTCCTGACCAATACGATCGCCGGTCGCGGCGTGGTGGTCCAATCCGGCCAACACCGTGTTGAGCAACTTGCTCATCTGGCCTCGCACCATCAGGAAGTTCATCGCTTTGCCGAGGATGCCGAACTTGACCTCGTAGCGCATCTCGAAGGTGACTTGCGTCGTTCCGCCCCCGGCGGGGCTGAGGCTGACCTGGGCCTCGAAGTGTTTCATCGGGAGACTGAACTCGCTGAGTTCGACCGTGACCGACTTGCCCTCCGAAAGCTCGGTCACGACCTCTCGTACCGAGGTGCCGTCGTAGAAGTTGCATCGCCGGGCCGCACCGAGTCCGGTGGGGCTGGGGCTCAGAAGATCGACTGTCTGCACGGAGGGGTGCCAGTCGGCGACGAGGGTGACGTCGGCAAGCAGGGGCCAAACGACGTTGGGCTCGGCGTGCACGATTCGGGTGACAATGAGGGTTTCCATGGTGGTGTCCTTGCGAGCGCCTGCTTGGCGCCTCCCCAAGGTGAGTCCCCAACCCGGCATTTACACGACCCAAAAAAGCCAATCACTATCCCGATTTTGTATACAATGAGCGATGGCGTTGGACAGCATCGAAGCGCTCCGGGTGTTCGTGCAGGTCGTCGATTCCGGTCAATTGGGGGCCGCAGGACGGATTCTGGGCTTGGCGCGAACGCTGGTCAGCCGGCGGATCGCACGCTTGGAAGACGAGCTCGGAGTCCAGCTCCTCGTGCGCACGACTCGGAGTCTCCGCGTCACCGATGAGGGCGAGGAGTTCTACCGTCGCTGCCGCCGGATCCTTGCCGAGGTCGAGGACGCCTCCCAAGCGGTACGCACGGTGGTGGGCGAAGTCCGCGGCACCGTCCGCGCCCGTCTGCCCACGGTCATGGCCTCGCCGCGCCTCCAGGCCTCGCTTCGGGTGCTGCTCGAATCCAACCCGCGGTTGAACGTCCAGTTGTCGTTCTCCGATCAGCCCGTTGATCTGGTCGCCGGCGGTTGGGACATCGCGGTGCTCGCCGGCCCGCCCCCCGACAGCACACACATCGCTCGTCGGGTCGCGCGCATGCGCCCGGGACTGGCCGCGACGCCCGAATACCTCGCGCGCGCCGGCATTCCGCAACGGCCGGAGGACCTTGCCGAGCACGAGTGCCTTCGTTTCATCAGCGACCGTCCGCAGGACACCTGGACACTCATCAACGATGTGGGGACGGAGCAGGAGGTCCCCGTGCACGGACGACTCGAGTCCGACAACAGCGCGGCGCTTCGTGACGCCATGCTCGCCGGCGTCGGCATCGGTCTGGTGTCCTCCGTCGAGATCGCATCGGCCGTGGACGAAGGACGGCTCGTTCATGTGCTGCCCGACTGGACGATGGCCCCATTCACCCTGTACTCGCTGACCCCCGCGGGCCGGACCGGCATCCCGCGGATCCGGCACTTCAGCGAGTGGATCCGCGCCTACCTCTTGACCCTCCAATGATCAGCATGCTCCCGCCGTCCGTCGACTTCGGCGGGTAGTACTCTCGCGGCATGAGCCCGTTCGACGCTTTTTCTTGAGGCACGCGCATGGATTCCCCGCTAGCCGGACATGGCGCAGGTGCATCGATGCAGAGCGCCGCCACCTTCAAGACCCTCTACGAGGAGCACTACGGCTTCGTATGGGCCACTGTGTGCCGATTTGGGGTGACTCCGATGCTGGCCGAAGACGCGGTGCACGACACATTTGTCGTCGCCTACCGTCGGCGCGCCGCGTTCGATGGCCAGAGCCCCAAATCGTGGCTGTACAGCATCGGGCGGCGCGTCGCGAGCAATTACCGGCGGACCCGCGGGCGGCGTGAATCCCGTCATGCCGCCGCCGCCGACTTCGTGAGGCCCGCTGCGGACCTGGAGTCGGACGTGAGCGCAAAGGTCTCGCTCGAGCAGTTCCTGGCGACGCTGAGCCCCGACGACCGCGAGCTGTTTGTGCTCTCCGAGTTGGACGGACTCACCGGCCCTGAGCTCGCCACCACGCTGGGTCGCAAGCTTCCCACGGTGTACGGCCGAGTCCGTGTGCTTCGACAGCGTTTTGCACTCTCGGTGGCCGCCGGGGAAACGACGCTGCAATCGGTAAAGCGCGATCGCCCCAGAGCGAAGGCCAGTGGGTGGATGCTGCTCCAACCGGCCCTCTCCGTCTCGGGCGCTGTCGGAGGATCCACGCTCGCCGCGGGTGCGCTCGCCCTCGCGGCCGCGGCGCTGATCTCGGTCGGCGTCGTGGCAAATCAGGACGGGCCTGCGGACGTCCCTTTCGTGTCCGAGGCCCGGGTGGCGCCTGCGGCCGCCGCCAGCGAGCCGGCCGATGCTCCGCCTGCCGCGCTCCAGCCTCGTCCGCCGACCTCGACAGCACTGGCGACCATCGCACCGACCGCACCCGTGGAACGCAGCGCACGACGGCCCAAGAGACCCCGCGTCCGGGCAACACCGGTCGCGGCTCCCAAGGCCGAAGCCGAGTACGACCTTGCGGCGGACACAAAGCTCCTGCAGGACGCCAACAAGGCACTGCGCGCTGACCGGCCCAAGCAGGCACTCGAAGTGCTGGCCGAGCACGCCCGGCGCTTCCCGAGACCCGCACAACCGGATCTCCGCGCGGCGATCTGGGTCGGCGCCTTGTGTGCCCAAGGTCGTGCCACCGAGGCTACCCGCCGTGCAGACGCCCTTCGCGCGGCTCGACCCAACAGCCCCATGCTTCCCAGGATTGAAGCGACGTGCGTCATGCAAAAAACCGACGCCCCGCAACCATAGATTCCCGCAGCCACGGACATGGCGGGGGTGATGCGCCACGCCAGCTTCATCCTCGGATGCGTCCTCGGCCTCGTGGGTTGCTCCACCGGCTCGGCCCTGCCGCAGACGCAAACTCCCACGCCTAGCAACGCGCTGTATCACCACTACGCGCAGGCGGCAGTGCTGCAACACAGAATCATGAACCGCCCCCCGCTCGAGCTGCTCGACACGTCGGGTGAACAGCTGGTGTTGGATCTCGCTCGTGCGCAGAACTGCCTCGCGAGCCGGACCGGAAACCTCGCCCTGGCCGAGCAGACGGAGCCGCTGCTCGTCGCCTACATCGAGCTTCACCTCGACAACGACAGCACGCCCTCCCGGGCATTCCACCGCGGAGCGCGACGCGCCAAACTCGACGCCGAGGCGACGCAGCAGGGCACCGCGTCCTCCTACTTTCTGGGCTGCTCGATGCGAGCCCCATCGGCCCGACCCCGCACGAGCAGCTCGCCAGCCGCATCGGGATGGAGCCGGGCGAACAACTACAGAAATGGGCCGCCGTGGAGCCAGCCATCACGCTCGGTGCCGGGCGGCGTGATCCGCTGAGGGGTTGCGCTCAGAAGAATCCGCCTCAGGTTTGGGGGTCCGATGACACTGACCATCGACCACCCCAACGTTTCCGCGCTCCCTCGCTTCACCTTCGCCCTGGGCTGATTCTGGGGCCCAGACTCCCGGTTCGGGGGTCTCGAAGGCATCGTTCGCACCGAGGTGGGCTACTGCGGCGGCACGACGCCCGATCCCACCTACCGCAACATTGGCGATCACGCCGAGGCCGTTCAGCTTCACTTCGACCCAGCGCAGATCTCCTACGACGACCTGCTCGCGCTGTTCTGGGACGGCCACGACCCCACGTTCGGCAAGGGGTCACAGTACCGGGCGGGGCTGTACTGCGAGGATGACGAACAGCTGGCCGCGGGGCGACGCACCGCCAGCGCGCTTCAGCAACAGCTCGGCGCGCCGGTCGTCACCGAGATCATGCTCGGCAAGCCGTTCTACTCGGCCGAGGGCTACCACCAGAAGTGGCGGCTCCGACAAAGCGCCGCCGTGTTCGAGGCGCTCGCGGAGCACTACCCCGACGAAGAGACCTTTCTCGCGTCGACCGCTGCCGCGAAAGCAAACGCCTACGTGAGCGGCCAAGGAACGCCGGCCCAGCTGCAGCGAGACCTCCCGCTGCTCCGCCTTGAAGGGCGAGCGCGGGCCGAACTCGACGCCCGTCTGGCCCGCTCGGCGTAACCAAGCGCGCGTTTGTGCGTACTCCTCTCTGACCGACTCACCATGCTCCCCGCGGCGCGCAGGACCGGCTCCCATTGCCGGACGCAGCCGAGGGGGACAGACTCCTCGGGCGCGCCCGAAGGAAAGACCACAGTCATGTCCAAGACCTACGAAAAGACCCCCGAAGCCCTGGCCAGCCTCACCGAGGAGCAGCGGGCCGTCACCCAGGCTTGCGGCACCGAGCCGCCGTTCCGCAACGAGTTCTGGAACAACAAGGAGCCCGGAATCTACGTCGACATCGTCAGCGGCGAGCCCCTGTTCTCGTCGACCGACAAATTCGACTCGGGCTCCGGCTGGCCCAGCTTCACCAAGCCGATCGACGGCATGGACGGCGTCGCTGAAGTCCGCGACGTCACCCACGGCATGACCCGGACAGAAGTCCGGTCCAAGAATGCCGACAGCCACCTGGGTCACGTCTTCCCGGACGGACCGCGCGAGTCCACCGGGCTTCGCTACTGCATCAACTCGGCCTCGATGCGCTTCATCCCCGTCGCCAAGCTCGAGGACGAAGGCTACGGCCAGTACAAGAAATTGTTCGAAGCCTCAGCCGAGTAGCGCATCGGTCTCGACGACCCGGCACGCGCAAAGCTCCGCGTCGCCCCAAGGGCCCGCGTCCCAATCACGGATTCCGTCGACGATGGCGCGGGCCCAACGGGTGGTTTTCAGCCACCGACTTTGACGAACTTCAGCGTGCTGCGGTCGCTCTCGCCGATCGCCCGCATCTTGTCCTTGTTCGCGTCTTCTGCCCGGAGCACCGGCGGTAGCTCCCAGACGCCCTCTTTGTAGTCCTTGGTGTCGTTGGGGTTGGCGTTGATGTCGGACTTGGCTTCGAGCTTGAACCCGTAGCTCTCGATCTTCTCGATTAGCCATGGCTCGGGCATGTAGCCCTTGGGCGCGGAGTCGTCGGGGTTGGCGTCGTCGGCCGCTCGGTGCTGGACGACGGCTAGGACACCGCCGGGCTTGAGAGCGGCATGGGCTGCGTTCATCCACGCGTCCCACAGCTCGTAGCTGTGGACGTTGTGCATCATGCGGAACACCAGGACCATGTCCATGGAATTCGCCTCGCCCATCTTGGTCTCGGGAACGGGCTGCACGACAAGCTCGACATCGTCGTAGAGATTGGCGGACCCGCTGAGGAAGAGCTCGGCCTGCTTGGCCGCCGATTGGATCTTCGGGTCCTCCGACTTTGAGTCGTGGCCGGCAAGGTAGAGCTTGCCCTTCTTGGCGAGCAGCGGCGCGAGGATCTCGGTGTACCAGCCGGCTCCTTGGCCAACCTCGTACACATGCATCGCGGGGGTGAGGCCGAAGAACTCGAGCGTCTGCTTGGGGTGCCGCGCGGCATCCCGTTCGGCGTTGCCCGGGGTTCGGTGCGCGCTCGCCAGGATCGCGTCGAGGCCCTGGCCGGTCGAGCTCCAGTCGCTCTCGCGAAGCGTCTGTACCGTGGCTTGAAGCTCCGGGGTCCACCGCTTCAGCTTCTCAGCGGCGTCAGCTTCGGCAGCCGCAAGACGCCCGTCGGCAGCAGGCGCGGCGGCATCGTCCTTCGGCGCTTCTGCAGTCGCCGCATCAGACCCAGGTGGCGTCGTGGCGGTGGACTTGTCGCAGCCTGGAGTGAGCGCGAGGATGGAGATTGCGAGGGCGAAGCGGCGCATCAAGAGGCTTATACGACAGCCCGAAGTACGACTGGTGGGGTAGTCTTGCTTGGAGTGGAGGAGACGGAGCTTGGCAGTTTGCACGGTGCGGAGGCGACAGGTCCCCGGTCCGTCGAGCCGCGCAAGCTGGTTCGCGGCGAGGCCGTCGGTCGCTACGTCGTGATCGAGAAGCTGGGATCCGGCGCCATGGGTGTCGTGTAC